>Ga0136643_10016381_pt1 | contig 11140 bp, 8 predicted proteins | sample TergutLab28metaG_FD_96883 | JGI IMG/M metagenome (GOLD analysis project Ga0136643, IMG submission 96883) | Labiotermes labralis P1 segment gut microbial communities from Petit-Saut dam, French Guiana - Lab288 P1 (version 3) (version 3) | ecosystem: Host-associated > Arthropoda: Insects >... | reverse complement strand
TGACCACGTGACACCCCTCTATCCGCAAAAGTTGGCACTAACTTCGCCGACCGGCGGCGGCCGCTCTGTCGGTATAGTTCGCGTGCGGACTAAGGCCACGGAGTTTAGTTTAGTTTTAGTGGTATATGTTCGGTGTGAAGTTCTTTGTCGCTTGGTTGTAGCTGATAACGTGTTCCTATTAATTTTAATAGTTGTGATCGCTTACCACACACAAGAGAACACTACGATTACCACACACAAGGGATCACAACTATTAAAATTAATAGAAACACGTCATCAAGTACAACCGAGAGACAAAGAACTTCACACCGAATATGTACCACTAAGAACCATAATATTACACTAACACTACCTCTTCCATCTCTACAGAAGGAGACGACCAGTGTGCTAATCAACATTATAGTCGAGAGCTCCTGATGATGGGCATAGTAGTTCCCGAAACATGTTGAGCCTATAAGAAGTACAATAAAATAACAAGTGACATCTAGTTGGGTTTTATTCTTCAAACGTGTCATTCTAGTTCTGTTGGCGTCTGCTAGCACGGCTGTATACTAAAACCATTGGAGACATCATTTTCATAATTTTTCTGATGCGTATAATCCGGTCTATGTGGGCCGGGTAGTTCAATTTGTATAGCGACTGAGCTACGGACTGGACGGTCCGGGATCGAAGCCCGGTGCGGCCGGGGCGTGCTGCTGACCACTCACCCCCCTTCTAGTGCCGCGGTCAGGGAAGAGTAGAGCTATACCTCTACCCACCCTATGGGCCACACCGGCCTGTAACGGGATCACTTTACCTTTTAATAATCTGGTCTATATTAGGACCTTATGCATACAGGTTGTGGAGAATTGGACTGATGTCATGTGGGTTCAAATAGTGTCTCCTCTGAACAGAGTAATGAACCATCCGGCTACAAAATATATCAAGAAATTTCGTGAATAACTAAGTGACTGTCAGCTTCTAAAGACACGTTCTGATCAAAGAAGTTTCTTATCTGTTGAGCGGTAGGTTACCGAACACCGAGTGACATTCCGTATACCGCATCTTAGTCTGTATGCAGTCCGCCCATTGCCCTTGTTCTGCTCTTCACAGCACCAGAATTTAGTTCGCGGCGTCTTGGAGGATGAAATGCAAGGAGAAGGCACATCTGACTTGAGCATCTAGGCCAGTACGTGACTGCGATCAGGAAATCCAATGCTTCATCTTCCATCTCCGAGTTCTTCTTTTTCAAAGCTTCGTTCTTCTGATTACAGTTAGATTCTTGGTTGGTTCGTGGATGCTGTGTATCAAAGCGAATACATGTCTCAAAGACAGTGTATTCAACCTCGCCTAACTTCACTTCTGAATGCTTTGTAATTTACTTACTTACTTAGTTACTCCATGGAGCACAGTCCTTCTTGAGACGCTAACCGGTTTGCAGCTAGTCAAGAAATTCCCCGCATTTTTATGGAACCCGAAGGTTCATTAACGCATTCACAAGTGCACGCCACCTGACCCTAACCTGAGCCAGCTCGATCCAGTCCATACTCCCACATCCCACTTCCTGAAGAACAATCTTAATATTATCCTCCCATCTGCACCTGGGTCTCCCCAGTGGTCTCTTTCCCTCAGGTTTCCCAACCAAAACCCTGTACACGCCTCTCCCCTCCCCCATACGCGCTACATGTTCCTCCCATCTCGTTCTTCTTGATTTTATCACTCACAGTTTAAGTGCTAATTAATTACTAGCACGCCAAACATGTTCAAGGTTTATAATCAGGTTTGCCTTATTATATTCTACATTTCAACCGCAGGACAGCTGCCTGAAATCGTTGTGTTTTCTGAGACTTACATACTTTCGCAATGTAAGGTTGTAGCATATAAATAACTGACTACGAACAACAAGTTCTTAGGAGAGTCGAGGGGCAACTTCTTGTAAAGGCGTTCTTTGCCTTTACATAACCTGCACATTCAGGATAAAATATTTTGAACAGTTGGCCTGAAGATGGATGCAGTAGGGTTTCTGCAGAACCATTTTGTGTCTACCAACCCAAGGAACTATACATCCTCAAATACAGTCTGCCCTTATCGCTATTCACAGTAAAATTTTCACCCTTTCCGTAACTCTCTACTCACTTTGCTCTTATCAGAACAAAACTGCGTGCATTAATTAGGTTGATAATAAGACACCAGCCACTGTCTGACAGTAACCTTTGATATCGAAGGTATCTGACAGCGTGCCTCCCAACCCTTTCACCCGAGAAAGAAGAGAGGTCTTTTGTGTTTCAGCCGATAGTCGGTCAAGAAACTGTGTCGTCCGGTAAAGTTCCTTACAAATACTGTCCTCATATCCGGCCTTTTTAACCTTTTAAAGCCTACCGGTTACGTGATGCACCAACAGTTTAACATTCAACAACTGTACGTTCTGCCCACACTGTATTTATGTGTTTTGTATTTATCTCGGAACAAACAGCGACTTGTGCCACTTACAGCATAAACTGATCGGTTTTTATAACCGAGATAAAAAGTGTTTACAGCGCGGTACGGACTGGGTCTTTAAATAAAGCGATCTGCACTTCGTCTGTAAAGGTTTTTATTAAAAATGTTTCTTCATACTGGAGAGGTAAGAGTCCATATTCATTAAGAATATGGTTAGAAATTTTCTATATACATTTTGTGGAGATATACCAGCGTTTTGGAGAAAACCTCTTCATTCTTTTGTACCTTGGGTCAGTATTTCTCAACCTTTTTGAACCGTGACCCGCCGGCTACGTTTCCTCACTACCCCAGCAGTCAGAGATGGAGATAGGTGTAAAATGGCTTAATGAAACGAAGATAAATACGCATTTGCATGTTACAGCGTCAGACTCTTATGGCTGTCAGTGTTCAAGATCTGTCACCCATGCAATAACTTCGACAAAGAACGATAAAATTTCTCTTTTTTATGAGAATCTACAATTTTCGCTAAGAGGCTGGTAACCCTGGTAGACAGTGTTCTGTGTCATGTTGTATAACATGAAGTTCAAGCCGACATTTGCTACAGCGTCAGTACAAGTAATGTCATTGGCAGAAGGATTCCTTTTAATTCCCTTATCTAAGTAGCCTGAGTCAGTAAAAAGTTTGATTTATGAAATTATTTCGTGACCCGGAGTTTGAGAGAAACACTGCTGTGGAAAGATCGATCTCTTCTGCACTGAAATATGGGGCAGCAACCTTCTCCGAAACGTTGATAACTACGTATGATTCACAACAACCGATTAATTTTTACAGAAAATCCTAATCTGGTGCGCATTTCTCGGTTGTTCTTTCCGCAGTTTTTCCTCAACCAATGACACAGTTAAAGGTAAAAGGTAAAGTGATCCCGTTACAGGCACGCTGCGGCCCAGAGGGTGGGTAGGGCTATATCTCTACTCTTCCATGACCGCAGCACTAGCTGGGGGTGAGTGGTCAGCAGCACGTCCAGGCCATAAGACACGTTACCCATTTTACAGAAGGCTGGGTAGGCTCCACGGCCGGTATGGACGGAAGGAAAATCTCGTCCCCACCGGGATTTGATCCCGGACCGTCCCGCCCGTAGTCATTCGCTATACCGACTGAGCTATCCGGCCCACAACTGACACAGTTACACATTTTTGACTCATCTATGTAGCACACACATACATCTCTTTTTCCCTGAGTACATCCTATGTTTTCCGTCAAGACTCGAGCCTCCTGGGAAGTCATATCGCGTACCAGTCGACACGGTGTAAAATGCCTTTACTGTTAATCAGACCAGAGTTTATGTTGCGAATTGTGGGTTGTTTGCGTATGTGGGTTTGACCTTCCATCTGTCAGCGATAAAGTTCAGGAAAAGTGGAAAAATATCAAGCTGCATTCTTGGCAAAAGAAAGAGGAACTTGGTCTTGAAAATATGGGTAACCCCTCTTGTCTTCAACCAATGACAACAGAGTAATTTGTAGTGAATTTTGAATGTTATATATTATGTTCCAAAAAAAATCCCTATAGGTTTTCTACCACAAGTACGTTATTTTGGGACAGATAACGAATTGTGCAATTGTTAGAACAGAAAAGTTCATTTCACAGCGACACAGCGAAACATTTCTGCGTGAGTATATATGTATGTATATGTATGTATGTAAATGACATGATGACGTTCTAAAATGTCTAGATTCTATATGCCTACTGTAATATGATAAGCTTATGGCCTGGGGCCATATTGTCAGATTTCAATTTCATATATCAATCATATAAAAATATGTTTTTTTCCTCCCCCCCCCACCACCCCCGTAACATTGACGCATATGAATCCGCCGTAGTTGCATTTTATATGCCCTACCCCTCCATCCTCTTTACCAGAATCATCATACCCCCCCCCTTCCACTCTCACGTCGTTAGCCTAGCTGTAGGTTACATACATGACCATGGAAATTCCATTATTCAGTTTGATTACAGAAAATGTACGGTTTTCAATTTCCAGCACTTTCGCGGTGTTTTCGCCGTCAGCTACGCCATGTTTATAATGCTGATGTTAGCATTTGCTTGGTCAGCAACACGTTTGCATAAATTTAGTCAGGACTTTCCGTTGTATTGTACCACTCGCTACACTCTGCCGACCCCTTCCCACTCTTCACTGTGGGTGTACTAATTATTATTATTATTATTATACTAATTAGGTTCGAAGCTGTGCCTTACAATGTAATTATTATTATTATTATTATCATCATCATTATACTAATTAAGTTCTAAGCTGTGCCTGTGCAATATTATTATTATCATCATCATCATCATCATCATCATCATTATACTAACGAGGTTCGAAGCTGTGCCTGTACAATGTAATTATCATTATTATTATCATCATCATCATCACTCTAATGAGGTTGGAAGCTGTGCCTGTACAATGTAATTATTATTATTATTATTGTTGTTGTTATCATCATCATCATTATACTAATGAGGTTCGAAGCTGTGCCTGCACAGTGTAATACTGACGCAGACGTAGGTACGTGTGTGAAGTCTTCTGATGAAATATGATGCCAGCCATTTGTCACGGCAGGATGACAAGTTGTCTAGCTTAAGCTCTGATTTGTGCAAATCCTTCTTTCCTTCACACTGCAAAATGACATTACATCCGCTAAGGTCTGTTAATATTAACAAAAAAACCCACGCCTTCACACAAAGTTACGTCCTCACTTGTGTTTTGTGAGTGAGGCCCAGTCACACAATGAACTTGTATTAACTTTGTGAAGCGTCACGTTTTGCTAAGTAATGTGTTAAAAATCCTTTACTATATCTCTGAAATCGCACGTTCTCTTCAATGCACGTAACCTTCTGTTAATTCTCATTAGGTAAGTCTTCTTCTCCCCTCCTTCTCCTCCCCTCCTTCTCCTCCCCTCCTTCTCCTCCCCTCCTTCTCCTCCCCTCCTTCTCCTCCACTCCTCCTCCTTCCTCTTCTTTCCTTCTCCTCATCCTTCTCCTTTTCCCCTTTTCATCCCCCTCCTCCTCCTCCTCGTCTTTACATACTTCTCTTTCTCCCTTCCTTCACATTCTCCTCCTCATTTTCCTTCTCATCCTCCTTCTCCCACCCTCTTCCTTCTCCCCTTCTTTGCGTCCTTCTTCTCCTACCATCCTCCTCCTTTCTCTCCTCCTCCTTCCTTTTTCTCATCCTTCTCCTTTTCTTCCTTCTCCTCCTCCTCTTTACATCCTCCTCTTTCTCCCTTCCTTCTCATCCTCCTCCTCATTCTCCTACTCTTCCTCCTCCCACCCTCTTTCTCCCTTCTTTCTCCTCCCCATAGTTCTCTTTACATCCTCCTCGTCCTCCCCTCCTTCTCATCATCATTCTCCTCCTACTTCTTCGTCTTACATGACACTACAATCAAATGCGAACCGTCGCCTCCTTAATGGACTTCTCCCAGTCAGCTCTATTTCTTTACCTCCCTTTCCAATTTGTAATTTTGCATTTATTGATACGTCCTTAGGCGAACCGTAATTGTTTCTTCTTCCAATTGTGTTAAAACAAAATGAGGACAGACGTAGTTAGACCACAGAGTTATCACTGTGCTTTGTGAGGCTATGTGGTGCCGTGTTCTGGCTCAGGCGTTATTTGGCCTGTCACTGCGAAGATACGGCTTCATTCCCAGGCTAGCCAATGTGGGACTTGTAGTGGTAAATTGGTACTGGGACAGGTTTATCGCAGAGTGTCCTGTTTTCTCTTTTTTTTTTTTTTTTAGTTTGGTCACTGAATGCCCCACACTCATTCATTCAACTACGACCGACACTGTATAATCCTTGTATTGCCATCGTCGTTAAATAAATTGAATGAGCTGCGTACTGCATGTGGACTTCAGAAAGAAGAGAATAATAATGTTTTTGATACAAGTATTCCAAGGTCTTTTTCCTGTACCCCGTATCCTTTTGCTTCTGTTGCTGTTAGCTAGTGGCACACATTATGGTTACAGAATAAAGAGGGTAGGTTGTACAGTGACTTCATGCAAATTTAGTAATGATCAATAAATCCGTTATAACTTATTCATTCCAGACTTCCATTTACTGCTGTTTTTCTCCTCTCCTTCTGAATTCGTTATTTTGTTTTATTTCTTTGTTTCTTAGCCAGCCCCCTTCTACCTACTCATTTCAGTTTCAGAGGTTATTGTTACACCTGATCACACTCAGCGACACACACATTCCGTAGGTCTCCCCTGGAAGAGAGATCGGCTGTCGCAAAGACTACACTCACAATAAACAGGGATTATAACCTGCCAATCCAGCAATAGAGCGGACGCAGCCCTGTGCTACAGACCTTCCTACCACCAGGATCAGCCGTTCTGAATTCTGTGACTAGGAAATTCTTACATTTCCACGAATAGGCATGTCAAAGCTTACCTTATCGCCCCTTAAAAAAATGTTTTAACGTCTGCAATAGGCTGCAGCAAAGGCTGTGTAACGTGATGGCAGGGTGTGAGCCAGAAATACATCTGAGCTGTATTTTCTCATTAGCTAAATCGGCCATATGTGGATTCGGTTGAAGAAGGCTAATAAGCTTTAGTGATATGATTGCTTCAGATATGTTACACACATGGTCTACCCTTGTGCTCGTGTAGGAAACATTCAACACACCCCTTGTACTGACAGATGCCATGCCAGAACAGAGATGTTAAACTGCTGAAACGAACCTTCCAGGGCTTTTGGAACTTTGCATGCTACGGGCAATAGTGGACGTTTGTTGTAGCAATCCCACAGACTGTAATATATATATATATATTTTTTTTTAACTCAGTGATCAAACACCCCTCACCTCGTACCTACTAACCCCCATACCACCCTTCAAACCATTGAAGGAGACATAAAAGAAAAATATTTTGTCCCATACAATAAAACTCAGCATGGTAGCTTCTAGGGTTATTAGTAAATGTGATGAATTCATAACATGGCGGTTTGAAGGGGTGTGTGTATGTGAGGGGATGTACGGGGTTTGTGGTGTTGAGTTCCGGCTGGGGGGGGGTGAAAGGGTGGAAATTAGAAACTGTACATTATTATAAAGGGCCTAATATTATCTCATAATGCACGCGCTTGGGGATTATTGGATTCCAAATGTATTACTGTACGTTTGTGCAAATGGATTCTAATTCAACACACTTGAGCACTGAAACATGTTGGAACAATTTATGATTCTGCTCTTATGATTTACGAACTGCTTCTTCTAACAAAGTCTCAGGTTTAATTGTTCTGCTACATGATTTTTTTTTGTTTTGTTTTAAAATGAAAGGATTTGGGTTCAAACTGTGTGTGAAATATTTTTAACTTTATTCGTTCTTTGTTAAAAAAAATTTTAAAATAAACTAATCCCCAATTAATTTGTCCGTTTTCTTGTTTCTGTTAAAAAATATTGTTCGGAATTCTACGAAGTTTGGTATTCAAAATCGTACCGGAAGATCTGCTGATGGAATTTAGTTCCGTTTGTTAGAGTAAGAAGCCGGTTGGGGTGCCAACCTCAACTACAAAAAAGCAGGAGGCCCCGCCGTGATTTGACGAAATTGGCCCCTTTTAATTTTAGCGAATTTTCCCCCATATATCTTAAGAGGATTCCAAAAAACCTCCTAGTCTCAGAAGAACGGAATCCTGTCCGACAGAATTCACAAGAAATTCTATATTCTATACATTTAGGGTCCCACCCTCAAACATGAGGCTACCTGAACACGGGAGAATCACTGGTTAATTTCTTGCGGGTAATATATAAACTCAAGATTGTTTAAGTAACGCACCAACAAACGCACATATATAGTCTTTAATAATCTAAAATTTACATTAAAACACTTAAAACGCTCCTACTTGTTTCGATCATACGATCATCCTCAGGGAGCATACTTAGTTCCTTGCTAAAATTACAGTTTAAAACACTCACTGATGTACTTCGTTATATTGATTTTGTGCTGTGGCAGCATATCGTGTGTTATGTTGTGTTTTATATGTCATATATGTGCATTTGTTGGTATGTTAATTAGATAAACCACAAAATGCATGGTGCAACGATAAAAAAAACTCTAGATTGCTTAAAGCTAAATTTTGTAAGTTACTCTCATCAACATACCGCCATTTGGTTCATAAAATACATATCCTTGCCCAAGAGGGAGAAAAAGGTTTTCGGGTGTCTTGTTACGGGCAGGGCTGTAGGTGCTTGTCATTCATCACATGGAGACAATAAATACATCCTTCGTTTCCCACGAATATAGACAATTCACACTCTTTTCTCAAAATTATAGTATAAAATCTTCTAACTTTACGCATAATCACGATTTTAAAACAGAAGCATCAGAGAAGACACAAAGAATTTCCAGCTGCAAAACAATTGCGTGAGAATACCTACACATACTTTAGGTGTCGCTTGTGTAAAATAGATAATTTCTGCCTAACCTTTAGTACATTATTTTTTCTTCGATTGTGCTGTCAATTTTGTGTATATCTTTAGCTGTTTTTTTTTAATTGCTGACTAAATAATGGGCTGCTTGAAGAAACTAGATGCTTGGAAACGAAAGAAGATGATACGAAAGTTCTGGTGTTCAGATCTGAGGCAATTTATTTTCCCCTATCAAGTCATTACTGACTGCTAAGGAACAGTTGTTGGTCTATATTCATAGACAGTTGAATCTCACTTATACTGTTATATCCAACAAATTCTGTTTCGTTTGAATAATATTCTCCAATCTAAGCCCAAGTCTCCCTATAGATCTCTTCCATTTAATTTTTCCCGCTAAGAATTTTATCTGTATTTCTTCTCCCATGTCTCCTTCCTGTCTGGCCTAATCTCATAATTCTAATTTTCATTTTGTTACCGTGCAATGTTATCATTGTTTTTCAAATACCAACTTATTGCACTATTTATTTACTTGATAAAACACACGTTAAAATACGTAGTCTAATCCATTAAAATTTTTGTTTAATATAACACTCCTACATGTTTCAATCCTTCCGGATCATCATCAGGGATTAAATGTTCCTCCTATATATGAAGTTATTGAATATTTCTATATTTTTTTATGTTATTGGTATGATGGCGGCATGCCTGTAATTGTAATAGACGATTATAAGTTTTTAGATCATTTTTTGATTTAATTTTGGTCAATGTATATATCATTTGTCTAAATTTTTACTTACATGTGGTTGTATAGGTTTTTTGTGTTCGGTTGTTCTGATCGTTGCCTGTCCTGTGTCGTTATGCATGTAGTAATCCGTGATTATCATGTGGTGGCGTTGTGGTTTGTATGATGTCAAAGAGTATGTTGTGATCGAATGGTTGTTGCTCTGTGACTAGCAGATCTTTTCGGTGGTATTCTTGAATATACATGGCTTCCCAACTGTTCATGTGTTTACCCTTTGTACATGTTTTAAGTAATTGCATGGTTTCCTTCTGGGGTCCGTATTCGTGTCTGTTATTCAATATATGTAAGGCATAAGCTGACTGAGGGTTGTTAGTTTTGATATATCTGATGTGTTCCTTATATCTTATACTGATCGTTCCTCCAGTTTGTCCTATATATGCACGATTGCATGTGTTACATGTAAGTTTGTATATGCCACTTGACTTTCCACTTGTTTGTTTTTGTGATGCTAGTAAGTTGAATATATTGTTGGTGGTCCTGTATGCTGTTTTTATTGTGCTGTTCTTGAATATGTTTGTAATGTTCCTCATAAATCCCCCATAAAATGTGAAGGTTGTCCATGTTTTGGTTTTATTGATATGTGTTTTTTCTTTTGATTTCTGGCTTAGTTGTTTTTTTATTTTCATGATTTGTTCTGTAGAAAATCCATTATTCTTAGCCATGTTAAGTATGTTGGTCCACTCTTTACTTTTTTCTTTCTGTGTCAATGGAAGGGAAATTAGTCTGTTAATATAATATCTGAAAGCAGCTGTTTTTTGTTCCATAGGGTGGTTAGATGTGTTGTGGATTGGGGTATCAGTGTTCATTTCCTTTCTATATACACCCAACTCCAATTTATTTTGTTTTCTGCTTGTGGTTAGGTCTAGGAAGTTTATGGTGTTCTTGTTTTCTGGAGTGAGCTTGAAAGTTAGATTTTCATCTATGTTGTTGGTAGCTAGGAGTATTCGTTCTTCATTTATCCTGTCCGTATTGTATATTATTATGATGTCGTCAACATATCTTTTATAATAACTTATTTCGTTGCTATCTAGTCATTGTTTGATATGATCTTTTTCTATTTTGTGTAGGTATAATTTTGCTAAAGTTCCAGAAAGGAGGGATCCCATGATGATCCCTTTTTGTGGTTTAAAGTATTGATTATTTTATTGGAAGTAGTTTTGTTCCATTATAGTGTTGATTAATAGTATGATTTGTTTGCTTTCCTCATGATCTATTGTTGGTTGTTGTAGCCAATGTCTTGTTGCAATGGTTATTCCTTGTTTGGGTAAATTAATGTATAAATCTTTGATGTTGAGGGTGATTAGTTTATTATTTTGATTTATGTTTAATTGTGTGAGTTCCTCTGCAATTTCTATTGAATTTTTTATGTTATATGTATTTGGTAAGACCGCCTCTGTGGTCTAGTGGTCAGAGTTTCTGGCTACAGATACAGAGGTCCCGGGTTCGATTCCCGGCGCTACCAGATTTTCTGAGTAGTAGTGGGTCTGGAACGGGGTCCACTCAGC
>Ga0136643_10016379_pt1 | contig 11142 bp, 8 predicted proteins | sample TergutLab28metaG_FD_96883 | JGI IMG/M metagenome (GOLD analysis project Ga0136643, IMG submission 96883) | Labiotermes labralis P1 segment gut microbial communities from Petit-Saut dam, French Guiana - Lab288 P1 (version 3) (version 3) | ecosystem: Host-associated > Arthropoda: Insects >... | reverse complement strand
TTACGATGGTCATTATATGCCTTTTTACAGGGTCGAAAAAACTTCATCCCCTCCCCCCCCACTCCCTCGTTAGTTAGATTTCCTACGGTTAGTTATTTCTTCAGTCGAGTGTGATGCTGATACTTCGCCGTCTGAACCCTGGAAGTGTGTTGCTTGGTAGCTGTGGTGCTTGCTTAGACCTGTGAAGTTGCAAAACTGATTTGGAATTTGATGCATTATGCGGACCTCCAGCTGAGGCGTGACTGTAATTAAACTATTCTTAGTTCGATCCATTTGGGCTTCATGCACCTTTGAAACCCATTTTGAAGTTACGCTTTATTTGATATTTGAAATGGTTTTTGTAACAAGGTAAGTGTTTCTTGAGCAGTCTGATATCACTAGACCCTGTCACTGGCCCATGTTTCCAGCGAGAAGAAATTATCCCCGGTGTGACACGCCGTTTTCTAGTTATTCCAACTGATCAGTTCGTGATTTCCGATTGACGTTCTATGTGCGGTTCATGTGCAGGTCTCATTCATCCCGTGTATGCTACGTACTCCGCTCATATCGTGCTTGAGTTGATCGCCCACTACTTCCACTGTGGTAGGTCCAAATACTCTCAGCACCCTTTTCTGAGCCAATTTAAACGTAAGCGCATTGTCGTACATAATAGCAAAAAAAATGGGGGGGGGAAATTCTAATTTGGCCTAAATTTCGACAGTGGCATTTTAACCACGTTAGGTACAGGTTTAGAAACCTCGTGTGCAGTCCGTTTCTGTTCTCTTGACCTGACTGGAGTTGGCGCTGACAACGCACCTCCTAGTAGCGTTGGGGTCGAGTGTGGGTAAAGAGTCTGTCTCTCCCGTGTGCCTTCTTGGCATGTTACGAGACAGCTTTGCCTCTTATATGTTGGTGCAATACCTCCGTGAATTGGTCTTGTTGCATTACGGAGTGGTATTCTTTCAACACCGCATTGTGCACCTAGTGCCTGGTTTGTGAAAAACGCATGCGCCAGGTAGAGTGACGGTCAGGTGGAACAGGACCAAAGAAATGCATCGTTCACTGTGGCGCAGTTAGTTGAGGAACTGCGCCACAAGTCGGAAGGTCGTGGGTTCGATTCGCGTTGGGTTCTTTGGAATTTTTCAGTGCTCTATCCTTGCGGCCGCCTCAGCCTTTAAGAGGACCGTTGTTTTCTCCTGAAGGGTAAAGGCGGCCGCTACGCAGGGCTGACAATCATCCCGCCTTCATGTGCCGATTTCCTAGAAATTCTGGTAGACTCAACATCCTGAAGCCTTAAGCACCTGTCCAGGCCTTTATCGGGGATAGCTTTTGCTTACTGTTTAGAGGGAGATGTTAGAAGTAGATGATGACTATTTAACGTCGAAGCTACATTCTTAGAAGTCATGACATTACGTTATAAGGAGTTACTGATCATGCATTTTCAGAGAAATGAACAAAATGCCTGGAGTAAGTTCATACCACTGCTGTACGTGCGAATATTTAACAGGTGGAATATGATACTATATGATGAGGGAAATGTACTAAATAATTAAGGAAGCTAAACGTGGTTTTGATTTTAAATAATATAATATAATATACACACTGCATTTGATTGTATAATTGTTAACCTGTTGTTTGTTCGCCGGCCATCTGCTTTCCCGTCTTCTGTAGCACAGAAGGTAGCACTACGGAGGGGGCAGTAGTGGCATGTGACCGCGATGCTGAGCTTCGATCGACCGCAACGGAAAAGGGCACAGTTAGACGCAACTATGACATGTTTCGGCAGCTTAAGGTGATATTATAAGCATTTGTCAACGACGTTAAACAGATAAGGCGAGTTAACAGTGATGATACTCCAAAATTTGCCACTGATGTGGAAACCATCCAGCGTTGAGTGTTGATTGTACTGACTGACATTTACCTGCATATTCTCGTGTTTCAGTGTGACGCGACCAGTTCACTGGTGCAGACAAAGACGGTGCTTCAGGAACCGTCGCCTGCGAGCTGCACTGTTAATTTGTATTCAAATATATACCATCAGATAGACGTTAGAATAATAAAGGACGACTTGACAAGCTTTCACTCTTTTTCTGTACCATTGAAGCCGTGTGTACGTAACAGATTAGTTGTCATTAGGTTACGAAAGACTTTCAACACTCTCGGCATCGGGGCGTGTACAATGCTGGCGGAGCGTAGTGACGCTTGTGCGTTCATTCGTTCAGTTTTATTTGTTTACATGAATTGCTTGAAATGAACGCATAATGTGGAGGTGGCGCATCCTTCCCCCGGTTTTTTATTTCCGAAACTACTGAAGAGAGACGAAACGTCGTATTCGCTGTGCGAAGTTCTAGAGAATAGTTCGGTTACTTTCTCATCGATGACACACACACACACACCACACTTTACTCTTCAAGGAAGTGCATACTTACATATTTAAATGCAGTGGGATCCGGTTATAACAACATCGCTTTATGCGACACCTCGTCTATAGCGTCAGATATTAATTTCCAGCTCTTAATATAACATTCTACTCCTTGGTTAGAATCGGCCCTGGGCGCACCCAGCCTCCTGTAAAATGGATACCGGGTCTTTCCTGGGGGTAAAATGCGGCTGGGGCGTGCTGCTGACCACTCACCCCCTTCTAGTGCCGGGGTCATGGAATAGTAGAGATGTGCCTCTACCCACTCTCTGGGCCACACCGGGTCTGTAGCGGGATCACTTTACCTTTACCTTTTACTTCTTGGTTAGCAAAATACTCGATTATAACGACACAAAATATTTATTCCCTTTCATGACGTAGTAACCGAAGTCAACTGTAATTTATCTTCATAAAGGAAACTTTTATGGAAAATGTTGGTAATGACATTCGTACATAATGTTCATTCACTGTTCATATTTGATGCGGTATTAGTGTCAGTGGAATGTAGGATCCAAGAAGGTAAGTACAGAAGAATGATACAATAAAAAATTCAGTCCGATTTAGGGCATAAACCTGCCGGCCTATTTAGATTATACATTTAATGATTTGAATAAGAAATAACTTGTTTACACAAATGCTGCAGCAGCATAATTACAAAAAATTAGCGTTTTGTTCAAGAGATATGCAAAATCGCAAATAACTAATTACCAAAATATATGTATACTCTACTCCAATGAAGGCGTGAATTTACTTCTGTGTAACTGTATTTCAGTGCTGAATTTAACATTTGGTCCGAAGCCTTCTGTCTCCTGGACTACGTGCATACATATGATATTGTATGCCAACGTAAAATCGAGAAAATTAATAGGTAGTTTTTCACCCTTTTTATAGGCCATGTAGGCCCTTAGGGTGAGTAGAGGTATAGCTCTACTGTTTCTTGGACCTCGGCACTAGATGGGGGTGGGAGGTCAGTCCCATGTCCCGGCCGCCTCTTCCCCCGGGAAAGACCTGGCACCCATTGTACAGGAGGCTGGGTGGGCCCTAGGGCCGGTCTGGACGGGCGGAAAATCTCGTCCCCGCCGGGATTCGATCCCGGACCGTCCAGCCCATAGTCAGTCGCTATACCGACTGAGCTACCCGCCCTATGAAGTAAATTAATAAATTAAAGTAAAATCACACAAGTCCCTTTCTAATTGAAGAAGGTGAGCTATTTTAGAACGTTCGAGACACCTGAGGTCTCCAACAGATGTGTCCCCCCCGGCCCCTTTTTAACGGGTGGGACGAGACACGCTGATGGGACGCGTCAGGGCAGCTGGGTGGGACGTGAATTCTCGAAAATAAGAACCGGAATTGATGATGAATTGAATACTGAAGTTCTGTAATTGTACAATATACACTTCTTGCAGAATGAGTGGGGGAAACCTTGTTATTACTCTGGCGCAAAGTGCGAATTGTTTGGTGGAATGACCGTTGAGACGGAAGTTGCGAAATGTTCAAATTATTGCTCTTGGTGTTACCCCATTCTGCTGTGCATTTCCATTAGACTGGTGCACAGTTTTCTTGCCGCAGCCTGTCAGCCAATTCAGTGCTTCCTTAAACAGCCGACAGTTGTTCGGCTGAAACTGATATTGGACACTTTCCTGAGCCAGATTAACCCATTACATATCGGTAACCAGTCTTTCAGATATCGTTTAACCCCATCGGTTGAACAAGGTGTCCATTTGCATGGTATTTTTTTTAATATCGATATAATATGATTTCTTTGTGATTGACACCCGTTTGTTATTATTACAACTGATACTCCAGTTGTCACTACAGATTCCTGTTGTTAAGTCAGCAGGTACCTATTCTTCTATCGGGATTGCGGCGTCATCATTTGCCGCTTGTTTTATGACAGTACGATTTGGTCACATCCGAGTTTCTTTTATCAGCATCCCATTAGTAGCGTTAATCGCTGAACGGTCTCAACATGAGCGTATTTTACCTTAGCGGTCAGAATGATTCCAAATATAATCGTTAAGTGCAATTAGGGAGGGGGTGGGGTACGTCAAAACACACCCGTCTTGTATCCTATTTATTATGCTGACGACTTGTTTCGGCCACTGTTGGCCATCTTCAGGTCACAAATATGTATATAGAGGAAAACTATACAGAGTATTATCATAGTATAGGTGCATATTCTAAACTTTCAACGAGATCTCATCGGTTGGAGTATACATATTGAGCTAAAAATACCTCTTCTAACTAGAGTGTAAGAAAGGATATATATGTGTATGTGTATATATATATATATATATAAAATTAATACCTAGTCTTACAAATTGTGCATTATACTAGATTGTAATATATATAAGTAGTACGCCCTATATCAGGCGAAAATTAGGAGGGGTTTGTACTTGCTGAGTGGAGAGCTTGAGGTGTCCCAGGCTTTCCAAATATAAATCGAAGTGTAACACATAACCTTTCGTATTTCTTCCATCAGAAATTAATGGGGCCAGCTGTGTTTACGAAACATTAATCATCATTTTAAAACCGATACAACATGACTTTATCAACCATCTTGAACTACGAAATGCCTGATGAAAGGCGTCTTGGATTAGTGCGTGAATGTTTTGCTAACCCTGTCGTATAACAGACCCGTTTCTGGCCCTTATTTAATGGCCTCTTTTTCCCTCACTAATTCTAGATGTGCAGCACGTCCGAAGCTTCTTCGGCTCTTTTCAGACGCAATCAGTTCTGTCCCTCCGTACTGACATATATCTCAGTTGGTCTACTTGCTTTAGCAGAGCAGAGCTCGTTACGTAATTCAAGATGCTATCGCGTGTTAGTCGCATATGTAAGGAAGACTGCGTAAATCCTTGACGCGTCCAGGTGTCCGTGTATCTTCTGAATATGAATAAGCGACAACACAACAGTTTTGGCTTATTTGCTTCACAAATAGTTCTGTTTTTTAAGGCTACTGTTGTAGATTTGAAAGCGATCTCCATACGTGGTATACACAGCAATCCCTCGCTGCCCGCAGGGTTTAGGTTGCTGAAAGGAAGACCTTGGGTGGTTACGCCACAGACAAGAATACCAATATCTGATTGCAAACTGGGGATTGGCACATGGTGATAATTAACTATGATGTCTGTTCCTCGGGTAAACACAAAATCACATAATAGACCTAACAGCTTAAGAAACATATTTATTATAACAAGACACACGGCTGGCTTCCAGCGCCATAATAATTCGGAAACCAGGTAATCTTTTTAATGCCATTACGACATCTTACGCAGCACGTGTGGATTTCTTGTTGCGGAAGCAACCGATTTTTTCCTGTGTGTACAAAAATTACAAACCTCGGATATAAGAACCAGTTAGCGCGGTTTGTAAAATGGAATAGAATACGTGCATTGGAGAACCACATTGCTTGCGGTCATGGGTTGGAGAAGGACTGATGTAATTATGCACCCAGAATAAAGCTTTTCCGTACGTTGTAACCAGTTCACTTTTATTGTTTATTGAAGGACGAGAATTCATGTAAAGCTAAATGCTTGACGAGAACAGTCGATGAACGTAAATTAACTGCACTGCCTTGCCACGTTACAGAGTCCGAACACGATACACATGTCGCAATTACAACCGGTCATTTCCGAGCTGCAAGCGAAACATGACAGCTTTTTTTTGTCGTGTTAAACCGGTCTAAGACGATGCATATTACCAGCATAATGTATAAAGTATATGAATTGTGCAGACATGTTTGAAAAATGGTTCGTGGTACTCACGTGAATATCAAAATTCTGCCATCAGGCACTTACTGCCTAGATTGAACGAATCCCCCACTACTCCTAATGCAAAGAAGTATGCAGTAAATATAAAACATAGTAATATCAGATTAAGAGAATCGTTAAACTGTACAATAGCACAGCCAGCATAATAAACTAGGGGAAAAAAGAAAAAAATTCAAAGGAAATTATTTATTTTTGAAGGAAGGAAAACTAAATAAATTGCACGATTCTTTGTAAACACAGGATTTAAAGTAGCGTATAAAATAAAATGAGAAAATGTATTACAGTAGATATGTATTTGGAAGCATAGAAGGAAATTGCGAAAGTACTTTGTGACTTGGATAAAGTGAACACGAAAAAAGAAATAGAAAAATAAATACGGCGTGTACAAAGACAGTAAAAGAGAAGCTCGCTTAAATGATAATCATACAATTATCCCAAATTTTAAACTTGATATATTAGTACTGTACGACGATACAGGTAGCAGCGTACGTTGTTTGACGTTCCTGCTTTTCAGACGTTCATAATTTCAGTAGTCTCTCGCATAGCTACAGACAAACGGCGATCTCACTCCAGGACAGTCAGTGCAGCATAACAGTGTCCAGTGATGTGTATATCACACCTGCAGTATGTGCAAACACTCAACACAAATACAATAACCTTACGTTATTTCAGGCTTTCGCCGCGGTGTAAATGAGATCTGCGCTCTTTTGGGATTTTACGCAGCGTAGTTTCTTATCGACATTTCGGGACAACCTATCGGTCCCGTCTTCAAGAATCAAGCAGTCCAAGAAGAACGCTTTACCCTAGAAGATGGGACCGATAGGTTGTACCGAAAAGTCGGTAAGAAACTACCGCCCTACGTTTCGTAATATTCTAAAAGCGCATATCTTACAAAAGTCTTGTTTCAGGGAAACTCTATTCTCTATATAGCAAAATTTGACGAAAAAGAAAAACAAATCTTCGTTAATAGAAGCATATGTCAGTACGTGTCTTGACAGACTTCCGGACAACACTATGCGTAAAAATATTGTGCAAATAAAAATGGCCATAATGCGTTTCTCCAAAATGAGTTACGTTACAGAAAATAGCTGACAAATAAGGAAAACACTAATTTGACTCAGGCAAGGGACAAGCGGCGGGCTGTTGTGAGCATGGTAATGAACTTTTAGGGTCCATAAACTTTATATATAATTTCTTGACTACCTAGATATCTTTATGCCAAACATAAGAACTAATCAGGCAGTACGAAATTGTAATAGAATTCTATACCTGGGACTTAGCGTGGAGCTGTACATGATATGGTAAGAAAGAAACAATAGCAAGGTATGCAGACCTTACACCTTAAACCATCTTACCGTAACAGGAATAGTTGTATTTAGAAACTAATGAATCTGTATAACTACTTAGTTTGATAGAATATATATACACGCGTTTGCAGTTGTAGTATACTTTTGTTGTTCACTACGGTATAGATGCAGGAAACCCTTAGAAGATATTTTCAACAACTCGTTTTAAAACGCATTAAACCATTCTGCTCCATAGAATGTGTGATGCAAGGACGCGTGTTGCCCTGTTATTTTAAAGAAAAGACTTATGGTACTGTAATTGATATAATTATTTCTTACGCAGTTTTAGACTTATGATGGCTCCATGCGTAGCCGAAACATGTTGCTGGATATTAGTTGACTGACAAGTAGTGTTATGCGGACTGAAATTTCGTACTGCTTAATCGTTTGACTATATATTCCGTAGGCCACGTTTGCTGTTACTGACTGCTGTGGTGCCGCTGTACAAATGAAACTGCTGACCAGCTACGAAAAGTGCATAACACAGTTCGACAGAATTTCTGTATGAAGACAGTAAGGCAGTTCGTGGTTGGTTGCTCTGTGAATAGTTTGGCATGTATAATTTATGTTTAGAAGCTGTAATAATGACCGTGAACGGAAAACTTTGCTGTGCGCGACATATTGCGTCAGTGGGTCGTGCTCCAGACAGGTCATTTCTTGTATTTACTACTTCAGGGTCACGCATAAAAAAGTGCATGTGTACACAGACGTAACGGTTGTTCAGAGCTTAGTACAGTGCTACTGAAATCTCATTAAAAAAAACTTAGCGCACATTTGCTGGTTTACTGTAGACGTGTCTGCCGTACCTTCTACGCTATTCAGTCTATTCATGTCTACAGTTTTATTCCGTTTCGCACTTGCATTATAGTCCATTTTATTTTTGTCCCTTTCTCGATTTAAGGCGGAAATTTGGAGACCCAGACACGCAGAAAATTAGATATTTTTATTGTTTCCTGCTTCATGAGAGTGGTCTTCGAAATATGTAATGCAGGGAGGTAACATTGTCCCTCTGCGCGTCATAACGGCGTGCTGTTTCTTCACTGTGGCACCGGGTGGTGTTGAGTTGTCATCTTCATACCTCGTCGCTGTACCGTTGGGGAAAGAGCCCCGGTACCCTTGAAAAGGATACTGGGTAAGCCCCAGAGCCGGTTTTGGCCCTTTGGAGTGTAATATTTGTGATTTTTTACCACTGGTTATTGGAGTAGGTATTAACTAACAGTATAGCTGAAGAGTTGACATTTCCAGGGTTCAGTTTCAGGATAGTCCATGTGATAGGACTTTTTTCCCTGTCATCATCCTGCTGTACTGCGCGTTGGTTAAACCGCGGTCACCTGTCTTCAGTTTCTCCTCCGTTTAGGAACTTGATTGCCCTCAAGACTGGGGGCTTTCTACCATTAATTTTGTTGTAATCCTGCGCTATGCCCATTTTTAACTTACTCCATCGTAAAAGCAAATACGTGGGCCTAGAGATCACTTAATTACTTACTTACTTACTTACCTACTTAGTTACCTACCTACTTACTTATTTACTTACTCCATGTAGCAGAGTCCTTCTTGAGAAGCTAACCGGTTCTCAGCTAGTCAAGAAATTCCTCGCATTTTATGGAGCCCAAAGGTTCTTTACCGCATTCACAAGTGCCCGCCATCTGTCCCTATCCTGAGCCAGCTCGATACAGTCCATTCCCCCACATCCCCCTTCCTGAAGATCCATCTTAATATTGTCCTCCCATCTACGCCTGGGAGAGATCACTATAAGGAAAAAGACTAGGAAAGACTCTATAACGTGCCACGAAGTGATAGAAGGGGAGTGGAAGTATAGCTGTCCCTATTCGTAATCTCTGTACTAAAGTGGGCTGGGTGGTCAAACGCCACGCCACGGCCGCTGCACTCCCACGAGAGAGCCACGGTTCCCACTGTAGAGGAGATTGGATGAATCGCAGTGCCAGTATGAAGGGAAGAAAATCTCTTTCCCTGTGGGGTTCGAACACTCGGACCGCCAAGCCCGTAGCGAGTCGCTTTTATACCGTCTATTCGTCGCCCTACCAGATCACCATGCTGTAACTTTTGAAACTTTTGGCGTTATTTCACTAACCTTGATATAAAAATTATTCAGGGGAAGGGCACTCAAAAGTCATGACTCGATAATTTCTTGTACTCAATAAAAATCCTGGAAGACGCGAAATTCTTAGGCGAAAGCTACAATGTGGGAATTTACTTTAGGGTAGCGAAGTGACGTATTATACTAGATATTGGAAAGAGTATGAAATTTTTGTTAAGGAAGTGTTGACTGTAGAATGCGCACGATATAACAAGGTGGCTTCAGTGCGAATATTTTCTTGGGTTTTAGGTTGTGTGGCGTTAACTGACAAACTACTGGAATTGGGAATTGGGCGTGATCCACATCGTACGCCAATAGTTGATGAACTTACGTACTAAGTTCTCTATGAAATACTGTGTTGCAGTGAACAGTTAGGGACATAGCAACACTATGCAACGCTGGAGTTGTAAATGATGTTTTAAATGTAAACAGACTCTGTGCATAAGAAAGTTCTTCACAAAAAATACAATTAACCAACAATAATAATGCCAATAGACGTACACAATTAGAATGCACGATAGGAAAGCGTGTTTTAGGTATTCTACCTGTTGTATTTGAATCGAGTTGCCTCGGAAATTAATTGTGGAAGTAATGCAGTCTGGCATTTGCTCGCCCTTTAGAAGTCACCATCTTGTTAATCCGCAAATGTTTGCTTCGTGAAAGCAAGACGTTGGTTTGTATAGTATGGTGACATTCGCCATTCTCTTGGAAGTCTGTAATAGTGTAAGACCATGGTATTGTTTATTTTTGGTAGAAATTCTTTGTTTTCTGCGCTTTTGGAAAAGAAATTGAGCTCTAGCTAAGGAATTGCGGGAGATTGGTTATGGTTTGGAATTTGTAACTTTCATACGAAATTGCTTTTGAAGTTCATGCTTGTCGTTTACATGGTGGGAACCCGTTTTTAGAACGGATTTTTCACGCGAATGTTCTTCGCTGGTAGCGTGAAAATTGTACTGTCAGAGACAACATGGAACTTGGAGAATGTTCCGTTGAAATGCAGGTCTGTATACATCTGAACCTACTTACTGTCTTGTACATCTGGCGGTACGACTCGTCGATGTATCTGTTTGTTTCTGTCAGGACTGAGTGCCTTTGTTAGCGACAAATGTGTGACAGTGCGCTGCATTAAGAGATTGCATCACTGAGTGTTAAAATACGTGTCTTGTCGCGACTGTACATATACACGTAATGCGTGCATTGTATTCCTGAGGGTGCGATAAATACTTCAGGCGTGGTCATTGCACTACACTATTATGCATAAGTGTTTTGGGCAGGTTTTTGTAATAATAATAGTAGTAGTAGTAGTAGTAGTAGTAGTAGTAGTGGTAGTAGTAGTAGTAGTAGTAGTAGTAGTAGTAGTAGTAGTAGTAGTAGTAGTAGTAGTAGTAGTAGTAGTAGTAGTGGTAGTAGTAGTAGTAGTAGTAGTGGTGGTGGTGGTGGTGGTAGTAGTAGTAGTAGTAATAATTTTTCATTATCACAACCACTTCGCGTGGGCCGAGATACCATAGTTGGTATAGCGACTCACTA
>Ga0136643_10016376_pt1 | contig 11143 bp, 11 predicted proteins | sample TergutLab28metaG_FD_96883 | JGI IMG/M metagenome (GOLD analysis project Ga0136643, IMG submission 96883) | Labiotermes labralis P1 segment gut microbial communities from Petit-Saut dam, French Guiana - Lab288 P1 (version 3) (version 3) | ecosystem: Host-associated > Arthropoda: Insects >... | reverse complement strand
GGACTTTAGCATAAAGCGTTGCGGCGTTTTAACCGATTATCTTCATAAAATGAACGTGGGCGACCAGCTAACTATCCGTGGCCCTTACGGCAACTTCTTTCCTGTGGAGGAAGATTTTAAGGGGCAAAATATGCTATTTATTGCAGGCGGTATAGGGCTTGCCCCTGTTAGCTCTGCAATAAAATATGTTTTTGATAACCGCGAGAATTATGGTAATGTTGAGATTCTGTATGGTGCTCGCTCTATGGGCGATTTGGTATATAGAAAAGAAATTGAAGAAGTTTGGAAAAACCAGCTGAATACTGAAGTTTTTATGACTATAGACCGTGAAGAAGACGGCTGGGGAGGCAACGTTGGTTTTGTACCAAACTATTTCAAAGAAATTGGGTTTGACACTAATAAAATGGTACTTCTTTGTGGCCCACCTATTATGATTAAGTTCATGCTCGCAGCGGCTTTAGAGGTTGGTTTTAAAAAAGAACAGATATTTACAACCTTAGAACTTAGAATGAAATGTGGTATAGGAAAATGCGGCAGATGCAATATTGGTTCTAAATACGTTTGCAAAGACGGCCCTGTGTTTAGATCCGACGAGTTAGACGAGTTGCCAAACGAGTATTAAAAAATTTGAAACAAATTTGAGACTTTTAAGGGGTACTTCTGTGTTATACTAGTATTGTGGAAAGTTGAATAGTAATATAAATCCCGACTTTTAAGGAATTTTTATAGTAGCTATCCAGCGAGCCACACCCTTTAATTAGGAGGACATAAATATGCAAGATAATCAAGATAATATGGTAAATGTATATTTCGATGGGAAAGAGTATTCTGTTCCCGGAGATTTAACCATCATGACTGCCATGGAGTATGCAGGTTATAGATTGGTTAGAGGTTGTGGGTGCCGCCACGGTTTTTGTGGTGCTTGTGCAACTATATACCGCATTGCGGGTAAAAATGCTTTAAATTTTGTTTTAGCTTGCCAAACGCAAGTTGAAGAGGGTATGCACGTAGCTACATTGCCATTTTTTCCGCTTGATAAAAAGAACTATGACATAAAAGAAACAAAACCAACAGACCAAATTATGATGCACCTTTTTCCTGAGATTTACGCATGTGTGGCGTGTAATAGCTGTACAAAATCATGCTCTCGCGAGCTTAAAACCATGCAATACATAGCTTATGCTAAACGTGGCGATTTTGAAAAATGTGCACATGAGTCTTTCGACTGTGTGGCTTGTGGCATTTGTGCGGCTCGTTGCCCTGCGGGTATTTCTCACCCACTTGTTGGGCTTTTAGCAAGGCGACTTACCGGAAAATACATCATGCCTGAAACAGAGCATACTAAAATTCGTGTAAAAGATATTACTGATGGCAAGTTTGACGAGCATATTAACAATATGATGTCAAAACCTATAGAGGAATTAAAAGAACTCTACAACACAAGAGAAATCGAGAAATAGGAGGGATAAAATGTATTTACCGCATATGCTAGAGTCGATCAAAAAAGTTGAAGCAACAAGAGCCGAAAGGTTAGGCCGCGAGCTTAACCGTATGACTGCAGAAGAAAAGCAGGATGTTTTAAAAAATTTTCATCCCGACTATAAGGATGCAGGCTTTGCAGATATAGAAATTGGGCCTAATAAGGGTCAAAAAGCACCAAAAGAATTGTGCGAATTGCTTCATTCGCCTAGTAAACTCCAAGATATTAAAATAGATTTAACAAACATTGCTTATGATGTTGATGTTTTAGTTATTGGCGGCGGCGGAGCTGGTGCATCTGCCGCTATAGAAGCCCATCACGCTGGCTCAAAAGTTATGATTGCAACAAAGCTAAGAATGGGCGATGCTAATAGCATGATGGCTGAAGGTGGCATCCAAGCCGCAGATAAAGAGAACGACTCTCCACAACAACATTACTTAGATGCTTTTGGCGGAGGGCATTTTGCTGCAAAACCAGAACTTTTAAGGCGTTTAGTTATGGAAGGGCCTGAGGCGATTGCTTGGCTAAACGATTTAGGTGTTATGTTCGACAAAAAGCCTGATGGCACTATGATAACAACACATGGTGGCGGAACATCAAGAAAAAGAATGCACGCTTGTGCCGATTATACTGGTGCAGAAATTATGCGTGTTCTTCGTGATGAAGTGCATAATTTAAAAATTCCTGTGGTTGAATATGTTGCAGCTTTAGAGCTTATTATGGACAAAAATGGTCAAGTTGCTGGTGCTGTACTTATGAATATGCTAACAGGCGAGTATTTAGTTGCTCGTGCAAAAACTGTTATAATTGCAACGGGCGGTGCTGGGCGTATGCACTACCACGGCTTCCCTACTTCTAATCACTACGGTGCAACCGCAGACGGCTTAGTTATGGCTTACAGAGCGGGTGCAAATTTACTTTATCAAGATACTATTCAAATCCACCCAACAGGTGTTGCACATCCAGTGCAGCTTTTTGGTGCATTGGTTACCGAAAAAGTGCGTTCTTTAGGGGCGATGCTTGTAAATATAGATGGCGAGGCGTTTATACATCCGCTTGAAACAAGAGATGTTGCTTGTGCGGCTGTTCTTCGTGAATGTCACGATAGAAAAAAAGGAATTTCTACGCCATCAGGCGATGGTGTGTGGCTAGATTCGCCACTAATTGAAGAAATTCACGGCAAAGGCACGATTGAAAGAAGTATTCCGGGCATGCATCGCATGTTTATGAATTATGGCATTGATATGCGTGAAACGCCAATCTTGGTTTACCCAACATTCCACTACCAAAATGGTGGGATTGAAATTGAAAATGATGGATTTACGGATAAAATTTCTAATCTATTTGTTGCTGGCGAGGCTGTTGGTGGCATACATGGGCGTAACCGACTTATGGGCAATTCTATGCTTGATATTATTGTTTTTGGACGTACAGCTGGTAAAAATGCTGCTAAACAAGCTAAAGATGTTACAATTTCAGGGCTTACACTTGAACATGTAGATAATTACACAAAAGAAATTGAAAAAGCAGGGCTTAATACGGGTATGCAATCGCCTTTATTGTTGCCTAATTATGTAAGAGATGTGAACGAAGCGAAAGTATTATAATTATAGCTTATTGAATAGGAAACCTTGTGGGGAAATTTCTCGCAAGGTTTCTTTATTTTGTACTTGACAAAATTAATTCTATATGGTACTATACTATATAGAGGTGATTGAAATAAAAAAATATGGTGGATTTTTAATGTCTCAAATTGGTAGACTTAGCAGCCGTTTATGGGAGCGTCTTTTAAAAGAGTATGATGTCGATGCATTTAACGGTGCTCAAGGCAAAATACTTTATGTGCTATGGGAACACGAGAAACTAACGATTACCGACATCGCACGGCTAACATCGCTCGCAAAAACAACTCTCACTAGCATGTTAGACCGAATGGAAGAGGCAGGTTTGGTAGAACGAGTGCCTGATAAAGAAAATCGCAGGCAAATCTTCATAATAATCACAGAAAAAGCAAGAGGATACCGCGAAAAATACAACCAAATATCAGATGACATGAACAACATTTTTTACAAAGGATTTACAGAAAAAGAAATTGCGGATTTTGAAAACCAATTACGCAGAATATTAAAAAATTTTGAAAGCGAGGAAGTATAATTATGCACCCAAAAGCAATGTTTTTATACGGAACAAATAAAGAAGATGGAAGCCCAAATTTTGCATTATTTACATGGATTACAGGATGCTTTGATGGTGAAGACAGCATTATGGTTTGTATTGGTGAAAAAAAACTAACAAAAGACCGCATTCTTGCCGAAGGCAAGTTTTCGGCAAATCTTGTAAGCGAAGATATGATACCTCTAGCAGATTATTTTGGTAGCAATAGTGGCTATGATGACAGCAAAATGAACATTGATGTAAATATAGGCCGTGGTAAGGTGTTAGATGTGCCTGTTTTAACAGATAGCCCACTAACATATGAGCTTGAAGTTACAAGGCATATACCTTTAGAAGAAGATAGCAGTATTTTTGTGTGTAAGGTACGTAACATTATAAAGCCAAAAAAGTTGGTTATTGAAAGCGAAAGTAGCAAAGTAGAGATTGACGGAATAGGCAGCCTAGAAGAACATGTACGTTTAGCTTCTCCTGCTTTAACTGTGGGGCGTGAATATTTTACAGTAAAGCCCGAATCAAAAGGGCGTTGGGCACAATGGAAAGATTTAAAAGGAGTAAAAAATGAATAAAGATATAAAACCTGAAATTGATTTTTTAGTTAGAGCTAAGAGGGCCATTTTTTCTGATAGAACAGAATTTGAAACTTCAAGGCCAAACTCAAAAGATAAACAGTACATCGAAGGAACACTAAAATACATTGACACATTTTTAGGTGGGGCTAAATTCGCTGGAGAAGAAGCACTATGGAGGGATGATGTTCCATTTTGGGTTATGAACTATATTGGCAGGCTTCTCTTAGAAGATTCTTTAGTGTTCAAGTTTCTCAATGAAGCTCTGTTGCTTGTGCCGGAAGAATATCCTTTTCGTGGGCCGCTAAAGTATACAAATGGAGAATATTCATATACTTGTAGCATAACAGGCGACTTCCATTGGTTTTTTGGGGTAGAAGAAATATATTACAAAAATACTAAAGTATATGAATGTATGTTTCATGGTGGCGATGTTAAAGTCATTTAAGTTAAAAACTGCAACTTAAATGACTCGTCGGCTACGCCAACGCTACACCTCCTCCGCCTTGCTACGTCGGTATAAGTGCGTGCATCTAACTTGAAAACAATTAACGCTTTGCATTATTGTTTTCAAGTTAATTCACTATAAATAAAATGTTTGTTATTCAAGCGAAATTATGTTATTATAGAATCAACAAAACAATGGAGGAGATAACATGATTTACAAACAATTTAAAGACAAAAAACTTTCGTGGCTTGGCATGGGCGGCATGCGTTTGCCTGTTACCGAAGCCAACGGCCCTATCGACGAGCAAAAAGCTATGGAATTAATTGAACATGCTTACAATAGTGGCATAAACTATTACGACACTAGTTATTTTTACCACGGCGGAAATTCTGAAAGCTTTTTAGGCAAAGCTCTTTCTCGTTTTCCGCGTGAAACATGGTATTTGGCAGACAAAATGCCGGGCAACCTAATGAAATATGAAAATGGCAAGCTTGAGGTTTCGGGCTTTGGGCTTCCTCCTATGATAACAGATGGGCCTGCGGAGGTTTTTCAGTATCAGCTTGATAAATGTGGCGTAGAATATTTTGATTTTTATCTATTACACAATCTATCAGAGGCTACATATCATATTTATGCAAACGATGAGCTTGCTTTTGTAGAATATTTACTTGAAGAGAAAAAAGCAGGCCGCATCAAACATTTAGGTTTTTCAGCTCATGGCCGCGTTGAAACTATCGAAAAATATTTAAAATACTTAGAAAGCAAAGGTTTGCTTCACGCAATAGAGTTTGTTATGATACAACTTAATTATCTCGACTGGACTTTACAAGAAGCAGGCAAAAAACACGAACTTTTAACTAAATATGGTATACCTGTTTTTGTTATGGAGCCTGTTCGTGGTGGTAAGCTTGCAAATCTTTCGGAAAAGGCAGAAGCCATGATGAAAGCTGCAAGACCAAACGATACACAAGTATCTTGGGCATTTAGATATTTGCAATCGCTTGAAAATATTCCAATGATTTTAAGCGGTATGAGCAACATGGAGCAACTAAAAGAAAATCTTGAACTATTTGAAAATGTTGAAGCAATGACAGCAGAAGAAAAAGGCATACTTACCAAAATTGTTGAAACAGTGGCAGACCTTGCACCTTGCACAGATTGCAAATATTGTGTAGATTACTGCCCTATGGGATTAAATATACCAAAGCTTTTATCTATGTACAACGAAGCAGGCTTTGAAGTTAGTTGGACACTTAAAGCAACCCTGAGTTCTTTTGAAAAAGACAAACTGCCTAGTGCTTGCATATCTTGTGGGGCATGTAACCCACTTTGTCCACAAAGTATTGATATTCCTGATGCTTTGCATAAATTTAGCGAACTTTTGAATAATTAATTTGTAGATTTTTTGTGGTTGACAAACAAAACATAATATGCTATACTATTCCAAGAGCTTAATTAGATGTGTTGTAGTACACATTGCTAAAGCTTTTGGAGAAGTACTCAAGTGGCTGAAGAGGTGCCCCTGCTAAGGGCATAGGTCGTTAACGCGGCGCGGGGGTTCAAATCCCCCTTTCTCCGCTCTAAAAATCCCTAGAAAATGCAATATTTTCTAGGGATTTTTAGTACAAAAATTAAAGTGTACCCTTTAAAATACCCTTTAATTCAGTTATAAATTTATCCATTCTTGCAACACTTTGAGTTTTCATTTTTTCAGAAACATGACCGCAAATATCTAACGTGAGTGCAGAAGTATGATGTCCCAAGTTTTCTTGTACTGTTTTGACATCATCAGAAGCTACGGCGTATGTGTGGTGCAAATCGTGAAAACGCATATGCTCTAAACCTATATCAACCATCACTTTTTTGAAATTCTTATATACTGTTATGTGGATTAAGTTTTCTCCTAATCCATTTGTGAAAACAAGATTTTTATTGTTATTCTATTGTTCCACCGAGGAAAAGCTGGTTGCGATTTAAGGGCGACAAATATGACTGTCCATAAAGGCAGAGCTAATAAAAACTATCTCTTTGTGGACAAAAGTTAGGCGATTGAAAAACTATCCCTTAATGGACAGTCTACCATTGAGAATTTTTAGTCTTGACTAAAAGGAAAGCTCAAAAAAGTGATAAGGAAGTTTGATTGTTTTGATAATGTTTTGTGTTACTGTTTTGGTGGTAAATGAGTATATTTATCTTGACACTTACTTATACACATAAAACATCACTCGCTATAATGTTAAATAACGAGTGATGTATCAAAATAATCACATAGAAATAAATGTTATTTTAGTTTACTTTTGTTAATAGTGTAAAGATAAAGTTTGGTAAAGCTTAGTTTAAGTATTTGGTTATTTGTATTAGGTTTGTTAGCCTATAAGTATTGACCAAAACTATCTTCTGGTACTACAATACTACCATGACAGCCATTATTTATTGTGCAGCCAGAATTATAACATCCATTATTACTAGCAACCATTGCTTCAAAGTCATTGTTTATAATTTCAAATTTCATTAGAATCCTCCATCTCTTATTTTCTATGTGATTATATGATTCGGATAAAATAATTCTATTCAAGCGGCAATTTAAAATATGTTAGAATTGCCTGCGGTCCATCTCTGGTGAAATTAGGTCACAATTTGTATCAGAACTGGGGTAACCATAGTTGAGGCAAGCACCGTTACCGTTTGCACTAATACAAATTTAACTTATTTTATACACAGCTTTCATAACGCTTTCATAAGTACGTGCGCTACTTTCACAACTATCATTTTGTCCCACTAGTGATATAGGGCATCTTTTACCAAAACATATAGATAATATTTCACACTTGTAACACTTTTGTGGCAAGTTATAAGATGTCCACTTACATATCTTATCATCTTTAATTTGAAAACCGTCTGCTGTAAGCTCTCCTACACAATTTCCAGGTAAATCTAGGTGTACAGTGCATTTCAATAAAGTTCCATCTGTATCAATAACTAAACTGTTATTTTTTGAAGCATAGCATCTCCAGCCAAATGGTGCTATTGTATAGTTAAAGCTCTTTAGATCTAAGTTCAAATCATCAGCAACGCAAAGCATATCGTTCACAACTTTTGTGCCATCATCACACACGTTCAATTCATCGTCTAATTCGCCACCTAGCTTCTTTACTGTTTCAAAATAAACACCAAATCTATCGTCGCCAGAAAAAACTTCGCTCACAAACTGGAAAAACTCCGTTAAATTATGAGCAACATCCATGTCAAAATTTGTTCTTATACTTACTCTAAAAGAAAGCTCTGTAGATTTTGCGTCTTTTAGGTTTTGAATAATTCTATCCCATGTGCCTTGTCCGCCAACTAAAAACCTATTATTGTCATGTGTTTCCTTAAGGCCATCTATGGTTATTTGATAATCAATAATATTGAGTTCTATAAGTTTTGAAAGCTTGTCTATAGATAAAAGATAGCCATTCGTTGTCATTGCTCCATATAAGTCAATCTCCATTTCTTCGGCCAGTTCTTTCATGTTCTGCATAAAGTTACATATTGCCTCAAACTCCAACATTGGTTCGCCACCAAAAAAGGATATAGTTACAGATTTATATTTTTTAGCTTTAATCTCTTTTCTTATAGCATTTAACAAATTTTCATAAGTATCTTCTTCTATTCTCTTGTTTTCATGGCTTTCATAGCAGTAAACACATCTAAAATTACATTGTCTAGTTACAATTGGTATAATGATGAGATTGTCTTCATTTTTTTCAGAAAAATGATAATTTATTAAACTAACCTCATTTACATTATTTTCAACTATCATCTTTAAATCCTTAAGAGCTTTATGAAAATCGTTACTTTCGTCATACTCAATTGTTGATTCGTTTTCTACATAATCAGCTATGGCCTTTGTAATATCGCATTGGGCCTTAAGCATTGTACCATAGAGCGTATTGTGTAGTAAGTATTCATTTTCTCCTTTAATTACATTTAAAAACATACTTTTTTTCATGTTTATTTGCCCCCTATTTGGTTGTTATTTTTTGTGTCTACATATTTTTCAGATTGAATAGTGTACATATCATAATAAAGTCTTTTTAAGTTCATTAACTCTTCGTGAGTTCCCTCTTCAGTAACCCTGCCTTGATCTATAACAATAACTTTTGACATTTTATATGTTAGCGTTAGTCTATGAGATATAACAATTACAGTAGAATCGTTAGTTGTATCTTTAATCAATCTATCATAAAGCAAATATTCGGCATATGGGTCAAGATTACTTGTAGGCTCATCCATAATAAAGGTTTTGGGGCCATTTGCATATATTCTTGCTATAGCTAACTTTTGTGCTTCTCCTCCACTTAGCTCTATTCCATCGGCATATAGTTGGCTTGTTATAGGCGTATCGATTGAGTATTTTAAGTTTTTTATTTTTTCTGTTAAATCAACTTTATCCAAAGCATCCCATATGACACTATCATCAATTGATTTGCCTAAAGTGATATTATCTTTAATTGAAAATGCGTATATAGCAAAATCTTGAAATAAGGTTTGAATAACTGTTCTTAATGATTTTGTGGTATATCTTTTTATATCTACATCATTGATATATATTGTACCTGATAAGGGGTCATAAAGCCTCAACAATAGCTTAATTATAGTAGTTTTTCCTGCTCCATTCTTTCCTACGATAGCTACTTTCTCGCCTTTATTTATCTTAAACGATACATTGTCTAAAGATAAGTATGTATTGTTTGGGTACTTGAAAGAAACATTAGAAAATTCTATTTTGCGAACCTCTTGCAGTTCTTCACCTGTTTCATTTAGTGTTACAGTTTCGTTTGAGTTTAAAAAGTCAATATAATCACTTGCAAAAAGGCTATTACTATACAAATTTGTATAGATATTAACTATATTTAATATTGTACTTTTAAGTTGATTGTAGGCATTTACAGACGTAAAGTATTCGGAAATTACTATTCTTTGTATTACCACCGAAAAGCCAAAGTATAAAGCAACAAAACCACTTTCCAAAGTATTTATACTTCCCGTAAGTATACTTAATAATGCCTTGGTTCGTGTTTGTTTCTTAGTCAATTGAATTATATCATCATTGAAGTTTTGCTTATTTTCAAAAATAAATTTGCTTAAGTTGTTTGCTTTTGTTTCCCTAACTAGTTGAGGAATATAAAACAGTCTATATAAATAATTCACTTGCTTGTTTTTTTCACTAAATAATTTGCTATAATAGTAATCAATTTTTTTAGTTTTATTGCCAATAATGAAATTTACGATTATAATAACAACTATTGCTATAAACATGTATAAGTTCATCCAAATAAGTACACTTGTTATTAAAATTAAATTGAAGATAGATGTTACAAAGCTAGTAATAATAGCGTTTACAGTATCAATAGCCCTGCAGCAGTTTCCAAATGCTCGATTATATTTGTCATATGATTCAGTGTTATCAAAATATCCAAGGTCTAAGTCTATAGTTTTTTGTAAAAATTCATTTATAATTTCAACATATATTTTCTCACTTGATACTTTATCATACTTAGAAAAAATAACACTAATACAGTTGATACACAAAAATGCTACCGTAAAGATTAGCAAAGTAATTATAATTTCATTTAAATCGCCGGCAATAATAGCATCTAGTAAAAACATTGGCATAAGTATTGTTAGTAGTATTGAAATGCTATTAAGTATAGAGATGATAATGCGTAACAAAAACAGCAGTTTATTATATTTAATAACTTTTTTTAGCAAATAAATATTACTTTTCAAGGTATATTTAATTCTCATTCGGCAAACCTCTATTTTTGATGTTATACGTTGTATTCACCAATATTTACTAGGTAAAATTATGGTAAAATTCATAAATAAGCCTTTATTTCTCGAAATTTTTTAAAAAACTTTAAATAATTATTTTATTATTTTAAATCTTTAAGTATGTTATTTTATTCTATCACACTGACTCTATTTCTGTCAACAACATTTTGCAAAAAATTATTATTTTAACCTTAATATAGCATTTTTCTACATCATGTTAAATTATAGATTATAAAGAAAAAGTATTCTTCAGCTTCGCTAAGTGCTTCCCAAAGATATATTACTGCACTTAGTATAGGGTTACGAATAAGTGCCATTTCATTAACTAACTCATATTTATCGTGCATTAGTTCATAGACAGTAATTCTAAAGATTTGTACCATGAGAATTATCATTAGCGAAGTATACGATGTGAATAGCTACGACACGAGATGCAACTCTTTCATCGCTATATTCATCTCCAATTACTTAATAAATCACCAAAACCGCTATAGTTCTCTCTTTGATAATATATATTAGTTACGAATCATAAACGTTTATACGGTATAAAAACTACGTTCTAACAGTATAATAGGCAACACGTATGATATTGTAATATCGTGTAAATTTTTATCAAATAAACCTTGACTTTTAATGCTTTTAGTGTTATATTTATGG
>Ga0136643_10016375_pt1 | contig 11143 bp, 6 predicted proteins | sample TergutLab28metaG_FD_96883 | JGI IMG/M metagenome (GOLD analysis project Ga0136643, IMG submission 96883) | Labiotermes labralis P1 segment gut microbial communities from Petit-Saut dam, French Guiana - Lab288 P1 (version 3) (version 3) | ecosystem: Host-associated > Arthropoda: Insects >... | reverse complement strand
GGGGGGGGGGGGGCTTCCTTTTGGCACTTGGAATGGAACGGACACAGAGTATAGGGGTTACCTCAGTTTTGGGCAATTTAATTATTAATTTTCATTTCGAAAGGGACAAGTAGCTGTAATGGTGCAAACTCCGTGGAAACACCGTCTAAGGTGTTACAAATCTGAATAGTTGCTGTAACCCCAACAGTAAATTTGTGCCAACAGAAAACCCAAGAACCAAGTATGTGTTGAGTACGCGTGTCAGCCGGAGCAGTGGATCGCGAGCCTTGCAGGGACTTCCCATGTAGAGTACCCTGACAGAAGACCTTCAGGTTCATCGAACGAGCGACGGAAGGTACCCTGTCTAAATTACACACGTCCGAAGGTGTACAGGGTGGTAGCAAAATATGACGAGATGATGTGCAAATACGGCATAGTTATGTACAACATACGGCCGAAGAACCCAATCTCTGTCACAGTACATTCTTGTCTTTAGATTTTCGATTACATTTTACTCGTTCAACTACGAACTGGTCATCCACCGAGCGGACTCGGTCTCGAAATTACAAAATTTAACCATCCAAAACACACTCCATCCAAATTTTATATAAAAGCCAAGCTCCAGCACTACGAAAATCGCAGTCAATTTCCACTCTCAAAAGCAATCCGTTAATGCTATGTCGTAACAAAACTAGTACATTTATTGTGACAATCATGCTGGATACATAAATATGCTGTGTGATAAAATACAAAACAGGAATGTTCACAGCGTCATTATTTAAACACCCCTTCCGGCACTGTGTGGGCCGGGTAGCGTAGTTAGTATGGCGACTGGCTACGGGCTGGACGGTCTGGGGATCGAATGCCGGTAGGGGCGAGATTTTCCGCACCTGTCCAGATCGGCCCTGGGGCCCACCCGGCCTCCTGTACTATGGGTATCGGGTCTTTCCCGGGGGTAAAGCGCGACCGGGGAGTGACGCTGACCGCTCGTCCCCTTCTAGTGCCGTGGTCAAGAAAGAGTACAGCTATACCTCTACTCCTCCTACGGGCTTACGGCTTGTAGAGAGCCTCGGTGCCTGTACAAGGATGCACTTTATCTTACCTTTACCCTTTTCCGGCACTATAAGTTTACATTTTCACCTGTCATTTGTTCCAGTTTCCCTGATTCCCCTATGGTTCAATCTTAGTTTATTTAACTGTTTAAAGCATTATTTCCCAAACAGTGTTCGGCGAAAACCCGGAGTTCCGCAAAAAAATTTCAAAAACTAAAAACGATACGTGTGGGTCGGGATAGCTCAGTCGGTATAGCGACTCGCTACGGGCTGGACGCTCCGGAGATCGAATCCTGGTGGAGGCGAGATTTGCCGCACCCGCCCAGACCGACCCCGGGGCTCACCCTGCCTCCCATACAATGGGTACCGGATCTTTCCCATGGGTAAAGCGGTCGGGGCGTGGCGCTGACCACCCATCGCACCTAGCGCAGAGGTTAAAGGTAGTGTACAGCCATACATGTACTCCCCTTCTACGCCTTCGTGGCTTGTTCTAGGGTGAACTTTACCTTTCAAAAACGATAATTTGGATATTATTTTAAACCACTTAAAATAATGGTCACTTCGTTTGGCAATGATTCATTATTTCAACTATTTATGAACTACTGCAGCACCAGAACAAATTTCGCAGCAACATTTTGAAAACGACTTTTTTACGGAACCGCATACCAGTTATAAAGGGTACGTTTTACGTGCAGTACAACGTATATGAAATGATTTGTTTCTATACACGTGCAGTTACATACCACTGCACTGTAATACTTGTGTTTAACAGTTGTTTACTGCTACACTTACATGTATGCGGTCTAGCTTTTAGTGTTGCATATACGAATTTTGGTTTGCAGGGTTTTGGTGAAGAAACCTGAGGGAAAGAGACCACTTGGGAGACCTAGGCATAGATGGAATGATAATATTCAGATGGATCTTCATGATGTGGGATGTGAGGGCATGGACGGGATCGATGTGACTCAGGTTAGGCAGCGGTGGCAGGCATTTGTGAATGCGGTAATGAATCCTCGAATTCCATAAAATGCGGGGAATTTCTTGGCAAGCTTAAACCAGTTCTCAAGAAGGACTCTGGTCCATGGAGTCAGTAAGTAGACACACACGAATTTTATTACAGGTTCCGCGGATCCCAGGAAAGGACAAGAGTAACTCAAAATGAGGCACAGACGTTTTGGAGAGGAAACAGTTCTCTTTCTCCTAATAAGACTTGAACCATAACTTTTCAGTTGTGCAGCCCGTAACCCCTTCACTATCCCGGCTCATACACTGCGAGCGTAGCGTCCTTCTCACTCGGTACCATCTGCGCTCTTCCGTGGTCACTTCATGCAACGGGCAGTATTCCTCCTGCCACACTTCGCTCCGCCACAAACCATGTAACAAAGCTACGAAATGTGCAATTATGAGTAGTTTGTAACCAACATCCGCTACCAAGCCTGGTTCGAGTCCAGTGTTGGGAATGGGTTGAACAAGAAAAACCGAAAACGCGCGTGCGTGTGTGTGTGTGAGAGAGAGAGAGAGATGTGCACACTTAGTTGCTCACACATACGCTTGAAGGTTCGAACCCCTCATCCCAATCGGCCAGGACAGAACGACCCGCGTACCAGCGTAAGCAGTTATTTCAAAGGAAGGAAATCAGCTTGGGAGATTGGTCCAATGGTCTTTCAGCCCGAGAGTCATTAACAGGACAAGCCCAATTCGTCATAAACAAGCATTATTAGATGGAAACAAAAAATGCCGACTTGAAAATAACTTGAAAATAACTTGCTCGGTATCGTTCTTCTTAGAATTCAGAAAATCCTGCACCAGGCGTTCGAGAGACAACCAATAAGGAAACAGAAAACGCTTACACCAAACAAAATAGCAGAAATGGGCTGTTCTTGAATACCGGGACACAAATGGAATTAATTTACAGTTGGAACACACTAACACGCAAGTCCGTGTTTAAGAGCATAATTCCACAACTGCATTTTTTCTTAACAAAGGCAGACATTTTGACATTTGTGTCTTTCTGAGGTACACAATTTGACAGTAATACGTTTCCTTTTCGATTACTCTGACGAATCTCTTTAACTAGACCAGACTGTTGACCATCTGTGCTGTTATCCTTGCAATTTACACGAAAAATCAATTAACTGTAAAAGTAAAATGCAAGTGTAATCTGTAACCATGGACTGAAGCGCGCCGTGGTGCTATCAAATATACAATCACCACCATTCGGCTCAACAAGCATACCCCCCACGTGTCCTACAGACTGTCACCAATCTGCTACCTAGACTCGGCAAAGATGGAACGGGTGTCCATCCGTGGAACATCAGAAGACGGCGAGAGGCGCCCCACATCGACGCCTACAAGGTGAAGACGTGTGGTTGTAAGTCAAACTCTTAATTTAAGCTTAAAGATAAACTTGAGACTTTGTACCGCTAACGTCCGAATACAAACCGCGAAATGTTGCACCGCCGCAATATACTTCAAGTACATGTCTGATGTACTACAAACCCTATACTTCATCCGAACCATTCTACCCTCCTTAACTCGAAATGTTGATCTTATACAAACCATCCTAACCTACTTAATTCTACGCCGTGATGCCATCCGAGCCACCTTAATTCCAATTACGTAACCGGACTTCATACACACCAACATAATCTACTTAAACCCATAACAAATAATCGTAACACCTTACACCCTGCAACCTGCTTTAACATTTAGAAATTCTGCATTCGCCCACACAGTGTTATTTGTGTGTTACGTACGTTTATCTGAATAAACAACGACTATTTCCCTCAACAACATTAACGACTTAGGCTTTTCAATGGAGATTCAGTGTGTTACCTCCGCGTAGGCTCTAAATTGTTGTACTATTTAGCATAGTTTCATGCTTCAGACACACTGGAAGACTTTACAGGCAGCAAAGCTTCGACATTTCGAACACGAAGTTCGCAGATGAAAGCTCGCCTTGGAAAGGGACATTTGCATCAAATGTTTGCTTTCTTGCGCTGTTACAGACTTTGAAATGGTCTGAACTTCTAGAATTAAAAGTGTAGAAATGAGACGGCCTAGAATCGAATTAGGCTGTAGTCAAGAAAGAAAACAACAACCTTCTTAAACCTCCACGATCCAACCTACTCAACCAGTTCCAATAATACACAAATAACTGAAAATTACACACTATAGCAGATAACGGAAGGTTAAGTCAGGCAAATTACAGAAACAAGTGTCACTGTTCGCGATAAACGAAGTGTACAATATATTCAATAACCTGACAAGAAATTCATCAACACCTATCCACAGTAACCCCGCCCACTTTTTTTTCCTAAATAAACTGAACGACTTTCTTGTACTGCACGTCTATAACGAACCCCGTGTGCTACTAATTACCGTACGTGTATATTGGAGCAGCACTCTACACGCTTCTTTACCTAATCGCACGTACACAGCACCAACATACTACAGTATCACAACTGACATATGAAAATTAAAGCACTGTAAGAAACAGTAAACTGCTCCTTCTTATCATGAAGTTTGGGCTCTAAAATCTAGAAGCAGTAACATCACGTATCTTACCCATTGGGGTCTTCTTTTACAGTCCTGGCGCCGCATACAGATAAACACGCAAGAAATAGCGGGTCTCCTGGCGTGACGCATGCAGTCAGCAGCCACATTTGTTAGCTGTGTATAAACTATAAAAATTTCATTGTAATTCAGGCAGTTAGGTACAGCAATTAATTTTATTTTTCCACTTAGGCTTGCGAACCAGTCTACAATAATGGGCGTGGCCCTTTACCTTAAAAAGGCTGCAGACCCATGCACTAACCGATACGTAGTTGCATGGCACATCAAGAGTACACCTAACAGCTATGGTCTCCTAGCAATGACCAGTCCGACAGGACGCAAAATGGGAGATCATTTCACATTAGCCTGTACAACAACGGTAAACCATAAAGTTTACTCTAGAACAAGCCACGGTGGCCCAGAGGGGGGAGAAGAGTTATAGCTGTACTCTTTCTTTAACCTCGGCGCTAGATGGAGGTGGGTGGTCAACGCCACGACCAGCCGGTAGCCACTATATAGCAGGCGCGGTGGGCCCCAAAGCCGGTCTCGACGGGTGCGGAAAATCTCGCCCCCACCGATATTCGATCCCCAGACCGCCCAGCCCGAAGTGAGGCGCTGTACAGACTACGCTACATTACGTTACACTATACAGCCTCCTGTAATTCCAGCAGTAACATCTGGCACAGCCAATCTCTAGTAACATTTACCACATTTATCCCTTCCACTGATACACTATTATGCATTACAGCCCTCGAGGGACTCTTCAAATTAAGCACGATTTCACTGAACATGCGAACAATGTAACGTTTCTCGGCAAACGTACAGACTATGTAACACGAATGCAGCAGACCTCTCACTTGCGCCTACTGCTGCCATCTTGAGATGCCATTTGATACTGCATACTAACAACACTTTGAATATAATACGGCGAAATAAAAAAAAATCGGTGAATGTATGAAATCATCGCCAAAATTTACACTCACTGTCAATAATCCAAGCCGGTATCAAGTTAACAAACCGAATTAGAATTTTCACTGTCCCATGCACTGTAGACGTAACTACAAACTCGTAGGAATGATTCTCGTTCACACAGTTGCACAAAAGTAACATAAATCAGATTCCACATGTCTCTCTAATATCCAAACTTCACACACTCATCACTATGCGATCAATTCAATCACATTTAACTGTCTACACGGGTTAGTGACAACCATAAATTGTCAAGTTTAGCAGAATCGTGAAGGTGTTTTCTAAAACAGTACTATGGTTCAACCAAACAGTTTTAAAGTTGCTAAAATCTAATCCCAGTGAATGAACACATATTGTGGTTATTATTCCAACTAAGGCATTCCAGTCACTACATCTTTAACCCCGTGTGGTGTCTGTCAACCGTCACGCATTACCAGAACCGTGGGACGTATGCTACTCACAAATGGGACACACTGTGTTAATCGATACAACATGAAACCTACGTTGGTCTACTGTAATATCTAAAAATAAAATCATTCGTAGCTTCTACGCTACAGTCACTTCCGGTCTGGAAGTGCAAGAGTATAAAGAGCAGCAGTTGATGCTGAAGATTACGGGAAACCGGCATCTCACTTTGTACAACACAATTCGTTAAGTCAGGTGACGTACAAAAACTACCACTGCATTAAAAAAACATAGAAACCGCAGTACAAAAAATTTGGGCCGTAAACAACTGTAAATGGGCTAGGCAGAATGAAATTAGGATTACCGTTACTTTAATTTACTGCTGGTAAAAACGTAACATAAAATTACATTTTATGTAAATACCGTACTATATAGTACCAAACGAATAACTGTAATCACAAGGCCATAAAATATGCCGTCATGTGGAACAGTGGCCAATTCTTTAATGGACAACTTGATAACTCTTGGAAAAAAATATATTTGTTACTGAATACATCTGTACTTCCTTCGCTTGTGGTCAGTGAACCTAGGTCGAAGTGAACATCAACGTCTTCCTGCTTTCTTCGACAGGGCTGACACACACACCTGAAACACATTTGGAAGGTGGTGCCCAGTTTAACTCCGGGCCCGTTTCGGCCATCCTGGCTGAATTTTGTCACGATTTGGTCCAAATCCGTTCAAATAGCGGAATTTTATTTTAAAGTAGACCACTTTCCTTCAATCCACACCCTTACCGATTCATTACGCACACCGGACCCACCAGTTTGCACTCCACGCCACATGTTCTTCAGAGATAATACAAGATTACTAAAACAATCGGATAACGAAACAATCGTATAATTTCAAGCAGCATACGCACTAGCACTTTACGTCGTAGCATTTCATTCTGTACAGCGATGCGTAATGCAGCAGGCTACATCGGCGAGCACGGGAACTTGTGCCGCAACACAAAGTAGTCCACGTACTTATTTGGAACGTGATGGAGAACATACCACTAAGAGTAAACATAACCTCGAAGTCTACACAGACCTACATCGAGAAGAATAAAACCAGTTCGAACAACTGTCAAATAACCTCTACACAACATTATTAGCATCAGTTCCTTTAGCAGCACAATGATCCAAATCCTACATAATAAAAAATTCATGAACAGTTAAGAATATTCTTCCAGTACATGATCATGCCCTTTGTTCACGTGGAGGCGTGTCCTGTATATGAACACGTGTGGTGCTGCGCGCGCATGTACTTACCGGTATGAAGGTTGTGTGTTTGCGAGGAACTGGCACAGAAACGTAACTACTCAACTCACACATCTTAACCAGTCTCTCGAGTGACTGAAGCAGCAGGCCTCGCACACAGGGAGGCCAACCAGACCACACGTCACCATCCCACGCCATGTTGTCACATCTATCCTTACATTTTATCAAACCAGGGAGCACACATTACACTGATATATACTTCTGGGTACTTCGATTGTGAGCATAAAACCTGCTATATATATAAAGTTTATGATACCACTGCACTTTGTTATGAGTTTTAGAGTAGGGATTTTATTTCATACGTTTGCCACTATGGTCGCCCACAAAATGCTCCTGGTCCATTGTTACTGCAGCCTACAGTCGACAGTATTTCAATTTTAATGTTCTTTTTTCAGGATTAAATGTTATTGTGGCATTATACCACACTGCAGGATCCCGAGACTAAATATATACGTGTGCGAGAGGGTAAGGGGGGGGGGGGTAGCGGCATGTAACAATACGGTCCAAAAAAGTTAATAAAAATGTTGTGGGTAGAGGGATCACTTGCCATTCCGCCTCAATCCCGGCGCCATTGCGGGTTCATACATTTAGTGCAGAGCGCAAGGTTACTACTATACGTACCATGTACACTATGATTCAAAAAATTCGAATTTGACCCTAGCATGCAGCAGTAGTCTCAGGTTTCACAGAACTGCCAGAATAAAATGGATTTATGTCTCTGCAACGGCAGTTACCGGCTGGTCTTTACAAGAGCGAAACGTCTGGTATTCTGCGCGGTGCGAAATGAACTGGCAAACATTACTTGCTGAACTACACGGTTCTCACCCATGCTGTCCGGTTTCAATCCTAGACCGGTCCATGTGTAATTTGTGGTGCACAAGGTGGCACTGGGACACTTTCATTTCCGAGTAACAGAGTTACACTGTTGCACCAAATGCTCCAAACTCACACCCACCTTCATGCTGTTCTTACGAAGCCGGACGGACACCTTCATGTAACATAAATCAATGAATTTCCGTAAATCGGGCGCATTGGAAAGAACAGTAACTTAGTTCTTTTTCACCTCCAAAGGGGCCAGATCACCAACCTGAAAGAATGTCGTCCCGTCACTGTGAGTCGATTAAATGGGCATGCATGATTTCGGTTGGTAAAGCTCAAAGAAAGGTACCGCTTAATAGATTAACGTAAACGGTAGAATAAATACTTAGCGTCAAAATAGTAGTTCCTGAATGTGTGAATATTACTGGCTCAAAACAGAGAGCTGTTGAATAAAGATAGACCAAGTTGATGTCACTTGCTTTATTATTTCATTATTTAATGTTCAACATGTTTCGAATGTTAGTACATCCATCCGCATGGGCTTGCGACTTATTTGTAGAGTAGTCGCAAGTCGCAAGCTCATAAGGATGGATTTACTAACATTCGAAACATGTTGAGCATTAAATAATGAAATAATAAAGCAAGTGACATCAGACTAGTCTATCTTTATTCAACTATCAAGATGATGCACAGTTCAATAAACATAAGATACAGAGAGATGCGTCTTGGGCTCCAAAACTGACGATGTCACAAAACGTCATGGTATGCTGGTAGCATTCCTACATCATATTCGAGACGCTCCGTGATCATATCTCGATAAGCAGACCGGTTGACTGGGACTCGTATTGAGTTTCTTCATAACGCCCACACAAATTCCGGGACACTACCTGAAATTGAAGAGCAACCGTTTCTTTCCACGTCCTTTCCAATGAAAGTATCAAACACATTCGGTGTTACGGTCCGTGCTGCTAACAGCGTCCTACAATACACAAACACACACACACACACACACACACATAAAATCAGTAAACAACAGGAAATTTCTAAAGCAGTAAAATAACCATCAGGTGGCCAAGTCAGATCCTTGACAATCGTTTCTTTCTTAGCTTCTCTGACGACGCTATGTTAACTGCATAACTTAAGACCAATAACAAAATAGAATGGGAGGGGAAATACGTCACTGGAAACGGACTAGACATAATGTGGAATAAAACTGGGAACCCAACTAGGAATTTTAAAGAAGCGAAGCATGACGAATGCATCATACAGGACAATTATAGACACCCCTTTAATAATTATATAAACGACATACCATGGGCTTGATAGATTTGAGGCTCCTGATGAAGTTTCAAATATTCTGGCATATGAAGCCGTTTGAATCTTCACTGAACACGGCACCGAAATAACATGATAAACTAAATAAATAACGCCAATAAAGAACGTCCTACTTCAGAAGGTGACAGTCGCTCAGGTGGTCGGAAAATTCCACGAATGTTATAGATCCCACATGTACATAACAGCACGCCACTCAACACAAAACCTGTATCACGACACCGACGGTTGGGTCTGTCACTGGAGCCTGAACTATTTGTGTTTCTATCGACATGCAAACAGCCGTACTGAATAAGAAATTAACACACAAAGAACAGACTGCTCGGAATTAATTTAGTCTAGTAGAGCAGACATGAGCTTTGTTAAGAACGCAACAGCTATATATTATAAAGTATCAGAAGACAGACTAAAGGTTGTGTTAAATAACACTGTCAACTGCTGTCAACATCCACTCCTTTTATGACTGTATTACATTTCAATTGTACCCTAATTACTCACATCACATGATTACCGGGGCTGAAGTATCGCAACTATGCGGCCGCATGGGGTTCGGGCCTCGAAAATACTGTGTGTACAGTATTTCAGATACTGTCGAAACTAGTTTGCGTCCAAATTCATTCTTTACTGATAACACAATGGTGTGACCCTTGACACAGTACACACACTTTACCAAGGCGTTCTTTACATTCAAAATGTCATGTTTTATGATACACCCGTCAATGTATTTTCAATAACGCCCATAAGACAAGTACGACCTTCCCTGCGCCCAATTCCATGAAACCCATAAGTGATCAACAGCATCGCGTGAAGATGTATAATACAGAATTTCACCCACATCGGACAATACGTGTGGGCAGTACAAATTCATTTACGCCCTTAAGTAAGAAATTAACTCCACTGTACAGATTGTCACAAAAATCGAAATTCTCGTCTCGTGCACCGGTGTGCACGAGACGGCCACATATAGGTATGATGATACAAGAGACTGTTTAATGCAGTTTTGACCTCCTGATGATGAGCACATGTGCTCGAAACATGTAGAGGCATGAAATAAACTTATTGTAAAAAATTTTGTGCATCAAGTTGGTTAATTACTAGGATAAATATACTGAGATGAACGGTCAGCAAAAGTCAACATTTATACATAACATGTCAACTACATGTTTCGGCCAATACTATTTTTGGCCATCATCAGGTTGGATACAATTATGGGAGAAAACTACACATTATATAATATGATACAGTTATGAATACACTGTACTATGTTTTCCAGTCGCGCAAAGATTTACATGAATATTTACTTAAGAAGGTTACCTGAAACACAAATTATACACTTATATAAACCAACAAAATGTAACAGAATGATTGACCCTTGTTTAAAATTTAATTAAGTATTATTGAAATAGAAGGCATGTCAAAAAATTTGATGACTTTCTCTTAATATGAACAAAACATAATGGTGAGAATTAATCTGCGTGTCTAATTTGTTTCTTCTAGATATAACACATCTGTATATTCTATGAACTGTTCCATATATCACTTAGTAATTTTCATTCACATCTTGTTCTTTGCCTGCACTGTCCGTGTATTTTGTTGTAATATGTGTATTGATGTGTTTACTTTTGATGCCGGACTGCTGGCTAGATGTCAGTGTTCGGAAGGTCCTGCGACCGGCCATCTCGACGCAGGTTTTCTTTCTTGGTTTCCCTGTGT
>Ga0136643_10016370_pt1 | contig 11146 bp, 7 predicted proteins | sample TergutLab28metaG_FD_96883 | JGI IMG/M metagenome (GOLD analysis project Ga0136643, IMG submission 96883) | Labiotermes labralis P1 segment gut microbial communities from Petit-Saut dam, French Guiana - Lab288 P1 (version 3) (version 3) | ecosystem: Host-associated > Arthropoda: Insects >... | reverse complement strand
TTTTTTTTTTTTGTTTTTTTTTTTTTTCACCTCCGGGGAAAAAAATTTTGTTTCCCCCCCCCCTTGTTTTACCCTTATTCTCCGAGTGTTTATAGGGGTAAACAACTGGACACCCTCCCCAGGGAAAAGGCCTTTAAAGGCCCCCCAAATTTTACCCGGGGGGGGGGGGGTACACAACAGCAGTCCCTTCTCACACTCATGATTTCCCGCTTCACCTCATTACTCACAGGCATATTCAGTTTCCAATATGCTAGAACGGTCACCTTCCTAACCTTTCCAATTCATTCAACATCGATGCCACAGTGCTGGGAATACTGTTGGCAGCGCTGTCATCCGCCCCATCCATGGGCCCCCTTTCTGTGGCCTCAGTGCAGATAGGGAATCCACTTTTGACACAGCCTGTGGTACTGGTTCTGCTCTTCACCCACCTTACGTTGCTGCTGAGAATGGAAACAAGAGATAGGGTGTCGAACTCCGGGCCTGTCTGACCGGTTTCTGATGTCAGTTCGACAGGCAGCTTTCGGATCGTCAGTCTGAAGACAAACATGATAGGCGAGGCCGCCATGTTGGAACTGTCCCACACTTGCAGCTCACGACTTTGCACAGATTCACGATTTCAGACCGTGTCCTGCAAATATATTGCAGGTGTAAATGTATAACGATGGTTGCCCAACCACACGGCGTCGCATCTTAAAAGACATTAACCTCAATTTATGTGCCCTACTGGGTTAATCCCTGTGGATCTACACTGCAGAAAATTGTCTGGAATAAACGTTGCAGTTACTGACTACTTAAACCCAGTGGTCACTATATGTACCGCCTGTTTTAATATTCAACAGTTCTACGTTCTGCCCACACAGTGTATTTGTGTTTCGTGTGGATCTGAGAACAAACGGCGATTATTTCCCTATACAGCATTAACTGACTGGTTTGTATAACCGAGACGGAGTGTGTTTACTGCGCGGTACGGACTGGATCGTTAAATTTAGTTCAAGTTAATCTTCGTCTTTATAGGGTTAAGGCCAAGTAAATTTTGTGGAATTCCATGGACGGTAAACATTAACTTATAGAAGTTCGATTTGGCATCTGTTTAAAAACGGTATTTGAGAACACGGCTGTGGGAAGCATACAGGAAGTGACAGGTGGTTAGAGAAAATTACGTAAGAAGGAACTTCGTAATTTGTGCACTTTACCCAATTATTATGGCGACAAGATTCCAGTCTTGTAGGATGTGACGATGTGTCGTCGGGTGTACACAGCTCCCTGCGTTTCGAAAGATCGTAATGCCTTCATCTCCAGGGCGAAGCCCTCTATCTGAAAATAAAAGTGCCATGAACCTTCGAAACGTCCAGAACTACACCCAACGACGCAAAATTACATCCCTGACGACCTTAACCCCCAGCAACAGCGCTGTGAGAACCTCAAATCCCGCGCTGTGTAAGTGCTTCACCGATATTCGATCTCTGAACCTCTGGTTACTTTCAGAACAGCGTTAGTACTGGACACGGCCATCAGCCACAGCCTTAGATTAATAACAATAATAATAATGCGCCGGGTCCAAGGTAATGCCAAGCCTCGAATGGGCTGCAGTTGCTGGTGTCACTGTTCTCACTGCACTGTCCTGGCGAATTCCAAGCCAGTCAGACTCTGTACACAAACACGTGTGTTCACACGTCATTACATCATTTGTTCACAGTACATAAAATAACATAATCTCTCGAAGACTGAAAGTCACATTACGTGACTTCTGAAGCTCCTTCTATACCAGTCACTCCTAACCAAGCAACCAACCAACCAGCCAGCCACACAACCACACAATCAACCAACCAACCAGCCACATAACCACACAACCAACCAACCAACCAGCCACATAACCACACAACCAACCAAACGAATCAATAAACCAACCAACCAACCAACCAACCACACAATCAATTACCAACCAACCAACCAACCAACCAACCACACAACCACGAAATCAACCAACCAACCAACCAAGCAACCAATCAACCAACCAACCAACCAACCACACAGCCAACCAACCAATCAACAAACCACTCAACCACTTCCTGAAGCACGGTACTTCTTAACAAGATAACAGCCGCACAATCAAGAAATGCGACGCATTTAGGGCAAACGAAGGTCGCGTTTTTGGGTGAGTGTTTCCCGGCGTTTCGAACGATCATAGTGCCTTGACGTTGACGGTTGAACAGAGTCTTCTGGGACCCCTTGATTCTTGATGATGGCAACACGTTCCTTCGAAATGTCGGAAAGCGCTTACCCAACGACATGGCGACACATGCCGTTCATAACACTATGAGAACATCAAACCTGAACGTTTCTGACCATGTTAAGAACATTCACCCGATACACTGTACTGTATTTCGACAGTAAGCATCAGTTGCAGCACTTGCTTACAACGAGGTAACCAGCAATGCTAGTTTGTTTTTGGTTCGCACCGTCACAGTTGATACATACATAATTATGAGGTCACTGTTGGCTCAGAAAACGTAAAGCCGTTGCGTTCTTTAGGAACTGCCCAGTGTACTGCCCGGATGACGAGATATGAGGAACAGCAGGGGAAGCAAGGTGGTGCGCAACGAATCAGAAAGTACAGAGAGACCGAAAAAAAATGAAAAATGACGATAATTAAAATTACAGATATCTTGACGCTATCAGCAGCTCAGACTATACATAGGTTCATTATTTTATCCGACAATTATACGTACGTTGTCTGTCTGCTCATTTTGTCGTATTAACGAGGCTCTCTCAGCGGACCGCCCAAACTAGTGGCGGGGAAGCCCCAGGAAGTGACAAACCTTAGTTGTCAGATAACATAAGGGCACGTGCAGGCAAATTATAGCTGGGTTATTGCAAAACGAGTCGGGAAGGAAGAATTCAGGTATACATACGTAGGGTGTGTTGTGACAGTACGTACGGGACACGGCTCCCCTCGCCAATACAGCACCGCCATTCTGATCTGTAATTCTGCAGTGCATGTCACCAGTTCTCAGTGCGTCTGATCACCAAATTCAGATCAGAGGTCACGACTGCACCTTGACACACAATTCGTGTAACAAGAGCGACATACTGGACCGAAACATGTCTGAGTCCGATCGCAATTTTACGGCACTGCGCAACGAACAGATTTCAGTCGCTTTCTGTCGGCTCGCAGGAGGTTCTGGACAAGCATCAGGGTTAATTGGCTAAGAGCAGATAAGCGGCGCACATCAGGCTGTGTCGCACGCTAATAACACAACCACAGCACAGCACTGTCAAACACAGCATACAGGGAAACAGCGTACGATGTATGGAAGTGCGTGCCAACAGAGGTATTAAGTGAAACAGATGTGGTGTACTGAGTAAGAACAAAAACCATGCTTTTAGAAAAACAGACGTGTTTACTGTCGGCTTAGCCGCTCGCTCCAACCGCCCCTCGTACTGATCGCTCCCTTGGAACGCCAAGCCTTAGGCAAGCTCGACTGCGCACAGGTGCCATATTGGTGTCATTTCTTCTAGTGCAATTCTTCAATTCGCTGAAGACGCGATGCAGCTGAGGACAGGCACACTAAACCGGCTTGCCAGTGAGGTAGCTGAGAAAACACACCGCCTGTTAGTTATGGCATTTTTGAAACCTAAAAGTCTAAAAACGAAAAATCAAACCCTGAACTGCGTGGACTAGCGTGGGTTCAGGCTTGGCTTCCTTTATCGCCGTATTAGAAAGCACAACTATGGCGGTCTGACTGCATGTGCTGCTGGTAACTGACCGCACATAACCTCAAATTTACAAAACACATAACACGTGAAAACGGCAAAGGTCGTAAATAACGTACGGTTGTCTCGATGTTCGTGATTACTTAAACCCGTCACGAACATCGGAATCCATTGCAAATATAAAACTTCTGTTTCGTTGCAAGAACACAGCAACAAAATACTGCATGCATTACAAACCTTACATAACATAACATAACATTACTTAACATAACATAACATAACATAACTTAACATAACATAACATAACATAAAATAACACAATAAGCTTTACAGCTTACTGTTATCAACGCAGAAACACAAACCACACGGCATCACAAAGATTCTCCTTCCGCAGAACGCAAAAGTAATCGACGTCACTGAATATAACACAGCTTAATTGAAGTGAGGGTGACCTGCGCAGCAGCAAGCGAGTGGGAGAAGCCGACTCGCCATCCACGTGCTCTTATTCACCCCAATTATTCGGAATCAATTACGAAAGTTCGAAACAATGTTATTCAAATGGGTGATCACAAAGGTCGAAAAGCCAAACGTCGAGGTTCACGAACAGCGACATTCTACTGTATGTACACTTTATTGTCACTTAAATTTACTGCTTGGTGAAGATGTTAGGGCATAAATGCTTGTAACATGTAAAATCGGAGATGAAGAAGTAACAAGGGCACTAGAGTGGTGAAGAACACGTGACCATGTCAACAGTAATCCACTTACCCAGCTGAAGCGACATCTTCATCAGTGGCAAAAGCGAGTCTCATTCCGTGCGATGTTTCTTTCCACCAACTCCGTCACTTCCTGTCGGGCAAGATGGCAGCTGCAAGGTCTTCGTCTGCTCCAGGAATGCTAAAAATCAGTGCCGGTATGCATAAGAAACGATAGGTTTGTGGAGGATAGATAACATAGCCTAATATTTAAAATATGAAAACAAGCTAGAAGAAGAATAAATGTATAAATATGGATTTGCTGATGTTCTGCACTTCGAACTTTGACCCTCTGAAGACCTGCTGCGAACTAAATTACAAATTTCCACTCCGCACCTCACAGGGAACAAACTTTGTAAACATTAGAAATAGGAGTAAAGGAAACAAATGGTAGTTGGTGTGGCGATCATACAAAAACAGTGACTGCATATCGTGAGCAAACTGCATTATTTGTTCATGTCACAGCGGGCGTACATATAGCTAGCTACAGTGTGTTTCAAAAGGTCAATACACTGCACATGTCGGAAGTGTGAAACATAATGCAGATGTACAACAGCCTGCACTATATGGCAGTTCACTGAGCTCCAGTGGCACTTCGAACTGTCGCATTGTCTCTCCAGACTACGGAGTTCAGTTCAACGTCAAGACGAAATTTGTGACCAGCATAATGACAGGTGCACCTACCAAGCAACTTAATCATGTTTCAAGTATAATTCACTTTATTCACTGCCTACGATTGCCATACATGTTTGTACCGTCGCATGATTTACCTCGGTAAGTCTCGCCTCCTAATTGGCTCTCGAAGTGGAACCAAATGAATTCCACATACGCTATTTCTCGATGCAGAACAACACAAAACTGACTGTTAGTCGACTTTCACAATGAATTTTTATAATTAAGTTACTCATACAAATATCCTATGAAACAGAATGCAAGTCAATACATAGAATCATATTTTGTTTCAAAAGTGGCTTTCAGACCACTAGAAACTCAAGTAATGTTATCAATCCGTAACACAGTGTCAGAATATCTGGAATTTTGTCACACACACACACGCGCGCGCGTCAGTCGTACAAGACCACCCCAGTGTTCACTATATGTACCGCCAGTGGTCACAATCTGTACCGCCAGTATAACATTCAACAATTCTACGTTCTGCCCACACAGTGTATTTATGTGTTTTGTGTGGATCTCAGAACAAGCAGCGATTATTTCCCTATACAGCATTAACCGACTGGTTTATATAACCGAGACGGAGTGTGTTTACTGCGTGGTACGGACTGCATGTTTAAATGCAGATGCAGAGACAAGAAGTTACAATGTCAAGAAATCCGAGTTCTGCAAAATGTTTATCGCATCTCGCAGCGTTTCCTGGTGTTATAAATTGCTGTAATAGTGTGATTACAGCACACACAGCAGGACTATATTTAAGGGAAGAGGTATTTAATAGATGCCATACAAACTCACAAATAATACTTTTCTTGAAATGTATAAATGGCATTTTAACTAATTTTTATAAGTTCGGGCGTCTGAGAGCGGAAAACTTTGGCAGCCCCTCGTGTGCCAGCCTGCGGTAACGGGCAAACAAAACAAATCAAAATTGCGAACCCCCTTTCGTTCAGAGATGCAAGCAGTACTGAATGTTTAAAGAATTCTCGTCCCGGATGTGCAGCCGTACTTCCCTCACAACTTTGGTCTTCGAAGTAAGCAGCTTTACGTTGATGCTGGCTGGGGGCCAAGGTCAGAGATGAGATCTGAGAGCGACTCAAATCTGTGAGGAAACAACAACAGCGGTCGTGTTTCCTTGTAGCGTAAAGATGTTGAAGTTGGGGGGCGGAGGGCGGGAGGCGGTGGGTAGCACGGAAGACTTCAAATACTGGAACGATATGGGGAAATAAATTTATAAGAGAAACTTTGAAGTTGTAATGAATATTGAAATACAGCTGACTGCTCAGCCGGTGGCCGGTGGAAGTCAGCGTGATTGCACCATAACTTACACCTTATGCTGTACTGTCCACACAACTGTACGGACTGCACAGAGTGGACAACCTATACCGCACTGAACACAGTATGTCTCAACAACACCACCTACAGTTGACACAACTTGGATAAACTGGACATATTACAGCTTGGATTGGATATTATGGACACAATACAGACGACGTTGCAGACACAAAGCAGCTAGACACACTGCAGCTAGGGAGACATACTGCACACACTATAGCTAGCCAGACATACTGCACACACTATAGCTAGCCAGACATACTGCACACACTATAGCTAGCCAGACATACTGCACGCATTAATTCAGTCTATGACGCAGCGTTGTAAAAGTCTTTCCTTTCTTTTGTTTGTACATGGTGAGCTGTGTGTCAGGTAAGCTACACGCTGGGCAGGAAAAACAGCACCGATAAACAATAACCTAACAGCGACAGACATTTCTGTGGCGACGAACACAACCCTGCAAGGAAGTAGTAACATATATGCATATATATAAGGGAAAATTATTTTAAGACACGTACAGACCTGCAGGCGTATCACTTAAATATTTACATTGTGATCTATTTAAAAATCAAATTCGTACAATTAAAATTTAATAAGGATATAATTACCCTTCCGTATACTGTAACTTTCCATGCATGGTTACGATACAAAATACAGTAATTACAACTACAGTTTAGCACAACAACTGCTATCAGCAAAACAGGACCGCTCACCGGTGCACTGTCACTTCTCTCTTCCTTAAACAAATTAAGCAGCGCCTTATCGACGCCACTTCGTTCAGGATTTCGAAATCGCTGTATTCCCGAGCCCTTCCGTTCAAACGCGCCATAATTTTGGTTCCGCTTTTACAAATCGTTTGAATAGCACAATTTACGAGGCCAGATTTCCAACACACGTCAGCTATCTTTTTTCCATTTCCTGTTTCTCATATCACTTTAACTTTCCTTCGACGCCCAAAACCGTCCTCCTTCTGATTGTCGCTGTAGCCATGTTACCACTCCACCAGTCTCCTGTTAACGACATGAACATAACAGCACAGGACAACGTTACGCACAATCTGAATTACCGTTACTGTTGTCATTTTCTAGACCTGGAATTTATGCAGAGGGCCTGTCGTCCCAAGGACGAGGAGATGCTAGAATTCTGAGAATAGCCTACTATGCTTGGAAAACTGTATTGGAACTGGTGACTGGCAATATCGTTTTATCCGAGGTAGATGTTCTTACATATGTCGTACTAAGCAAGGCAGAAAAACACGTGCCTTATGGGGGGAATTAGCTGCTACCACAGAACGTATAACGTCATAAAAGAGGTGTCACACAAAAAGAGGTCCTTATAACCGAGTTCAACTGTGTGTGTTTGTGTATGTAGGGTCGAGACCCTTGAAGCTGGGACCGATAGGATAATCCGAAACGTCAATAAGGAATTACCACCCTAGAGTGCGTAATATCCCAGAAGAGCGTAGATCTCTGATACAAACTACTGTGCATCAGTGACAGAGTTGATTTAGAGCGTCCTACTGAACGTTTCGTACTTGGGAGGTCGTGGGTTCAAATTTCAGTCCCTTCTTTTCAGATTGACTATTCACTAACCGTCCTTTTTGACTCTATAAAGTACGTGCTTCTGACAGAGTGAAGACCAACATAGAGCTGAATTATATTGAAACATTCAGTCCGTACCGCGCAGCAAACGCAGTCTCGGTTACACAACCAGTCAGTTAATGCTGTATAGGGAAATAATCGTTGTTTGTTCTCAGACCCACACAAAACACATAAACACACTGTGTGGGCAGAACGTAGAATTGCTGAATGTTAAACCTGGACTTCGGAGGGTTATATATTCCAGAAATAAGTAAATAAGGACTCTGGAGTATTTTTGCATAAAGGCTACAGAACTTGGCCAATGACTGGCAGATGAATGTATGTAACGATAAACGTAGGGAAACAGAGGTCCTGGCGTCACTTCATGATCCACTGACCGTACATTAAGACATACGAGCTTGGAGTGTCGTGGCTGTTTTAAGCCATCAGGACGCTTACTAATTTCTTCATATCTGAAGATTCAAGTCTTCTACGTTACATCGCTCTGTTGTCGGCGAGTTGATCCTAACGTTTCGAGGGACTGTGGTAACTTCAGCTTCAAAGTCAGTCCAATAAGCATCAAAAGGATCTTCCGAAACGTCGGGAACTATTCGCCCAACATAGCCTCATATTCCACAAGACTCGAGTCCCCACCACACCCACTGATATCTCGCTTCACTATGTCCGTCCGTCCGTCCGTCCACAAATGACAATCAAGAACTCCGTCTGAAGTTAATGAATTCAGATATTATCGACGCTTCCCAGATTCAGCTGACACCAAGCAGAGCATTTAGGCGGACCCAGTGATGAAGTGCTCACCTGTTGCCACGTATCAGCAGTAGCCTACAAGAGGCTCAGCACTGCGAGCCAGCAGCAGTTCTTACAGTTTAAGGTCACCGCCATTTCGTTGTGTCATTCTGAGCTGTCAGGCTGCCGTCGTCTCAAAGTCTTGCATATTTGCCAAGACGCAATTTTTTAAAATCCCTTTGACATTAAATCGCACACAAACAGTTCCGCGTGATGGTAGGAACAGCTCGTTGCTGCGGTCGTCTTAGCCACAGTTTCGCTGCCAGTCTGAAGGCACACATTGCGTCAGTCCTTGTACTGACTGGACTACGGCCGTCACCATCTTGCGTTCATTTCCGACATCAGCAGCAAGACTTTTTGTATACTCTGGGGCCCAACCAACCAGTTCAATGGGTATCAGGGGCTCTTTCTCCTGCTCAAGCGTCTAACCCTTGAAGCTGACCACTCAGCTTCATCTAGTGCCGAGGTGAGGAATGAGTGGAGCTGTACCTCCAGTCTCCAAGATTCCGTGATGGCGTGACCAACCACAACATTTTTCCCTTTGCACAGGAGGTTCAGTGGGCCCAACAGTCAGCAGGCTACGCCGTGAAGACACAGCTGTCCGTCTCTGTCACTCCACAAATCGAACCTCACTTCCAAGGTAGTCCGTTCCATAGCCATGCCGGTCGCCTAGTATGCTTCCAGGGTTTCGTTCCGCTTCTAAATACACTTTATTAATTCAATATCCAAGGTCAGAATTAACGACAAACCGTGAGAATAGGAACGTGTGAATCAGCAGGGAGCAAATTCAATGGCTGAAGTTCAATGTCACTGCGGTTCCAATGCTTCCCGTATGGCGACCCATAAACGTAAAGTATGAAGTTGTGCTGCGCGCGCCATGAAGGCATATGGTGGAGCGGAGGTACAGCTCCACTCGGTTTTAACCTCAGAACCAGATGCATGTGAGTCGTCAGCTTCACACCCCGGCTGCCTTAACACGGGGTGCCCATTTACGAACTGTTATTTTTGCGTTATAATCTTTTCGAAAACTGAAGGGTTTCGAACTTCGTGACCTCAATTTTAAGGACTTCGACCTTTCGCCATCAACAATTTTAATAACACTGTTTCGTGGTGACTGGTTCCAACGAATCAGGATGAGACCATGTGGCTGGCAAATCGCCTCCCCAACTCTGTTAGCGCTGTGCAGTCAAAGTCCGGTCAGCCGAGTGCTTTACGAACCGTGACAGTAGCTCGATAATGCAGTATTCGTAAGTTTCTGCAAAGAACCAAGCGTTGTACTCTGAAACATAACCGTTCTATCGGCCCAAATAATCACCAACCTGCAGACTATCCTGCACAGGCAGTCTAATGGCCGATAAAAAGACAAAAGTTAAGTTTCCCTCTACATGCCATAAAGGCATACAAGGGGAGTGGTGGTATAGCACCACTCATTCCTAAACTCGGATCTAGATGGAGATGAGTAGTTAACGCCACGTTCCGGCCGCTTTACCCCGGAGAAGAAATACAATACCCACTGAACAGGAGGCTGGGTGTGCCCCAGAGCCGGCCTGGATGTTTCGGAGGAGAGAAAAATCTCTTGCCTGTACCGGGATTCGAACCCGGACCGTCCAGTCTAACAGCTAATGCATCTCGAAAACGTGACGCACCGACCGGTGTGGGACAGGGTGCGTCACAACACACAGACCGGGCACTACAGACGCGGCTCCTTAATCCTACAGCTCAGTCAGAAGAGGGTGGTTAACCGGGAACCGGGATTCGACTCCCCTCCCACAGGTACAGGAGCAGCTGCAGATGTGTGAACTCGAGTGTTCACACCCATGTAATGTCGAGGTGCATGGAGCTACACCTCCACTCCGGCCTGCGCCTTCAGCGCACAAACGTTCCGTACATTAGCAGCGCACACAGTGCCAGTCTGCACTTGCACCAGCTCATATTTTTGTACGGCCCTCTCACTGTTCGTGTTAGGCTTAAAGCAGGCGGCGTGGCGCAGTGAAAGACACGTAACAGTGCAGTAATGTCACAAATTCAATACTTACACAATATTTGGATTTTTTTTAGTGAAATGGCAAGATGTTCCTAGCGGTGTGTTGAGCGCAATGACATACGGTACTGTGCCTGTCACAACGCGCTGCTCGTGTCCTTTGACCACAGTCGCCGCTCGGACTGCACACTGCGGCGCGTAACAGTCCCGAATTAAGGCAGCACAAAGTGCAGATATAAATGACTGTACTGACCACCATTCGTCATGTACCGAGCTCAACTCCCGACCCACAAACAGTCTCTCCT
>Ga0136643_10016364_pt1 | contig 11148 bp, 4 predicted proteins | sample TergutLab28metaG_FD_96883 | JGI IMG/M metagenome (GOLD analysis project Ga0136643, IMG submission 96883) | Labiotermes labralis P1 segment gut microbial communities from Petit-Saut dam, French Guiana - Lab288 P1 (version 3) (version 3) | ecosystem: Host-associated > Arthropoda: Insects >... | reverse complement strand
GGTAATTCAACAGCACAGTCGCAAGCTCCTGATGATGGATATATTAATGTCCGAAACATGTTGAGTACATAAGAAGTGAAATAAAATAGCAAGTGACATCAAGTTGGTCTTTTATTCTTCAACGGAAAGAATATTTAATGAGGAGTTACATTTACAATCTTCATCGTGTAGGCCAAGGGAGGTCGAATAATGGAGGATGAAACGGCAGAACACGAAGCATGCTTCGGTAGGATGTGACAGAGAGAGACAAACTGTGAGATACAGAGGGGGAGGGGAGGTTACTGTTACATTTGTGTGGTGATATTAGGTCATAATAGCGTTCTGAATAGCGATTACAGCCTTTTGGGATAAGCCATATAATTGGTTATTTTTACGGAAGTCTGAATCCTCTTTCTTCAAGGAGGTCGACTACCCTGAAGATGGATAGTGTGAAATGCTGTGAAGTTCTAAACTGCTTTTTATTGTAGAGTGCCATAAATTTGTATAAGGAATAATACTTTTTTTTTTAGTACAAGTACTACTCACGAAGGTTTTTAAAAATTTTTTCTATCACACGAATATTTGTTTGGATACGGTCGAGTTGCCAGTAGAAGCGCATGTAATCTTAAGGCGAAGAATCTACCTGTTTGTCCGATTGTAACCAATCCGGGACAAGAAGACAAAGGCGACAGCAAATATCCCCAAGCAGTAAATCGTACAACTGTAAGTCAGCTATTATCAACTGCAGCAAGATGGACACGCTAACCAAATTGACACGTACATTTTTGAAAATCTTCTTTTGTAAAAGCAAAACCAAGTCCTTTAAAGAGCAGGGTTGCATCCGAAAGTTCGTTACTTACGACTGCTTTTTGATGCTCTCATCACACTCATTACATGCGGGATATATTAAGAGAGCGCCGAGTCCTTTAAATCAAGGCAGAGTACTTAGTATTAATGGCGAAAATATAATGGGAACAGAGATGTTTAAGTTTTTGTTTTGAGAAAACTGGAAGCATTTTAATAAATAAAGAGTTATAATGCACAGTTCTTTTTAACATTAACATATTTTGTTGCTTGAAAAGTTATTCTAAAAGTCGTGCAATTTTAAGTACATCTACGCTGTCCACCAACAGTTTTTATTTTAAACCGAACCAAGACAATGTTGAACACGACTGTTCTGACGTGCAACTCAAGTCGACTGTTATGCTGGGCCGAATATGCAAGCATCAAAAAGGAAATAATAATGAAGAATCTTAAAGTAGTCGTTGCATTCTGATTACAACAAAGTGAAGTTCTTGACAGACCTACTGTTTGGTTACGATGAGTGCTACAAACAATGACCCACATCGAACCACGTACGTTGTTTAAATAGTCACTGATATAAACCAGAATTTAAGCTCAGCAATAGCAGAGAGTCTTAAAAAGTTATGCTCCTTCTCACCTACTTACATCCATTTGCCACGGGACTTCTTAGATAGAATAATTTAGGTAAATAGTTGTGTATCAACAGCACAAATATATAATATATAACAGTATTCTTGATTTCAATCTTTCGCTGTGTTCTGAATGTTGTATGCTTTCTTCTGGATAATTCCCTGGCGTCTGAATTTTATATGACGACGTTTCGGAACACTCTGTTCCATCTTCATAGGCTTGTAGGTATGAAGTATGACTAGTTTTGAGAAATGTTGGGAGTATTTATACGGGAAAAGGTTTGGCTCGAAAATAGCCTGAGCCGATAGGAAGGAGGGTGACACGGTAGCGTGTCACCCTCCTTCCTATCGGCATATAAAATTCAGACGCCGGGGAATTACGTAGAAGAAAGCACACAACATATGACAGTATATTACATAATATAATATTTATAATTGTACAATATATAAATATTATATAAGTGCTTTCCATCAGAATAAAAACTGGCATTTGAATCTTGGAGTGAATGTTTAGAGCAAGCAATGAACGGCAGTCTACATGGAACATGTTCTTCAACAGGCAAAATTTGCTCGGTTAGTTAAGGAATTCCCCATATTCTGTGGAACTCTAAAATTAATTATCATTTTCATAATATATCCCTGGAAGTACTTCAAGTAAGCTAATTTATTTTCCACATACACGCCTTTCTCTAAGACCAATTTTAATTTTTTTCTGCATTCTGTTCTTTAGTCTCCGAAGTCTTAACGGGCACATCGGTGCTGTGGCAATGAAGCGGAGAAGCATATTCCCCCGAAATGTAGGTATCTAATTATCAAATTACACGGCGTCATATTTCCCAGTATGGTTATTCCCATACATCAAACCATACGACGTCACGTCTCAGAAGACCCAATGTTGACAATGTAATTTAAGATTTTTAGTTTATTTAACTATGTTTTCTCGAATGAGAGGTCATACTGCATTAAAGTGAATGGTGTATAGAAAAGATCGTGGGAGGAAGCGGTCTTGATGGGTTTTATGGTGTAATCCCAGAATTTTCTGAAAGGAACTGAAGACAGTGAGGCGAAGAGACTTGGGGATAGCTGATCGAAGGCCGCCAACAACATCCATGGCTTCCGAATAAGAACTAATGAATCGGCTTGTCAGTTGATATCTCGGTGTAAAATGACCGATGTTTATAGATGCTGCGTTGCATGTTTTGTGCAGCATGCTGTAGCAACATAAAACTCGCAGCTTGTGTGCTTCAGGGAAAACTCTGACGTGTAAAATAATATGAAGGGCCCGCTGACATCATCTCCTTGTAGGCTTACGAGCGAATACAAGTAAGAGGGCTTTAAATCCCCACTTTCCACTTTCATCCCGAAATCGTCCTGCATTATGGATGACCACGTTACATGGGCTCACGGTAAATACTTTTTTGCTTATATTTCACAGGAAACTTCATAATACGGATGGGAGCCGGCGAGGACTAAGCGATGTTTTAATTTTATGTAAAGATGTTGAGAAGTGGAAAAATTGTAATTTTAAAACTTCTCGGTATTACGTTTCTAAAATCCTTTCAACCCATTTTTAATCCTAATTTTTGTTAAAGTGTATTAATAAAAGTGTTGAATATAAAAATAATGATTCCACACGTGAACAGTAGAGCGTACTTAAGACAACAGGTTATACCCTCTGTATCGTCCTCCTTAAATCCCATGCTAACTTAGATCTCCCGTTCGAAGTATTTGTGAGGGAGTATTTATTTATTTATTTATTTATTCATGGTTTATTTAACAACACTACCAGTAGCCCAGAATATAGGTCTGACTCTTCGAAAATTAGAAGGACCAAGCAATCCCTGAACAAGCCTGGTCCCGCCCTCAGGACTGTAGCAGGTTAAAGCTCCTTGAAAGTGGCAAGGTTGTTAGCCCTACGCACCGGCCGTAACAAATATGGCTAGCCACATAATGACAAGAGTTCTTATTACGTGCGTCCAGATATGTACACTAAGTAATACTATCTCTTTACCCACTGTTCCTTTCATCTTTGAATCTCATTATTTCTTCATTTCTTTCGGACTTACTCTTCTTTCTAAGTATCTTTCTTGTTTTTTTTCTACCCTTCTTTCTCCTTTTGTAAGATAAGTTGTTTGCACTGCCTCATTTTGCAGTCTGATTGTCACTGCCTCTGTGTAGCACAGTTTCAATGAACAAGACAGGCAATGTACTGTACGTGTAACGCAATAATGAGGTACGTTCTTGCGACCAGTTGCAGTGAAAAAGCAATAAGTACTAAGTAAACTGAGTGTGTGTTTGTAGCGTTAGGTTTCCACCATGCAATGCGCATGCGCCATATTGTAGTCTGTTGGAGTGTCCGTTTCTAAAATATTTTTCCACATCGTCTGATTAAAGGCACGATTTTCGAAAAAAAAAAGTTACAGAATATAAACAGTGTATTTTTATTTCCCCTACAAAGTTTCTCCGAAACATTTCTCATTTTAAGAAGTATTGAGCGAGATATGACAAAAACCGTATGTTGGTGTTCATGTAAAGTACCAACTATTCTTGTCAGGTTTTAATAAACCTCGAATTTTCTCGACAGATTTTTGGAAAATACCCAGACATCAATTTTACGAAAAACCCTCCATTGTTCCACGCGGACGGACGGACAGATGGACGGACGGACAGACAGACGGACAGGCAGAAAGACGGACAGACGGACAGACAGACAGACAGACAGACAGACAGACAGACAGACAGAGAAGACAGACGGAAGACAAGATGAAGCTAATAGTCGCTTTTGCAATTTTGCGAACGCCCCTAAAACGCTTCCATTTTTTTTGGTCTGTCGACAACGCTATCTTACAATAACTTCAGGAACGACATGTGTCTGCCACATAAAAAGATTTTAGGCAAGTTGTTTTAGATTGTTTCAAGGTATCGACTGTTCTGCCTTCCGCCATATGCAACTTTCGTCTTCGTGACTTTAGGACAGGCGAACTGACTTGATTCTCACTCTTTTAAAATGGATATTCAACTGTAGAATTCGTATTCTTCTAGCTGCTTTTGTTTATTGATAACTAGGTACAATTCTTTTTCAGTATGAAATAAAGTGAAATGCCATCTTGAGTTGGCATTTTACACGACCTACACAGCGGCTCTCAAGACCACCACCCATCCAAAAACTCGGTGCAGAAAACCATATGCTGCAATTCAACATCTAATGCTCCTTATGATGGGCTTATGCGCCTGAAAAATGCAGAGCTAAGAATACATCAATAAAATTACCTAGTTGTATCAAGCTGGCATTTCAGTTTATTTCATGAGGAAGATGAACGGTCAAACAACCCTCTTTTTCAGTATGTTGCAGTCGGATAAGAACTGTAAAAGGAGAAAACATTTAACCCCATGGAACAGCGCCATAGAGAAAAGCGTATTTTCTCAGCTAGTGAAAGAATTTCCCGCATTTTGTGGAACCCGAAGGTTCATTACCATGTTCATAACAGTCTTCTACTTGTCCCTATCCTGCGCCAGATTATCCAGTGCACACCCTGCCATGCTATTTCTTAATGCTTAGTTTCCTTTGTTCAGGTCGTTCCGAATTATCTGTCAAATTCCGAGATATCTTACAGCATTTTGTAACACGTTTTCTTAGGCTGAGGAGTTGCTAGCCCCTCTTCAAAATGACAAGCTGGCAGATCACCTCTTCTCGGCTGTTCGGTATTGCTTATTCAATATACACAGCTAACCTTCTCCAAATCCTCCACCACCCAAATTCTGAGTACGCACCCTTCATGGTGACAGGGACCCAGTCTGCATTTAGTCCTATTACGTACATAGGTAACCAACGTATCACACACATAGAGTCCGTGCAACCAAAAGTATATGTGGTTGTTCTACCCAGAGGTCAGGAAATCCTTTTATGCGAAGCTGTCCGTTACCTCTGTTAAGGCTGGGGACAGGAGATAACACACACATCTGTTGTTAATGCCACACATTTCAAAAAGGATTATCGACTATGTCGATAGCACAATTATCCCATTGTAAACAGCCATAAATTGATAAACATAATTGAAGATATCGGAAAATTCGACACAACTCTACTCTATGACAAGAAAATATTGATTTATTTTTCAAACATCAGGTGGAATGTTTTATTTGAAGACTAGAGGCAACAAAATCCCTGTTCCTAATTGCAGGATTTCGTCGGTGAGGTAACAAGCGAAAGACAGACAGAGAGAGAGAGAGAGAGAGAGAGATCTTATGTGATTCTAACGATGTGGCCAAGAGACGCAGTTTGCTCGCAAGCAATTAGTGTTTCCCTGCCGCTGTAATACAGGTTGCCTGCAGTCTGTTCTTAACCAGACCTGCAGTATTGTATTTCATAATAAAGCCATTACAAAGCTGAAATCTATATACTCGTATGTCGCTAATGTATAAGACAGAACACACGGCTCCTTTTTGGTGAGCTAGAGTGCTTTTATTGTGAAGTCTAATGATATTCGACGTATGATGTAGTAGAATCTGCTGTGGTGATTTATATCAGATAGAATAACAGTACTGTCCAGGACTCTGCTTTGCGACACAGCAAGTAATTTCTGCTACAGAACGGTTGACACTGTAATCTTCTCAGTCTTTGTGCTAAGCCAGTTTTATGAAAAGTTATTCTGAATAAACAATAAAAGCAGAAGTGTCAACCATTCTGTACTTATAAACAGGCTTGCACACAGAAAAGGAAACTGTAAAAACAGCTGAGTTACTTAAGAATATTTATGGCTTAATTAAAGACGCTCTTAGTAAGGCAAAGTAGTACTGAATGATAAATAATTAGTGAGGACGAAGTGGAAATAATACAGACAGAAACAGTCGTGACGTATTATAAGGTACTACTGCTGTATTTAGAGTGCCCGAGCACCATCACAAAATGTCCTAGTGAAGGTATCCGGCCTCCGGGCCGCGATATGTCACCGCGACCTCCAGAATATGAAGCTATACACACTGTACCTCAACGTTCGGGAAGTTACGCATAAAAATAAGTAACATACCTAATAATAATGATAATAAAAGAGCGAATAAGAATTAAAATTATGAAAAGAATCCACCTAAGATTTAAGGGAAAGTTACGGATCATGATACAGTGTTTGAAAACATTTGACAGTGAACTAGCTATTTCGAGTGTCATTCTCCGGGGCGTTTGCAGCACATCAGTTTACTTTCACTGAAGTGACTCTGGTTGCATAAAATATTCTGCTGCTTCTCAGGGTAGTCTACCTAAATTAGCTGTGCCCTGCAGGCAAGCTGCAGAAGTATTATGATACTGCTGTGTACGCGACGCTAAGAACGAAGAAGAAAAGGTCAGGTGCCACACAGATTAATCTTGTCTATTGCTGGTCTCTTCTGGACCGGAATACAAACTAGACACATGAAATCATCTCGGCTTAAGAAATGTCACAGCCACGAATGAGGCTTAGTTGCAGGATGAAAACCTGAAGGAGAAAACGAATATACAGATGATGATATCGTGTTTCCATGTTAGAAACTGTGGTTCTAAGGAAATGCAATGTTCAATAAACCACACCATGAATTTGATAACATTACATGAACATTTCTAGAGTTACACGTCGACATAGATTTCTGATTTGTTAAGAGATTAGGAATGTCAGAGATTTAAAATACAAGACAACCACGGCCGCACACACCCACAAGTTATTTTAAACAAAATCAGAATTTAATTTACAATTCCTTATTCAGATTTGCTGCCGCAGATGTTCATGGTTTGGCTGCAAGGAAGATTCTGACTCCGTATTAAGGCAACAGACACTTTACCCTTCAGAACTAATTACACGATAGCACAACAGTGCCAGTACATTACTGATCCAGGCGATTCCTTGGCAACTCCAATTCACTGTGGATCGAACAGAACAGACATCTGTATTGATTCCTATAATAAAACCAACTAGATGCACTAATTTCTCAAATTTATTTTTGGAATAAAACTTTACATGTTTCGAACAGTTCCTCTGTCAATCATAGGAGTTTTTCACTGTACACACAGCAATGGTATATGTCATTCAGGTTTTGCTGACAGCTTGCGAGCAGGAACAGGACGGACGTCCTGATCCTGCACACAAGCTGTCAGCGAAACCTATATAACATATACCGTTGCTGCGTGTACAGTGAAAAACTCCTGATGATAGACAGAGGAACTCTCCGAAACATGTAGAGTTTTATTCCAAAAATAAATTTGAGATGTTAATGCATCTGGTTGGTTTTATTACAGGAATATATCACGATGCACGGTCGTCTGAACGTCAAAATCTGTAATGATATTTGTAACTATCATTACCTGATACCCGTTTGTAGTCTGCAGCTCCCATTGCGTTGTAAAAGAATAAGCACAGCTTACTGTGACGTGTGTGTGTGTGTGTGTACATGCGTGCTTGGGCCCGTGTTTGATTATGTCATAATTTAAATTGTTGGCTCAACTGACGGATTTCCAAAGAAGTTTTATGAGCATTATACGACCAAAGACCACTCCAGCGATTAAATTCTGATTCCTACATGCAGACGCGCGAAATTATGAGGCGGGAGCGACACCGGCGCCATTTAAGTCCTGTCTGATAATGACGTGTAGTAACACATCTTGAAAAATATAACATGTTTTTGTGTAGTACTCCTGTACAATGTGAAAGAACAATACGGAACAGTACAAATATTTTCTTTAGCTTTTGGTTTGAAGCATATAATTCACTAACCACTAGAACCAAGCACGTGCACTTTGGTACGCAGATAGCCTTAAACATACCGACTTTTTTGTGTGATACATGTCAAAGTCAGCCACTTTATTATCCAACTAATGCACAATATATAATATGTACGTACAATTAAAATTATAAAATAGTTAAAAGTGCTCCAACATGCTGCCATAACACCGACCTTGTCCATGTCAAAGGACACGATAGAATCATTCTTGTAATTTTTAGCCAAGCACTGTACAAGGCTCCCTGATTATGGATCCTCTGTGATCCGAAACATTTTGGAGCACTTTTAAATATTTTATAATTTTAATTGTATCAACATATTATATATTGTGCATTAGATGGATAATAATGTGTTCAAATGGCTCCAGAGCAAAACCTTGACGTTATATCCGACATATTTAACATATACAATCTGTAAAGTAGTAAGAGACTTGACAAAATAAAAAAATCGAAGAAAGTTACAACTGTTATTAAGAAACAGACACGTGGAACTGTAAATCTATAGGATATTAAAGTAAGGTTTATGACTTCCCGGAATTACCTGCATTTAAATATACAAAGTCCAGTTGGGAAACAGAGGACGGCTGAAACATATGGAGGATTTTGACGTTTTGTTGACCGTGCATCTCAGTATATTTATCTCAGTATTTAACCAACTTGATGCACAAAATTTGTTTCACAATCAGTTTTATTTCATGCCTCTACATGTTTCGAGCATATATGCTCATCATCAGGAGGTCAAAATTGCATTACACAGCCTCTGGTATCTGATGATACCAGAGGCTGTGTATTACAATTTTGACCTCCCGATCATGAGCACATGTGCTCGAAACATGTAGAGGCATGAAATAAAACTGATTGTGAAACAAATTTTGTGCATCAAGTTGGTTAAATACTGAGATAAATATATGGAGGATATCCAAGATTAACGAGACGAAAACAGTTGGTGGCAATGATACTCATCCGTGGGGGCTGAATGAGGAATTGATTTTAAAGCAAACTGCTTAGGTATTGTACTTAGAGACAACAAATATATTTCAATTGCTTTAGCAGTACGGAATATTCAATTTGAAGGAGTTACTTTGGCACTATTATTTAGTTGAATAATGTGAACGCCCTATCACATCACTAACAGCACCCTGCGATTTCAACAAACATGAGTGGCAGGCATGCCGGACAGTCAGATATCTTCACTAAAATTTAGAAAGAATGACAAGCATAAGGTAGGCCTAGACGCAGACTTACAGACGCTATACATTTTCAATTTTGGTTTCGCTTTTAAATCAAAGTATAAAATAAACTTCGTGGTGAGAAACGACATAATGAATCAGTTCGTAACCAAAATTCACTTCCTAACGGACTGAATCGTTTCTTTTACTGTCTCATTACCCGCAACTTGCCGATATAAAGAAACCAGAGTGAAAGTAAATGTCTAAGGCATGGAATAAAAGGTAAAGTAAACAAAAGGAAGACACTTATTTCGTAGCCTGATCTCTTAAGCATTTCAGAAGCAAATTGTTTAGAGGGTAGTTCAAGAGGGCGGGTGGCAAAGCGGAAACAGTGAGGGGGGGGGGGCAGAATGGTGTGGGTTACGGGAAACTGCAAGTGGCTTCGTATGCAGGCCGAGTTCCATTTTGAACTCCTAGCTCTTTTAGTTCCCGCTCCTTTTATTTTTCTTTAAACTTTAATTAAATATGGAGAAGCGCAATTTTCAAACGCTTCAGTGACTTATATAATTAGTGTGCTGTGTAGGCCTACAGTGTGTTTCGTAAGTTACTTGCTTCATATAGCAAGTGATTACGTCAAGATGGAATATAAATCATGTTACAGGCAAAAGAGGACGCCTGACATTTTGGCTTACTTCCGTCTTTTGAGTTATCATCTCGTCGGAGACAGTCCTATTTGAGATGATACAATTTGTCAAGGTTGTCTAGAAGCCCTTCGCCGTTGATAGAACAAGTGAGTTAATGATTACTGTATGCACAAAAGACCGTATCTGGACTCTATCCTGAGCCATGAATTAAGTCCACACCCTGACATTCTTTTACTAAAATTCCTGATTCCAGTTCTACGCCTGTTCATTGTAATTGGCCCCTTTATTCTCAGTGTTCAGACCAAAATTTTGCGTACCTTTCTTACCTTCCATTTCCCCTGGCCATGAAACATTTTGTCATGGTGGTGAAATGTAAAAATTATGGAATTGCTCTCTATGAAATTTCTCCCATATTGTAATGTAATCTAATAACTGATATGCAAGCCACCAAAATCATGAACAAAATAAAAATTTGGATACATTTATCATCATCATAACCATCACAACACTGCCATGCCCACAGTTATAAAATTTTTACCTGGAAAGCTTGACGAGAGAAGCAACTGACGAGACCCAGCAGTAAACTGCAAGATAATATTAACAAAAAACTTGCAGAAATAATGGGTGGATCTGTGAATTGGACGCAAGTGCCTCAGGATTGGTTCTAATGATGAAATTTTCCAGAAATGAAGTTTTGAGTTATGTAAATGACAGGAATTTTTTTGATCCTTCCTGTCTCCAGAAGAATTACGTTCTATGGAATGAGTAAATTGTCTCGAACGTATAAAGAAGCGGGTGAAACACTAACAACAAGGAAGACGCTTGTCAAAGGTATTATAATATCAGAAACTAAAATAAAAGTTATAACTAAAAACGTTGTTCCGCGTTTTCGCCCTTGTAGGCATTAAACGTGAAGTTAAGGCTAGATAGAATGCCCCACCCCTTCGCGTCAAACCCATTCGCTCGAAACCATTCGGGCGAGCAGTGTTTTAAAAATCCAATTAAAAAGCCAGGAGCAATGCAGCGGACAAGCATGCGCATTAACTGTGACGGGGGGGGGGGGGGGAGGATCACGGGGGAAAAAAAAGGGGGGGGGCGCCAGAGTATTCAACAAAAAAGGGCCCATGGGAAAAGAGGGGCCCCACCCCTGCAGAGGCCAGAGGAACGGTTTTATGGGGGC
>Ga0136643_10016363_pt1 | contig 11148 bp, 9 predicted proteins | sample TergutLab28metaG_FD_96883 | JGI IMG/M metagenome (GOLD analysis project Ga0136643, IMG submission 96883) | Labiotermes labralis P1 segment gut microbial communities from Petit-Saut dam, French Guiana - Lab288 P1 (version 3) (version 3) | ecosystem: Host-associated > Arthropoda: Insects >... | reverse complement strand
GGTTAGAATCATCGTTGGGAGAAAGGTTGCACTAGTAAAATGAGTGTGGAATTCTGGTGGAATGAGAAAGACAAGGGAAGATAGAAGAACTACACCGTAACTCCCAAATGTACTGGCCTGGGACTGAACCCGGTCCTCCGTGGCGGGAAGCCAACGATTAACCGCCTCAACCATGGCACTGCCTGTAGGTTTAATTCAGGCGACGGAGGTTTGTGTCTGTCAATTTGCGTACGTCACCGTCGGTCGCAGAAAGGGATGTCTAGAGTTGAACACCTACCTACCTTCTTTTGAGACATGTAAGTGTTGAGTTTGTTTTTGTAAATCGTACAGCAAATTCCAGAATTTTCGTGTCTTGCATCCTTCGCATGCGCCTCTGCATGCGCATTCGACTTTCGCAGTGGCAGTAAAATTGTCTAAATGTGAGACAGCGAACTTTACAACGAGGGAACTCCTTTCCGTTGACGGTATATTTCACCCTCTTTGCTCTCGCTAATCAACTCCCTTGTACGAAACGCTCCAAGGTTTTACTATTTCCTAGCTTGTCGACTGACAGCAACACTGAGACTCTTTCGAACTGCATGCAGTTTACACTTCCAGTTGGTATGTTGTCACCCAGATGGTGCAGCCTTATTTCATATCCGTGTTCACGTCGTGAATGAATATGTGTAGGCGGAGCTGAGGCATAGTTCCACTGATTTGACCCGACAATAAGATGGGAATGAGCAGTGTGCTTCATGACTTTTCACTGTGCGGCCAAGGAAAGAGGACCCGGTACTCAGTGAGTAGGAGGCTGGGCAGGTCCCATAGACTGTTCGGACGGTTTTGAGAAGGGATGAATCTCTGCCGGGATTCGAACCATGATTCTTCGGACGTCCGGCCCATAGCCTTGGAGAAAACAATTCAACCACCTTGTCCAGCATCGTGTTTCTGTTCGCGTAAGAAAAGCATGGAACGTCGGGGGGCGAATTTCTGTTAATCTTGGGGTATGCAGTATTGGGCGGGTGTTGAATCTTACCCGTGCAGATGGCACGGGAAACTTCAGAATAGCGAGCAGTTATAATTTTATACATATTGCACATTTACTTGCTCTTCCGTATGACTGTGATTGTACATTTCACCCACACGCTGTTCGTTTTCTGTTTACACAAGTTGTGTATTTCATAGCCGTATCTTTGCGTGATTAATCATGTAGATGCGAACCTGAGAGAGACTGTGTGGTGACTTGATCGTGGCCTGTTCTCTGATACTGTCAGAGACTGAAAGAAACACACGACAAATGTAATTTAGGATATCCGGCCTTTGAACTGGGAATCGAACCCGTGACTTTCTGATTGCGAACCTTGAGTTCAAATCACCCAGCCAGTTCTGTTTCTTAATTTCCTGTAGAGCGTAAAGAGGGATGTAATGCTCACGGTCCGTGCAGTTTTGCACCGGACCAGAGCACCTCATTTTAGTCGGTGGCCCCGAATGGAATCGTTGAGTAGCTGTACGGATCTTTCCTTAGTGGGCTGTGTAGCCTCGTGGGGGTACGAACTCCATGGCAACGGCAGCACACAGGAGGAGGCTTGTCTTCGTCCGACCGAGGTACAGCACGTGTGGGTCCGGTACAAACTTCAGCAGAATGGAATAACAAAGTTGCCCCACTACGATACCGTACCCGCTGTGTGGAGAAATTTGACACGCCTCCGTATGATCGTCTCTCTGAGCTTGGACTGTTTAACGACACTGTTTCAGCCGTGACGTGGCGTCGTAAAAGACGGCAATATGATCGTGAATGAGGAGTAGATAAAATTTCGAAACAAGGACGTCGATATGAAAATCAAGCACACAAAGGCCCCTGGTTATTGAAGGAGATCGCCCGTTTAGCTGTTAATCTGTAGGCCCTAGTCAAGCTGGAACACTCCGATTACAAGTCTGTTGATTTGATTAACCCTTTAAAGCCTAAGACTTAGTTTGTGTACCACTAGCTTCAACATTCAGAAATTCTGTGTTCTGCTCAGAATGCATTTATGTGTTTTGCGTGGATCTCAGAACCAATCGAGATTTTTTCTGTATACAGCAATAACTTATCGGTTTTTATAACTGAGGCAGATAGCGTTTACTGTGCGGTCTTTAACTCAACTACAGTTTCGTTCTTAAAAGGGGTTAAATCGCTGCAATTCTCTATTTTAAGGGCTCCATAGGTTCGTGAAGAACTTGAAATCAATCTGTCATTTCCTTATCTGACCACTTTTCTTGTTTATTTTCCCATTACATTGGATATAACGACCCCCATGACGTACACTGCCATTACTATTCTAAAACTCTGTGCTTTGATGTGACTGGCATCTCGGATCAATTGGATATGTTGTGGCGATTGATTCTGCGCGCATTTAATTCCACTTTTTCGGTTGCCGTCGTATGGTGTGAAGTGACGAGACGCCCGTGAGTGCTGAGTAATAACGGATTTGGGAGGATTTGGTCCATTCCTGTTCGGAGCTGCCGTCGCTGCATTCACTTAACCTTCTAAAGCCTGGCAGTTAGTGTATGTACGTGCCACCAGTTCTAACATTCAGAAGTTTTTCATTCTTCTCACACAGTTCATTTATACGTTTTGTGTGTATCTCGGAACAAACAGCGAATTTCGCCCTGTGCAACTCCCGATTAGCTTTTATACGCAAGTGTTTATTGCGCGCTTGCAATAGAGCGGTTTACGTTTCGTCGTCAAGGGGTTAAGGAATCTCCGAAAACCGTGGAAATCCCATTCGCGATTGTCGGTAACCCGCTTCAGATTCGAACGTGAAAGCCGATTGTTTGGTGTCTTAACCGCAAAAGTTAATGTAGCCCCCTGTGAGTTGAGAAGGTCGTGTTACGTGGTTAGTGAGCGAGGATTTAGAAGAAAATTTGCGTGCAGAATCACTTAACTCCCTCCCTGACGTGTCCTGCTTCTGCTGTTACTACTGCCGCAGCCTTGCATTGACTAAGTGTTCTTAACGAGTTTGGTGAAAAATCGTGATTTAAAGCTTGTTTTGGACCAAACAGATATGACAGTGAAGTTCACGACGTACGCTCAAAGTAACCAGTTTTTTTTATTTCCAACTGACTACTGCGTTTCCTCACTGTGAGTATCTTGGTTTTCCGCAGTGTTTCCCAAATGATGCCACATCCTAACAAATCATTACATATTCATTACTCTTTCTCATCTTCTGACTGTTGCTCTTACTTCGAAATATCCAAGTCTCATTGGGTCTTTGTCACTTCCCTGTGGAGGCATTCCGTTCCCACAACACGCCATGACAAATATTGACATAGACGGTGTAAGAATCTTAAAGGCCGTTATGTAAACAGCACCTACCGCGTCAACGTGAAAACTTGTATACCACCCAAAATTATTGTGCAGTTCACCCAGTACGCTGACCAGGATGTTTACCTCGCGGCCAGTTTCTTGCTCTCTCTACCTTCCCAAAGGTTTATATAGCCGGCAGTAATCATATCAGTTTCCCATGTTATTTTTGAGGCCTTTTATTTTTACAAAACAAATATAATTAATGCGTAATGTGTATGTCATGTGTATCCGTCATGCACATGTTTAATCACTACTTGACGCATATAAATGAAATTCGTTATTTGTAGTAGGGGCATTATACTAAAAGTTGTCCAAATTAATTTGTTTTGGTTTCCGTAGGTGCATTTTCATTTTCCCTAAAACCGAAGTGGGTCTGTTTCCTCCCCACCCAAATAACGGCACATACATCGTTAATTTGACATTTCAGGCGCTATAAGTGTTAAAAGTTATGTGATGCGCGTAACAGAGGTTTCCACTGTGCGAAAGAAATTAACGATAAATGCAGTGAAGTGTACCTTGTTGCAGGGAATACATTTAAAAAAAATATGTTCAGTCTGAAGCTGAGTTACACCTTCCCACTGTTGGTTTAACGAGTATTCCATAATTGAAGTTTGAACATGAACTTATCACACATGCTAGGGCTCTTGAAACCAGTTCCTTGCACACACTTATAATAGAAAGGATGCAATGGTTGTTTTTCACTTCTGTGTTAGTTCTGTTGCATTTATTTTCGTGAAAAAAAAATAGGATACACACATTCGTCTAGTAAATAAGTCAGGACTATTTTGAACGAACGTAGCCCCTTTTCTTTACTGCGAACTGTAAGTAGTGACAGATAGCAAGGTGTGTCGCCCACTTAGTTACTTACTTCATGGAGCAGAGTCCTTCTTGAGAAGCTAACCGGTTTTCAGCTAGCCGCATTTTATGGAACCCGAAAATTCATTATCACATTCACAAGTTCCCGCCACCTGTCCCTATCCTGAGCCGTCTCGATCCAGTCCATACCTCCACATCCCACTTCGTGAAGATCCATCTTAATATTACCCTCCCATCTACGCCTGGGATTCCCAAGTGGTTCCTTTCTCTCAGGTTTCCCCACCAAAACCCTGCATACGCCTCACCTCTCTCCCATACGCGCTACATGCCCCACCCATCTCATTATACTCGATTTTATCACCCGAACTGTATTGGGGGAGGGGTACAGATTCTTAAACTTCTAAGTATGTACTCTTCTCCACTCACTTGCTACCTCGTCCCTCTTAGGCCCAAATATTTTCCTCATTTCCCTATTCTCAAACACCCTCAGCCTACGTTCCTCCCTCATTGTGAGCGACCAAGTTTCACATCCACATAAAAAAAGGGCAAAATTCTAGTTCTATATATCTTAATCTTTAAATATATGGATAGCAAACCGGACGACAAAAGATTCTGCGCCGAATGGTAGCAAGCATTCCATGACTTCCATCTGCTCTTAATTTCTTCCTGAGTGGAATTTTGATTTGTTCAGGTTGTTCCCAAATATTTGAACTCTTCCACCCTTTCAAAGGAACTGTTATGTCTCCCCAACTTTTAGTTGGTTCCGTTTAGTTGGTAACTTACAGTGTCCGTTTTTATGGTGGACCATTTTCTGACGATAACATTTCATTGGATTGGCAACCAAAATTTTCACCAAGATGCATTAAATACCTCTGTATTTGTCTTGTCTGTCTGCCCCCCCTCTCTCTCTCTCTCTCTCTCTCTCTCTCTGCCTGTGTATCTTTGAAGGGTGTTGGCAGTTACTAGGTTGGTCAGGGACTTCCCTACATTCTGAAACTGGAAGGTTCATTCCTGTTTTCAGAAACTCCGTCGCTGCACAGTACTTTGAGTTCTTGAATGCAGTGCACACCTTCAAGCGCCTGTAAGTCCCGTGGTAATACAGGGTCATTTATTTGTGTTGCCCATAGCGTTGGTCACTTCAGGTTCGCTGCCTTGTCTCGTGGGACGTGGCTGACTCATCATAGCCGCCTAAACTTTATACTGTATACGGCACAGTGGTTGTTGATATTTGTACAGTCGTGAAGTCAGTGTTCAGGCGCAATGAAATGGTATTGCTCTGATCCTGAACGAAGCGTCGTAAATTGATACGAAAATTTCGTAATGCTCTTGTTCCAAACAGAATAGTAATTTACAAATACATGAAAATGTTTGGAGCATCGGCTTCCATTTGGGACAGAAAGAGAGAACGCAGAAGACATTTATGATAAAAACACCTAGATGCAATTTATGCTAGATTGAAGACATCTCCAAGAAAATGATGGTTCGACTTACACAGCAAACGGACCCACCTACATTTTGAGCACGAATTTCAAGAAGGCTGTTGAATTTACTTCCGTATAAGACAACTGTGAGTTACGAACTCTGCAACACAGATCGACAAGCTAGACTGGTTTCTTTCAGAAAGACAGTGCAACAACTCACGGCCTTTTCATTGTATTCGTTATATATAGCGTTAAAATGTTGATGTAGTTGAAGATGATACCATCATAGTACAAACATAACCCGTGCGAACTATACTGGTGAGGCATGTTTAAGGATGAAGTGTAACTAATTATCTCCATACGGAAGGCAGTGTGAAAGAAAACATTTATAATGTAGTGTTGCGAATGTCACCAACAGAACTTGGGCGTGCAATAAACCACGTATTTTATTTTAGATGTGACGCGTGTCTGCAAGCCGATGGAAACCATTTCCAGCACCTTCTTTACGTGCGATGAGTAAGAAAATACGCCTTCTTTAAATGTAATGGTTAGAAGAAAACTAATATTGTGTGCGGTGCATTGATCTAAAGGTTGGACCCCGACTGAAGGCAGATTTAAAAATGGGTGAGCCTTGTACTGCATTGCGTCACGCGGAACGGTCTGTGCAGTAACCAACGATATTGTCCTCACACATACACCTAGATGCTTAGCAACTTGTCTGAAGCTGCTGCGCTTGCCATTTGTGCAAGAGGTGGCCGGTTATTTCTTATCTCGGATATGACTGTGGCTTTTCTGGCTGCGAGCAAATGCCGGGAATCGTGCTCAGATGAGCAGACGACAGTTTCGTTCGTAATCCTGAGGCCAGTAATCGTCTTACCATTCTGCATTCTGACAGGGTCGTGTAATCCACAAAGGCATAAATAAATAAATACGTTTACCTGTCCCATGTGGACTCTTCGCTTGAAGGTTACCGATCAAGTTGGAGTACTGTGGGCCGATACACATATCATTGTTTCCCTTCGTACTACTCATCTCACCCATCGAAGTAGTAATTATTTTTTTTCATGGCGCAACACCCCCCTAGTGGGCCAGTGTCTCCACATTATCGAGGCTTCACGGTCACACTCAGGAACATCACACTTGGTAGGACTCCTCTGGACAAGTGATCAACCTGACGCAGGGACTTCCACCTGACAGCACACAACACTCATAAAGACATTTGCTCCGGCGGGATTCGAACCCGTAATCCCGGCAAGCGAGCTGCTGCAGACCCACGTTTTAGACCGCGCGGGCGCTGGGATCGGCTTAGTAATGATTTAATAATCCTAACCCGATTAGGTGAAGAGTACAAGTTACAAAGTTCATCGATATTTAGTTTTTTTTTTTTTGGTCTGTTTGTGACTTAAACATCAAACTTGATGTGGACATATAACAAGGGAAGTGCTGTTTCAGAGAACTCGCCGCTCCAGTGTACTGTGGTCAGGATTAGTGATAATCACAGAATTGGTTGTGCAGTATAGCTTGTAATGTTGCAGTTGGCACGCATTCAGTGTCTCGTACGTGACGTGAGTTGTTGCAGTGAGTTGAATGCACGATGGAAGGATACATGTTACTTATTCGTACGTTCTGACACTTCTTAGGTATATTTATTCGCGATATGGCAATGCAGACTTGGTTGCTTGCATTCTAAATTTTTTCAGGAACAGTTTCACATTTGCTGTACGAGTTACCTGCCGTGCACGATCCCGAAAAATGTTGTTTGTGTCGAATAAACAGGTATTAAAATGAGCAGGGATTGTAAGACTACTGTTACGGGCGCCATTTACTGAAAACGGACGGCGTCGGGGTATATTTCAAGTCTGGACGTTCTTGTGATTACAAAGACAAGTGCTTGTATGTGCCGCATAGTGTAGGGACTTCGCTGCTTGATGCCTCTTGTTAGGTACTTTGCATTTTATACACTGGAACAACCTGGGCAAATGAAGGACGAACCATCTCATCTTCTGGCAAGTAAGCTGACGGAGTACTGTATCGTGTTTAATCCGAGACTGCAACCCACATTTGCTTTGTATTTATCTCTTTGCTTCTTTCGCCCCAGACTTGTATTCGTTACGTTTTATCTCTTTTCGGATATTTAATAGTGGAGTGTAGCGTTATACCGTTACTGACAGACCGTCGCGGTCTCGAATGGAAACACACACTTCCTATTTGGGGTTCTGGGGTTCGAGTCTCGGTCCGGACATCGATATCCCAATTCATTATTTATGCCATCCTGTATAATCCGAGCAGTTCAAAGTCTCGTTAAATTAACCGCAATGAAGAACACAGTGTGAACGGTGTATTTCCTTCACATTGTCTTTCTTTAGCTTTTTCCCCCTTCCTTTCCAATAGATACTGGGTTGATTTGTTTTTTGGCCTTTCGAATGTTCCAGTGGATAATAGCAATCCTTTCGTTTCTTCCAACTTCTTTTGACTATTCTACATAATTTATAACTGGCGGAGTGATTTATAAAACAGGATGTGCGTTGCCACAGCACTTTTTAGTGTGGTCAAGGTGCGGTTGTTGGGGAGGGGTTGGTCACTGAAAACAAGATGGCGCGCTACCATGGCGACCGCCTGCTACATTGGCCGCTTGTGGTACAGAGCGGGGATTGCTGTAACATACCAAAGGCAAGACAAATTCCATTAGACAGGGGTGTGACTGGACACGGGCATGGTTGTGTGAAGGGCTCTGGATTTTGGCCGAGCTGCATTTATGTTCCTCGGATGCTTGCGTCAATTTGGTGGTATATATGCTGGCAGTGTGCTGTGAGGACAGCTGAATTGATTATTAACCTTCTGGCCGGTTTGATTCAGAATTCTGAATCAGATTCTGTAGGATTTTGAATGCCCTTTACCAAAAAGTATTTCTGCCCGCACAACAAACGTTACTGCACAAATTATTTGTTATACCCGCAGTTTAAGCGTGTTTAAACTATGTTCAGACATTCGTCATGGCTGATTGGGTGTGTGGTCGACACATCGCAAGGCGCCTCTGTATGTTCTGTTTTGTTTTCAAGTTCATATATATATTTATTCCAGATGTATTGTGTGTGACAGCTGTGACATAATGCAGCTATGTATAACCCCTGTATTTGCTTTTGTTAGTATTGTAGCCTGAAGGTGTCCCTTTGTGGTTAAAATATGTTGCAGAAATAAATACTATAAACAAAATAGTCGTGTTGACGGCTCTTTGTTCTATTATTTTATAACTGTAATTTAACCCGTTATCAGTCATAAAACGTGAATTATTAAAATTGACCGAGACTGAAGAGGAGGGTGGAAAAGCCCGGCCTGTTTCGTGACATGACACTATCTTTGGCATGTTTGCCCTGGTCCAAAGAATATGCTTCTTTCTTAACATTTTTTGACATGGATTTCATGTAACATATATTTGCAAACTGAGCACTTAACTCATAAAAGCTCTCTGAATTTTTACAAAAAATCTGTGCTCTTTTGCAGAATAACCACTGTTTATTCTGAGAATCATACGCAACCCCAAAATACATTCTGTGATAAAGACGTTATCGCTGTGCTTGAAGGGGTTAAAAGAGCTATGCATGCCCCTACAGTTCATAACTTTATGTGTGCTTAAGATATAAGCTTAAGTTACTGTTCCTTTTGTTGCAGAACTTCTTGATGGGACAGAAATTGCACTCCATCACTTTCCATGAAGACCATGAAGTGCTGAATAAGAACTTAACACCTGATTCAGACCCCACATTATCTGACCATGATGGCTCTGGTATGTTAATTGCTTGTATTGGTATAAGTAAAGTTGTCAGAATGCCCAGAATAATTTGAACAGGACACTTTAATGGCAACAGATTTGCTGTCTGTAACATGCAACTCATGGGCCTAAAAGGGTATTATTCGCTAGTGTGGCCATGTGGAAAAAGCTGTACTAAACAGTTTTATTCTCACTGTCTTAACAATGACATTGCTTGGGGTTTCTCCTGAGTACTGTGTTTTCTGTGCATGTAATAGCAGTGTTAAGAAAGAAATTGTGAGTTTTTCGTTTGATGATGATGATGATGATGATGATGAGGAAAAAGAAAAAGAAAAAGAAGAAGAACTCTTCTGTTTGTACTTTGCCACTACCATTGTTAGTTCCTGAGATACAGACTGTGACAAAGTGATGGAAAGATATTCTCTGTGTGTGTGTGTGTGTTAAAGTGTCTCATCTTGGCAGTTTTGTATAGTTGCATCATGTACCATTCCAGCACATTGTGACATACAATATATCTGTCTGATAGTGATGCAGCCCCTTTGTGCACTAAACGTCTCTTTTAGCCAGTTTACCATACTTAATGAGGAAAAATTATGTCCATATGTCCATTCTTCATAATAAATTTCAAACCATTATACAGATTTTCATGACCTATGGCATGAACTTCTTGCCATTACAGATTACCCCACCATCATTCCTTGAAGTTCCTGCCATCATTACCGCCAATATAGTAGTTGGGCAGAATTCCAATGTGGAAGGACACTAACACTACAGAATGATGTAGGGTCTTGATGTTTTATGTGGTAATAGATATTTGGGATGGAGTAAAGAACAACAACATAAGGGCTAAAACATATCTGTTTTTGTTTGGTTTGACTGGCATCAACTATTGAACAGTTGTGGCTAGACATGTATATAATTATAAACACACACACACACACACATATATATATATTTTGTACAGAAAGGTACTTTGTACGTTATGTGTTGCACGTCACAAATTCAGCAGCTATGTGCAAGCGTCATTTGCAGAAATTTTGTGCATGATGGGTCCATTTGTTGTATAGTTGTTAGTAAACAGTTTCTGCTAGCCTCACAGTATAGACTGAAGCCTTGGAAAAGAAGTAGCTGCAGTAAGTTCATAATGTTACTGTTAGTAGAGACATGCAGAATGGCCTTTGTTTAAAAACTGAGTTTTATGTAGGCACACAGGGGCTGATACCGCAATTGAACAAAATCTTATGTGTTATTTTCCAGCGTTATATGTACACATATAATCTCCTTACTACACATTTATTGCATAGTACATCTGAAGACGGCAAACTGGGGATTATGTTTGGTAAAACAAATGTCATTATATTGTCTCTGATGGTGGGAAATTTATTCTCCAATTATTTTGGCATTGTGTCATCTAAACTGTTGTCTTTTGTTTACTAGGTCAGTTATCTGCTGGTGATGACAATAGCAGTTCTGGGGACACCTCCAGTTCATCATCACAGAGTGCCCTGTCACCGCAGCAGCCCTCGTCATCCACTTCCAATGTGTTAGCCAACACTAGCCGTAACCCATCCCCAGACCACCAGCGTCGGTCATTTTTTGTGCGACTGAGCCAGCGAACAGCTTCTCGCAGTGATGTCACGCAGTATGAGATGGTCCACATACAGGGATTCCTCAGAGTTCCACAGCATACCAATCCTGGGCCCTCTGTTCACTCACGCACCCGCAGCCGTTCTCGTGGTATTTGATGTTCATGTTAATATTGGTGGTAGTAGTAGTAGTAGTAGTAGTAGTGGTGGTGGTGGTGGTGGTGGTGGTGG
>Ga0136643_10016361_pt1 | contig 11149 bp, 5 predicted proteins | sample TergutLab28metaG_FD_96883 | JGI IMG/M metagenome (GOLD analysis project Ga0136643, IMG submission 96883) | Labiotermes labralis P1 segment gut microbial communities from Petit-Saut dam, French Guiana - Lab288 P1 (version 3) (version 3) | ecosystem: Host-associated > Arthropoda: Insects >... | reverse complement strand
TAACCAACTTGATGCACAAAATTTGTTTCACAATAAGTTTTATTTCATGCCTCTACATGTTTCGAGCACATGTGCTCATCATTAGGAGGTCAAAATTGCATTACACAGCCTCTGGTATCATCAAACCTAAATTGCATTACACAGCCTCTGGTATCATCTTACCTATAGGTGTGATGATACCAGAGGCTGTGTAGTGCAATTTTGACCTCCTGATGATGAGCACATGTGCTCGAAACATGTAGATGCATAAAATAAACGTATTGTAAAACAAATTTTGTGTGTCAATTGGTTAACTACTAAAAAAATATACTGAAATGCACGGTCAGCAAAACATAAAAAAATAACAGCACTAAGTTCATAGGTAATTGGTTACTGTTTTAACCACTCACTGTTAACCAGTCTATTTAATGGTTAGGTAGTTATTCGGTCAGATAATTTCATGATAATTTGGTAGTTAATCCTTTAGGTAATATGTCAGAAGGTGGACAATTACTTGTTAAAGAGTTTATCAGTTAGCTTCTTAGTTAATCAATCTGACTTGTTTGGTAGGTAGGTGGGTCGGTAGGTAATTAGTACAACTGACATTAAAATAGGGAAGTGATAGAAACTGTCTTGAGAAAGACAAATAAGTGGTCTTAGATCGCTCATGTCCTGAAGAGTTTCAGTCAGCCAGCGTAACTAAAGGCCCAGCGTATCTGTGGATGTCCCAGCTGATGCAAGTGAACGGATAGGGTCGTTTGAATATACACTCCTTCATACATATTTTTTTTTTAATTTTATTTCTTGTTTTTAGGACGTGTCATGCACGAACTAATATTTTCCAAACGTCTTCCTGAAATGAGGTGTGAAATTAAAAGACGGAGGGTGATGTGGAGGAAGCCTTTCCGTGGCCTCCAGCAGTGGCAAGATAAGTTGGGCAGTCGGTGTCGGTCTGTATCGCAGTGCGTCCCCTGGCTTCCAGGCTTAACATCAATCATTGCTCATAATTAATAGGTCTAACAACCTCGTTGATAATAATAAAAATAATAACACTATGTACCGAACTACGCTGTATCGCATTTCAGGACATGAGATACAAGCCCATCATTTGCCATCCTAAAACAATTTGCATCACTTGCTATGTGCCAAAATAACAACTTATACAGTGGAGGCTTCTTCAAGTGCCTTATTCTCTGAGGCATACTTGCTATACACATTACACAGTAAAATTATAAATCATGTAATGAAATGTTAGATCTTGAGGGTCTTTCATATATCCTGATGGCCTTCTTATCGTGTAAAAGTCCTTCACTAATGCAAGTTACATTTTTGGGGGAATTCAAACATATTATCCCCAAACTGAACTTCACCTTACGTTTGCCCTTACCGTTACATTAGAAAACAAAACGAAGAAAAAGATACATTTTGTAGATATCATTGAAACATAGTGATAAAATTACACAACATAACCTAACGACGTGCACATTTTCTAAATTAATGTTTTAATTTTTAATTTTGATATCTTCTACATGTTTCGAACTCGACGATTCGTCTTCAGGAAGACGGTTGTATATACAGTTATGGCATGGTGTGTTTTACATACATCGGTATAAGCACTGTAGTAGGTAGAAGAGTGTGTTCAATATCGAAGATACCACAATTAAAAATTAAAATATTAATTTATAAAATGCGAATTTCGGTGGTTTATGTTGTTAAATTATATTAAAATGCACAGTGTAAAAAAAATAAAATATTGATAAAACTTACTATAACCGAGCGTGTTGTGCGGAGTGACCGGTAGCATGCTCCTGAACACACAATACCTTGCAAGAAGGCACTTAGTAAATCGCATGGGTAATTATCCCGTACTCCTTTACGAAAAAAAAATCCTTAATATTGTAAAATATTCTACACAACAGTTTTTTTTCACATTAATAATGAATATACTCTAAACGCAAAGTCCAGACGAATGGACACAATGTTAGACATAAAATGCACACTTTAAAATTTGTTCACTTCTATGTATATGAGTACAGAAACCAGATATGTTACCAAAATTTTAAGAACAACAAAGCGAAGTTTGCCTTAAAGACAAATAATGCAATCGAGCATCTGTTAAGGAAGACAAATCCAAATATTGTAAATGAGTATATGAATAGCGGACTGTACAGTTTAGTGTGTTTTGATGTTCCGAAAAATTGTGTAGCCAAACTGGGTAAAATTCCTTAACTAGTTTAATGAATATGTCATTTTGTTCAGAGATTATAACAATGTTTCAGAATTTTCAAGACAACTCCGGGAGAAAGGACATCCCATAGTGGCTAGAGACATCATTATGGTAGTGGAAAACATCACAGAAGTGGCACGTTACATGAACACTGTAGATAAATTATGTATATATATTTATTTATAAATAAAAGATAAATGCCACACACGTAAACAATAAACGAACACGGTCAGCCTCAAGGCCATCTAGAAAGGTTTATTGCGGAGTGAAGACCTCAGACCGCAGCTACAGTTTAGTACTCTCCCCTTCACTTGCATCATAATATACTACATATCTATTCGTCAGTGGAACTTCGTCCTGCAAACAAGAAAAACGGACTCAAGCAACAAATTACAAAATAACACGTTAGTAACAGTCTGCGCTGTCACACCGTACGCGCTTGATTTATTATTTTATCTCCTCAATTACAACGATTTCTCGCGATATTGAATAATTGTAGGCAGCCTCTCAGAACACCCGGTAGAAATGGGTCGATGTAAACCAAATTATCTTGAACACAAATTCTCTGGATATTATGCGTCGTTCTGATGACACCGTAATTGCGTCTGAAAAATATCCAATTCTATATTTCCTTAACCACTCGGCGAAGAGGGGGATGTAATTTTGATATTACAGCGTTTATTACGGTATCACATAATTCACTGAATGGGAATGAACAAGTCCCTTTCTTGGGAAAACCGTCCAGTATTTCTCTTAGCAATATTAATAGTGACAAGGAGTTTAATTAATTACATTTCATTAGAAGAACGACTATAGAGCCTCGTAGCATTACATAAAATGTAGTTACACGATAAGCAATGGGAGATAATAATGAAAGGGTGTTTTAAAGAGATTATTTTGAGGTGGAGGTTATTCAAAGATAAATTTTGTGAAGTAGTACCAATGTACGGTTCAGATGTCAACTCCCATTTCTAACAGGTTTTTAATAGTGTCACACAAATCTATGCTTATATTTTTATTGGGACATGATGCTGGCTTAATACTCGTAAAGGTCGCAATATATATATATATTATGTATATAATATATACATGTACCTTTACTTCCTTGTTGTGTTAGATATAAAAACGAGAAATAAAATGCCGGCAGCATAACTGGTTAAGTGTTATATCTTTAATTTGGCAAAACTGTTAGACTTCATTGGGACTTCTTCAGGTCAGTAGTATGAAATACTACTAGTTATGTTGATGGCATTTTATTTATTTTGTTATTCGAAAAATATTGCTACGTTCAGGGGCACAAATCCTGAGTGCCGTTTTGCCCGGGTGCCTAAATTTTATATGGCGAAGCCTAATGCGGGTATTTGTGGGTCTTAGGTACGGAACTAGCTCCATGTCATCCTTCTGGCACCTGGAATTTTGAGGTGGCTTCTAGGTTTTTGGAAATTTTTTTTTAAGTAAATAATTGTGTTTGACTAGCCTGTGTTGTCTATCTGTACATGTAGCCCAACGGTAGATCTCACATCAAGATAGGTTGTACCAGTGCGAATATATCCCAAAGAACGTTCGTAGCTTCCCTGTAGACAGCAGCACCACTTAGTGTACCTGCCTCTTTTTACTGTACCTGTGTTACATGTAGTTATATACATAGCTCTTTCCATTCGTTTGCGAATTTACAGCGCGCATATTCATTAAAATTGTGGTTTGCTGTCGCTAATCTTAGAACTTAGCACTGAACTAAGTCCGAAACCAGTACTACTAGTACTACCAGTACTACCAGGCTGAAGCCTGCATCCGGTTACCACACCACCCCAGCCGAATCACAACGTAACACCAACACACATCGAACCAGAGCAATACAACCCACGAAATAACTCAACAAATAAGTCGCAAGCTCCTGAGGATGGATGTACTAACATTCGAAGCATGTTGAGCATTAAATAACGAAATAAAGCAAGTGACGTCAAGTTGGTCTCTCTTTATTCATCTATCAAGATGACGCACGGTCTAATAAACATAATAAGCACCACGTTCATCAATATCTACTTAACACCTGTACTGAGTGATAATCAGGCGAAAATAATCCCGAACTTTAAATTATGGCTTGTCGTCATACTGATAAAAGAGTTAAAGTTATCGCTTACATAAACTGAGAACTCTACATCAGATACTGTAGGCGGGCACACAATGATTTCAAGTACAGATAAGAGAATAACATTCAGATAGCAGTTATAGACCTAAGCGCTTATTTGTGATAAACAGTACAGTGCTTTTAGACCGACCAGTGCTGGTCAAGATTCGATCTGGAATTATGGATTTTATATCATCGAGTCAATAAATAAAAAAAGAGTAAAAACTGTAATTTAAAAAATATGACAAAATAAAGATAATATCCTTATTTTGTCATAAAATTTTATATTTTTTTCTTTGGCTCGAGAAGCCTAGTCGGCCTAGGCCTCCTGTATAGGGTACCTCGATAACACTCAATCACACCACAAATGGTAGGACTCCTCTGGACGAGTGATCAGCCCGACGCAGAGACCTGTACCTGATAACACACTACACTCACAAGTGGCAGATATCCATGCCCCATTCGGGATTCGAACCCGCAATCCCAGCAAGTGAGTGGCCGAAAAACTTTAGCTCAAAAAAACTATTCTGTATTTACTTTATTTTATCGATTCAATTGTATCCTTTTCTTTTCATACTAATAATAGACGTTTAGCCTAATACTAACTCCATTAAACCCTTTGTTAGTCCCCCGCACTGCTCCCTCATTCATCATTCCTTATGTCCACCTGTACCTCCAAATTCCAAATTCCACATACACATATATATCAAGACTTGAGACAAACATGAATATCCCTCAGACTCCGCATTCCTAGTGCGGTCGTGTTTCGGAATGCTGTGTAGTTGTGAATACTCGCGTGAGCACCACGAATCATCCAAATAAGTTTAATTTGGGTCATTTTTAAACATCACAGTGAGGATAACAGCTTTTGGTTGTCTAGCTGTGTGCCCTTGGGTTTCCTGGCCACAGGGGGCGCTCCATTGCCTTCGCGTGACCAGACATGTGACGGGCCCAAATCCCACAGTTCTAATGCATTATTATGTATGTAGATCGGTTTGTTGAATGTGGGAACAAGACTGAGCCAAACTGTTCGTTTCTACAGTATCCCGTGTGCCACTTTTAAGTATAGTGTGTCTTGTTACAGCAAAATTAGGATGATTAGGAATTCTGCCTTCAGTTTTTGGGGCTTCAAATGGAAACGGGGACCTGGGGCTTCGAATGACGCAATATCCTGTTAAGATATAAATTTTTGAGTGAATATGTAAAAATTGTTACTGAACTTTATTGTTGTTTATAATACTCTGCGAGAGAAGCTATGGTAAGAGGAGACGGAAAGTGCGAAAAGTACGGTTGTGGAGCGTGTAGTTCGCTGGCGTTCATCTTCACAGTTTGTAAAGAGACTGAGACGTCAATTTGACATTTCGTTTTCATTTCCCGCTAAGTATCACACACAACTAGCCAATGCTTAGGTCTGTTTGCTTACGGTACATAAGGTAAATTATTTTATTATGGTACTTATATTGTTTCTCCTAGCTTCTTATAACTCTGAGAGGTTATACAGAGGTTGAAGCTGTTTCCGGATATAATTCTGAGAAGAATCTTCGTAGTTTCATCGTGCATGTTGATAATATTAAGTTCTTTATTTGTCCAACTAATGCACACAATTCTTATAAAATTGCTAAACTGTTAAAATCATTTAAAACTGTAACAGTTGCTCCAACATGTTTCGGTTTACATAAACCATCATCAGGGAGCTCTCAGCCTGTGCTTCGCCAAAGTTACAATGTTTATATCGGTTACATATATCGTTATTTGAAATTATCAGTACTGTGGCTGTATATTTTGTTCAGTCCTGTTATGCGTGTGGATCGTGAACTGTGTGGAGTTCCCAGCATGCATAACAGGACTGGACAATATATGCAGCCACAATAATGATAATTTCAAATAACGATATATGTAACCGATATCAACATTGTAACTTTGACGAAGCACAGGCTGAGAGCTCCCTGATGATGGTTTATGTAAACCGAAACATTTTGGAGCAACTATTATAATTTTAAATGATTTTAACAGTTTAATGATTTCTGAGAAGAATATTTTGACTCTTGTGATAATTTGCGCGAAGAACTGCAGGAAAGCACAAACCGGGACTTTTACATTCCATATACTTTATCTGCGTCGACCTTAGTCGGTGTAGCGACTAGTCTACGGGCTGGACGATGCAGGGTTCAAATACCGGTAAGGGCAAAATTTTCTTCTCTTTTCCCAAACGACCAGGTCGGCTCTGGGTCCCACCAATTGAATAGAGTACCGGGGCTGCTTCCCGGGTGTAACGAGGCCGGTGCGTGAATTTAAACACTCATGTCTGTCTAGTGCAGAAGTTAAGAATGTGTGGAGCTATACCTTTCCTCCACCTATATGCCTTCATGGAGTTGACAAGGAAAAACTTATTTTTGCTTTCTACGTAATGCGTCCAGGTTGATGAAACCAAACCTAAGGTAGGCAGTGGGTGCAGTACAGATGTGGGGAGAGAGAACTAAATACAAAAGTTTGGTCGGAATATCTTACGGGAGTTTGCACTTCGTCGACGAAGGTATGGATGAGAGGATAACAAAGCAAGGGGATTTGTACTAGATTAAGAATAATATATTTTGGCGATAGTTTGTAAAAACGGAAATGAATCTTAAGGTTTCGTAAAAACAGGGTACTTTGTTCACGCGCTGAGTATCTGCCAACTTTGCAGGAAAACGTGTAGTTAGTTATTTGAAACTTATGTAAGAAGGAAGTATCCATGACTTCCCCTGAACAGAAACGTATCATTTCTCTCTCTCCGGCACAAATCAGACCTGTGTCTTACATATCATTAGCTGATCTGCTGGTAGATACGCGGTCGTTCTTGTTGTTCGATGCAAAACCGACACAAGACATCCCATTCTTCGCAGTATACTTTCTGAAAAGAAACTGTTCTAGGAGGGCGGTCCGTGCTGTCAGCGCGTCCTGCCAAACACTTCCACATATCTGCGGATGAAGCGTGGTGAAATCAGACAGCTGGATGAATGGGTGGGAATAGATGGGCGGATGGATAAATATACAATCAGGCTGATAAAACATTTGGACGGAAGAATTACAGAAACACAGACAGACGTCTAGACAGACAGAAGCATCTGTCATAATTTGTCCAAAGAGCTCTGTTTTCCCATTACTGCATACTGCTTTGTATTGAAACAATCCAAATTTATGTTTCCATAATTAACACAACAATTTATTTAAAATATTGGATAGTGGGCAGGGTAGTCGCAGAGCGATTAGCTACATTCTTGTTTCTCCTGCGTTATACTACGGAGTCTAAAGATTTGTTTGAAGTATTAACATTTCTGTTCGCATTTTGAAGGTTCTGGATTTAATTCTTTGCCCGGAGACTATCCTAGATTATGTCCTCCAGTTTACTCAGCGCCCTTAGTGTAATCTTACGATCTCACCCCAACCCCTTCATGCCTCGTCCTATTCATTGCTTTAATCTCATTCTTGTCCTGCTGTCTCACGCAGCGCACTATAAGTCCTCACTTTGATCGGGCCGCAGAACCAGAAGTTTCCATACGATATTACCGGATATCTAGTAATTTATGGTTTCTGAAACTGTCAATGGTGACTAGTACGTAGCTTTTATAAAAAGAACCAAAATATAAACAAGAGGGGAAATGCACGTATAACGTAATATTGAGTCGCGTTCGCGTGACAATTTTTGCAGTGAAAAGCAATAAGTATTACATATTTTGAATGTGTGTTTCCAGACTTAATAATCCAGCACGCAATGTTCATGCATCGTATTATATTGTCTTCTATGGCCTCTTTGGCTCTACCATTTTTTTAAACTATCTCATAAACGGAAAGATTTTCGGGGAAAAAATTACTGATAATAAAATGTGTGTTGGTATTCTCTATAAACTTTTCTTCAAAAAGTTCTCATTATAATAAGATTTCAGGGATATATTATTATAAATGTCTTCACGTTAAGTACCTGTTATTCTTGTCAGATTGTAATGAAATTGTAATCTCTTCTACAGAATCTTGAAAAATGGTCAAATATCAAATTTCATAAATATCCGTCCATTGGGAGCAGAGTTTTTCTATACGGAGTGGAGGAAAGACGGACGGACACGCACATAAACACACAAACACACATGACGAAGCTAATACTCGCTTTTTCACAATTTTGCGAACACGCTAAAAAAAGGGTAAGAAATTCAAAAAGTAAATAAAACATGAGCGACATATATTTGCTAATATGCGACGTTATTGGTAAAATTATAGAACTCATCCCTGCTTGCAACCAGGCTTTCCAAATTCGGATATTTGATTTAAATTAAGAAACACCAAAGTTTGAGAACCCAGTACTACATACACATAACAACCTGACAACCCTGGTGATGCTTGCTGTCTACTACGGTGGTGACACTGGACTTGTGCTTCACAGGTATCCAGTTCGTATCTCAGTCGATTTATTACTACTCTCATTGAGGTCTTTCATGATTTTCTTCATACTAACCAAACAAAGGACAGGACAATACAATGGAATAGATAGTTAGGGCAAGGGTTGCACAGATCCCAGACGCGTGGACTACCAGAAGTCTGGGAATTACTGTGACGCCCAATGGTGTCAGCACAATTATTTTCAATATCTAAAAAAAATCGTATTAATTCACATGCACCGAACAAAAGGGCCAGGCAAGACAGAGGTTCGCTGTTCATTCCAGAATTATAAGTCCTTAGTGTTAAACTGGCTTCATGACCCCCTTCTGGCCCCTAGAATTTGGAGGTGGTTCCTGGATTTTTGCAAAATTTTATGATTGGAGAAAGCAGCGGAGGGTGATGTGTGGTAGAGTGGAAAAAAATAAGAGATAAAAGAGTTAGAGGAAAAAGGAAGAAGAAGAAGAACAAGGGAAGGAGGTAGCAGAAGAAAGAGGAAGAAAGAAGATAAATTACAACGTATCGTAGCCTCGCTTCCTTATTATTCTATGCTCAGAAAAAGCACTTCACACGAGATGGACCTCTAAGGACTACGACTCTGCAAAGTGGGAGAGTCTGATTGTTAGAGGCCAGTTGAAATGTGATGGCACACGTACAGAAATCAGGTTTTGTCTTTCGGTGAAACGGACGAGTCGATTTGGTGTCGTTTCAGTCGACTACTGTCAGCCGAGGTGTGCGCATCAGTTTTTATTTTTTGGTAGTAATGCTGGATACACCGTGTTCCGAGGTAGTGTGAAAGGTACTGGCTACCCACTCCATTCGCCAGTTTCCCCTTCACTTCCCCTCCCGTGCGTCACCGTGTGCCATCACATTTCAACTGGACTCTACGTGCATGTAGTAAGTGGCTTGTGGCAGTCTTGCTCTAATTATGTTTGTGTGTGTGTGTGTGTGTGTGACGTCACGCTTTGGAGTACAGGCCTCTAATCGACCAGACTCTGTCTTTGCTTTGGCGGGAGGAATCCCAGTCTGCCCACTTCGAGGACAAATCAAGGACTTTGCCCCCCGGGAAGGACTACTTGCGGTTTAATTTTACACTGATGATGGTGGAGAAACAATCGTATAGATCGCGGTCAGTTGCGTTCATGGGCAGCAGGGACCTGCACCTAAGGCGTCACTCCTTCACGTTATAGAAATATTTTCCTTTGTTAACTATAACTACCTCTTTGATAAGCAATGTTAAAACCCGTTCGTTTGACACGAACCAGTGACATTTCCATCCACCTCCACACTCCCTGTAAGATAAATTTGAACAGTATTATTCAATCTCCTCCTCCAAGTAGCCGTCTTCCAATAGAATGTCCTCTGCCTTTAAGTACCACACCATTAAGACGTAAGGGTTTATCGCCACACATTCATAACCGCAACACTGTAATGGAGACGAGTGGTTGTTACATTCATTCCCTGGCCGCTTTAATTGCAGGGAATAAAGCCAACGGCACCATTTGTGTAAAGAATGAGGTGGGCCTCAGCATCAGTTTGGGTGCAGTGGAGAAGTGAAAAATCTCAGCTGCTACTGGACATGCAAGCCAAATCATCGGTTACCCAGCCCGTAGGCTAGTTACTATATGGATTAACTGCTTCATCAAAATCGTGCAAGGATTCTCTCCGCCGTAGCTATGCGCCATAGCGTCTCTCATGTCACTGTCCAGTCAACGGAAGGTGTCATATATATCATCTGTATAATGAAGGTCCTTGTTTTGTAACGGATATCGTAATTTGCTCACACAAATCATCCTTCTTCATCTTCTTCTGTTTTTCTCTTCCTCACGCAAAATTTTGGTGTACTGGCGATCAAGAAGGATGCGCACATATGGATCTGAAAGGAGGCGGTTGTGAATGACTTGATGGTGCTATCCCGTCGTCTGTCTGGAGGAACCTGGTGATTAAAACTAGAACGTAATCGGGTAGTCATACAGCAGACGCAAAAACGTTTCTCTGTATAAACTAGAGAACATTTGAGATATTTGGCAGAATGAGGAGTGTTAGGATAAATGGAGTTACTTGCCTTGTGCCAATACACAGTGTTCGGATGGGTCTGAGATACTTGCCTTGTGCCAATACACAGTGTTCGGGTGGGTCTGAGATACTTGCCTTGTGCCAATACACAGTGTTCGGGTGGGTCTGAGATACTTGCCTTGTGCCAATACACAGTGTTCGGATTGGTCTGAGTTACTTGCCTTGTGCCAGTACACAGTGTTCGGATGGGTCTGAGATACTTGCCTTGTGCCAATACACAGTGTTCGGGTGGGTCTGAGATACTTGCCTTGTGCCAGTACACAGTGTTCGGATGGGTCTGAGATACTTGCCTTGTGCCAGTACACAGTGTTCGGATGGGTCTGAGATACTTG
>Ga0136643_10016360_pt1 | contig 11149 bp, 7 predicted proteins | sample TergutLab28metaG_FD_96883 | JGI IMG/M metagenome (GOLD analysis project Ga0136643, IMG submission 96883) | Labiotermes labralis P1 segment gut microbial communities from Petit-Saut dam, French Guiana - Lab288 P1 (version 3) (version 3) | ecosystem: Host-associated > Arthropoda: Insects >... | reverse complement strand
TTATCCAAAAATTTAAAGATTAAGATATACAGAACTATAATTTTGCCTGTTGTTTTGTATGGGTGTGAAACTTGGTCGCTCACAGAGGGAGGAACGTAGGCTGAGGGTGTTTGAGAATAGGGTGCTGAGAAGAACATTGGGGCCTAAGAAGGACGAGGTAACAAAGGAATGGAGAAAACTATATAATGAGGGGCTTAATGATCTGTACTCCTCACCCAATATTGTTCGGGTGATCAAATCTAGAATGAGGAGGGCAGGGCATGAAGCATGTAGGGGGTAGAGTACAGGTGTATACAGGGTTTTGGTGGGGAAACCTGAAGGAAACAGACCACACGGAAGACCCAGGCATAGATGGGAGGATAATATTAAGATGGATCTTCTGGAAGTGGGATGTGAGGGCATGGACTGGATCAATGCTGCTCGGAATACGGACGGGTGGTGGGCACTCGTGAAAGCGGTAATGAGCCTTCAGGTTCCATACAATGTGGGGAATTTCTTGACTGGCTGAGATTAGCTTCACAAAAAGGACTCTGATCCATGGAGTAAGTAAGTAATTCATGGCACTTTTAAAAACCACAGTACCTCCCATTTTTAACAGTCACAACTCCTTGGCCCATGAACATGAAGGAAACACATTCCTTTGAAACATCAGAATAAATTACCCCGCTACTCAGTGTAACAACCCAGAAGACCGGAATCATCTGTAACCGCTACTTTTGGTACAATTCAGCATCGGCAACATACCATTAATAGCCATCACATCTTAGCAACTTGGTACCTTGCAATATGCTGTTATATGTAGCAACAATGTTGCTATAAAAGAAATACTCCTTTGTTAACACAGTAATACCTTGCTGAATGCTCAGGATGCATTCCTGGAAAAAGAGGGCTTTCAGTGGGGTCATTACAGTATGCTTTATATGGAGGATGGTGTGGACAGGCTATATCTTACCTGTAAGAGACACATTCACAATTGATTGATCTGGATGCCGATACTCAAAAAGAATTATGTAATGATTAAACCAGGATATCAAAGGAATTAAGTTAAATTGAACTGTATGTGCACATTCAAGCAACAGCTCACAAGCAAATCACCTTTCAGGAGGGCATTAATGTACTGAATAGACCAGTGTAACAGCGTTCCATTAACACAATCATACTTGGCCAAAAATTCAATATGAAAAAAATGTAAATATGAGGAACCATCAAATCAGTTCTTGTGGAAATGGAGGTGGGACTAGATAAAAGTGAAAATAAACTCAGGAAAAATGTAAAATTCAAGAGTTAAAAATCAAGGTCTCACGGCAGCCACTAAAAGAAAAGAGACAGGGGAAAAAGCTGCTAGTTGGAAAATGAGGGCTGAACCACAAGTTTTAACCACTATCATATTACACACATTACAGCAACATACTGCAGACTAGAAAATGTATGGCAGGAAGTGTCATTTCCTTATCTAAAATGTGAAATACAAATACATTGCATGTGCACCAAATTGCACCCACAAACCACTGCTACAAAATGGCTCTCAATGAGGCTTCACTTCACTAGCATGCTGTAAGTGAATTTCTTGTAAAGAAGAATCATTCAGCTGGAGTACTGTTGATCAACTTCATCCTGTGTATGGAGGTATGTGCATGGGTGATAGCAGTGAGGTAGCCCATACTTGATGTGATCCCAAGGACAAGTGCTTCTGAGAGAGGGAGCCAACTACAGTTTTGGCATATCAATCTAGTTACACAAATGAGACACATGACTGAAGTCCTTGAACAGCAATAATCTCTACGTTTTAGTTAATTTGATTTTGTTTCCAGATATGAAATTTCCAGAAGCCAGCAAGGAAACATCAGGCAGAGATAATGATGAGGTGCCTCTTTGATGTAGTTCACACTTCCAAAAGACAGAGGCAGATTATGGAGGCCTGTGCTGATGGAATCTTTGTTTGTTAATTTCTGGTTATAAAAATTTAGAATGAGAAACCCTTTAGACAAGGCTCCATCTTAGAACAACCAACAGAACTCAAACGCGTTCTTTGGCTCAGTATTAAATTCGATTTTGGTTGTTTGCAACAAGCAATCAGACTCGTTATTGGTGTCTGGAAGGTGGTGAGACTTGTGGGAGAAGCATCGAAAGGTGACTGTTCCAGAATGCACAAGAACACTGGGCTCTACATTTTCATGCAATGTGCTGGCATATTTATCAGCTCACTCTCGTGGCATTTACTTTAGTGTCAACCACAACGACCACAAGTGCAGGATATTGCATGTTTAAATACCAGAGTTGACCAACAAATTAACTTCCACTTTACTAGTGATCTGTTTTCTTTTGTGGTGGGGAGACAATGTACTAGTTTTGCACTTTCCATCCCCCTATAAATACTCCCTGGAAGACAGAGACAACCTGTGTGGAGCAAATTACAATACGCTGCAACCCTACTGGGCACCAGTGCTGTGAATGGCAACCAAATACCAAAAGGTGAGCGGACATGTGCAGTAGCATATGGCACTGGGTTAAACACACCAAAAATGGCAAAACACACATCACCAATCTGCCTCACAGTGGTCATCCAGAAACCACCAGTGCAGATTTAAACAGGTCAGTGAGATGTACACATCCAAGGTGACCAAACTGTGACAATTACAGACAACAAAGCACAGCTTGCAACTGGATACAATGCCACACAGGAAATGATGTTGCCTTTGGGATACCTTGTTGCCAGCAGGTCCCCTGCTTGCTAATTGATAAATACAAAGTGCACATATAAATGTGGCTTTCCAGCATATTTGAGGACATGCTATCAAGGGGATGATTTCCTACTAATCATTGACTGGTGAAGGAAGCCAGTTTCACCACTGTGACTGCAGAGCAAAGTAACACAGCATGCCACAGTCCAGGAGAAGAAAAAGAAAGTGTGTACACCAGACAATTTTCTGTCCAGGGAGGAAACCATCAATGCCACTTACTATGTTCAGACACTCCACAGAATCTGACGTGCACTTAACCCTTTGACGCCGGAATTAAATCCCCTGAGCGACGCTGCCTGCCAGAATTTTTTACTGGGACTTTTAAATGTTAATGCTTACTGTTAGAAAAAAAAAAAGATCTCATAGACTTTTCCTTAAAATTTAAAGAAATAAAATTTTGCACTGCACTTATGAATTGGTTAAACCAGGAAAAAATATTTACTTATTTTAATAATAGGTCTGTGAATCGCATGTATTATATAAAATGTGGTGTAAACAGTTCATTACTCACATAATTCTGGCTGCTGCGTAAGATCTGTGGCACCTTGGATCACTGTTATATCATGACACACAGTATTCACAAAGAGGGTGACATATTACAAATTTACTTTTGTGTGCTATTCCATGAAACAAGGCACAACGCACAGGCCCACATCACATCTGGTGCACTGTGCCCTTTCTTTGGCCATGAGAACACAGACGGTTGGGTTGATTTCACTGGCCATTGTTTGTTACGGCTACTTCTGCTGAGGCTGGCTGCTGCTGTTGTTCCTCTTCTTCCTCAAAATAGTCTTCTAACATCGCTAGCTTTTGCACCTGATTCCAAGGCCGTGTCAGCAACCAGAATTTCACTGATGGCTTCCTCCTCATGGTTAATTTTTTTTTTCCGGCCACTGCTCAATGCCCACAATTGACTGCCTTGTTTAGACTACTATGTATGATGGCACAGTTTCAGAGATGTAATATCAGTCAGATATGAATGTGTCTTCTACAGTGACAGCAAAACAGATCTACGGATACGATGTGATCGCTGTATAAAAATTCCAGCTATTTGAGGGTACCCAAGACGTTGCATGTTGCATGTTACTACCCCACAACCCCTACAGATTACCCCAGCACTACAACAGGCATGTCTGTGGGCCCTTCTGTAGCTGTAAACATCGAGTTTTGTGTATATCTCCGATTTTTGAGCATTAGTTTTGTCTGAATTATGTGGATACAGTACACCACTGACAACCTCTCTGGTCAACAACTAGAGTTCGCTTCATAGGCCAGTGTTGATATTTCAACCCACACTGAACCTCAGAGCAAGCAATAAACAAAGCATGCATGGTCAGAACCATATTAGTCAGCTGGGAAAAATGCACAGTTAATAAGAGCGTATATATCGGTGTTTGTGGAGGGGTTTAGGAGGTGGAGGGGGTAAACTCTGGCTCATGAATGAAAGCCTGACCTTCAAGTGTCGAGATGCATAGCAAGCCACAGCAGTTAACCAAATAGGAGTGAACAAAATTCCTCCAAACTTTGACAAACTGTTTGCGACCACTTTAGTGGCCATTCAGCGTTAAAGGGTTAACAAGTGCCAAATGCAGGGACACACACACATGCCATCCTCCAACAGAACAATGTGTGGCCTCATACCGCACATCTGACACACAGGGGCATGTGGAAAGCAGCAAGGTAGAGTTATTCCAATCCTCCCTCAGTCCTATTCAGGACCACAAAAGAACATGTAAGGGGATAACACTACAAGAATAATGTGGGAGTCTAAGAATCCATTCACATAATTTCTGAATACCAGTATGGTCTTCTGCTCAATGACATATTCAAGCTTCAGGCTAGCAGAAATACACAGACCATAATGGGTATTTTGATGAAAATTGAAAGACACTCCAGTGACTGAGGATGATACCCATTATTGTACATGTACAGTTGTATTAATGTATCCACTTCCTTAATATGGTCCTCAAATTATGCTAATTTAACTAGACTCTTCATCATCAATTATGCTGAATAATTTACTTTGAATCCACAGAACACAAGTTATGAAACACTCCTCAACAAAGGCATATTCTGAGAACTGCCTACCAAACATGATACAAAATACGAAAACAAATGCTAAAATCATCTTCAGCATCTGACCTCTGTCACAGTAAAACTTATATTAACACTTTCAAAGCGTGAATCTGAAAGTGTCAATAAAAAGACTGATTCAGTGTGACAAAAAAAAAGGACTAACTTTTTAAAATGATTCATGGCCATGCACTGATGATTTATTATGAGGAATAAAACAAAGAAGTGCACATACAGATACTGCATTATAAACAGCATAGCCTCATACATGTTTCAGCCACCTACTGTGGTCATCTTCAGGAAAGTGTTCTTTAATTATATAGAACATAAACACAATTTATAAAGTGTTATGTTTTAAGTAAAAGGTTTAAAATCCATGTTAGAATATAAAATTCTTACAAAACTATTTGTGTTGTTGTACGTTCATATGCTGTGTGTATGCTGTCACGCAATTCAGCACAAATAATTGTATAAATATTTTATACTCTAACATGCATTTTAAACTTTTTACTTAAAACTTAACATTTCATATTTCTAAATTGTTTTGATGTTCTATGTCATACATCCTTCAAAGAACACCTCCCTGAAGATGGCCACAATAAGTGGCTGAAACATGTAGGAGGCTATGCTGTTTATAATGCCATGAATTTACATATTACCATATATGCACTTGTGGGTTTTGTTTCTCATAAGGAAAACTTCCCCAAAATCTAAGATGAACAAACATGGAACTTAGACACTCCTCCTGATAAGTGCTCCTGAACATAAAAACTTGCTAAAAATAGAAGATTAATAGTGGTCCACTTAACTACTGCACACCACCTCAATCTCTAATAGTAACAGCAGCTTCTGTATGTAGCACTTGCTTTAACATTCAAAATAAGGCACTCTATAAGTGTATTCTGCCCACACAGCATGTTTATGCATTTTGTATGAGTTTCTGAATAGACTGTAATTACTTCCTTAAACCACGGTAAAAGGTTAGTTGGTGTAATGAACTCACACAGTGTGTTAGTGTGAAATAAGAACTTAATTTCTAAATGTTTAAACAAACTTTATGCTTCTGAGAGTGAGCTATTTCTGAAATAAGCATTACCTTCTAATATTAATTACCTTAAGACCTCCTTCACCTCAGATTCATATCCAAATGAGAATACAAGATCTGCTTCATCCACAACCAAAATCTCAAGAGAATCCTTCAGGTTGAGATTTCGAGCCTTCAGGTGGGTTAATACTCTCAAAGGTGTTGCCACAACAATATCAGGACGTTCAACCAACAGGCGACGCTGTGCTGCAACATCTATCTAAGAAATTGTTGGTAAAAAATTTTTAAAATGTACATAGAGTCTCAATGTTTATGACTGAATGGGACTTACAGAACTATCACAAATATCAAGGTTCACAAACTTTGAGACCATACTGGACATGAATAAACACAAAATGAAATGTAAGGTTTAAGTCTTCCGTGGTAAAATTGGTACAACTTGTACTTTCGGTTTACATATTTTTGTATGCAGAAGAGTACAGGAAATCCAACAACAAGCATTTGCTGTTAACATTTGAGATGCAATTGTGACATGAGTATCAGATGGTAAGGGTATGTGACTTTGTTCTAACATGCTGCAAAATCTGAAGTGGTAGTGTATGCTGTTTAGTGAAAAGCCAGATCATAAATATTACACATACTCAGACAAGATTCAAAATTCATTCTAAAGTTAAAAGTTATTATACTCAATTAACAGGGGAGTTAACCAACTACAACCAATTTACCACCAGCATATGAGTCTAATATGTACATAGTTTACCACAGAATGCAGTTTTGACAAAATTACCTTAGCCTGACTTTGGTGCTGGCCTGTTAACTGCACTGGATTGTGAGCACTAAAACCACTATGTTCCCAAATTGTGTTCTATGCAGCCCACAGGCTCTGAGAAGGGATTCCACAAATGTTACACTGACACATTTTAATTTCAAATAATTCTTGGGTAAATATTACCAGTATGATGTCACTATGAGCATATGACATCTGCAGAGAGACATTAGAAACAGTAGAGAACAGAGCTGACATGTTCACAATAATTACTGTACTAGCACATGCACTCCAGCAACCCCACTGCTTGCTGAACTGCCAGTCAAGCCATTTTTTTACTATGTGCTTACATTGCAATGCAACACTAAAATATTTTCTCTTAAAAACCACAGCAGACAGATGATGAAATGTTCACAAGGCACAGATTGGAAGTGTCAGTATTGTTTCAGGGTGTGATTTTTCATGTCACACATCCCTGTGTGGAGGGAAACATCACATTAAAGGCAAAACTACTTCACTTTACTTTTTTTTTTGTGCACAGTCCGTGTAACTCTCACTCAAATCAGTCTGAAAGCATCAAATCATTACTGTATCTTCAAACAAAAGAATTTCAATAGCACGATCTTCCAAATTTCTATCACTTGCAACTATGTTTTACGTTTGCACTATGCAACATAACATGCCCATCTGTGACCATTTTGACTGTTGCCAAAGCACTCTAAAAGCCACAGGATAACTCAAAGAGAAAGAGAATAATTACAAAAGGGCATTACACACACCAACCAGTGACTAAAGCAGAAGCTATATGGTCAAACTATGTTTCTATTGCACTGTGTTCATATCCAACCATGGTAAGACACAGGAGTGAACATGCTAATACCAAATTGTGAATGTTATGTACCAGTAGATTAAAAACGTTCATAAGATTATTTACAGGTCTGTTTTCACAAGAATTTTATGAGTCTGTGAATATAAACAGCTGTGAACCTCTAGATTTTACAATGTACTTCAACCACCAACATTCTATAGCATTAATGGGACATACTAGAATGGTTATGAGTGGTAAATACAGATGGCTGCAATTGTAATCTGTTTCAAGATACCATTTTGATATTTGCTACAGGGACTGACAATAATCTCAAGGGAGCACTGTTAAAATAACTGACCCCAAGATTAAAAGTGGGTACCTCAAACAAAGTCAGTTGCTTAGCACTCTGCCAATACATTATGTAATTATAACAGATAATTTCAAATCTGTATATCATATGAGTTAGTAAAGAAATTAACAAAAGCACAAACCCATGGTTAAATGTGATGACAGAAATAGGCCATTTCTGATGCAAGTTTTAAAAAACTGAAGCCAGTGGACAATGTACAAAACATTCATGTTTAAGACTGAGCAAATGGGTTAGTAAGATGCCATAATAATAGCATACCTAACAGATTAAATAATATAAATCACTTACTTGAGTTGATAAATCAACACAGCAAATTTCACGGGAGCATTTTGTAGTTAATTCCATGAAATTTGTATGTATTTGTTGGCAGAGCTCTTTACTGGGAGCAAGAATAAGGGCTTTTGTATCTTGTTCTTTTGACATCTGAAACATCCATTAAAGAATTATAAATATGAAACAATATGTCAATTACCAAGCCAGATCTGAGTTGTAACAGTGGCTTTGAAATGTGATGCTGCATGATTGGGCAACCAGTTCTTAGCGTTTCAAAGAGACTACAACTTTCCAAAACAATGGGAACTACAACAATAACCCAAAAACACTTGAAACTTTAAAGTCAATTATTCCATAACCTTTTTCAGGTCAAAGCATAAAACACTTATTTTTTGAGTCTGTTACACCTAAAGCTCAGTTCTACAATGTTTCAGACTAGGTTCTGGGGCAGGTTCAGAATTTGAAAACAAATCATTTAAGACCACAGGCAATAAACCATTGGCACATACCACAAGTAGCACACTGCACAATTTTCTATTTTACTTACACAAGTTAAATGAGTTCTCAAAAACTAACTTATGCAGATTAGAAAACTTTTTTTTGCATCACAAATCTAAGGGATTTTCGAGACCTTAATCCATGAGTTATTCACTGCTTCTTTGAAAAACACAGAACCTTTCATTTTGCAAGTATGCATAGCATTTTGTTACTTTAATGGAACTGCATGAATTACACAGGGATTTTTAAACACCAGTATCTATGCTGGTTTTTATGTGCCTACTGAACAAAAACCATGCCTCATCCAGGAAAGACACAACTTGCAGTATTTTATTTTCGTCCAGGGGTAAAACTGTCAGTAAAAATTTTGCACTATACTGTATACTTTTCATTACATAGCACTTCTCATTTGGGAAATTTTCTGCAAGAGTGACAGTTTTTCCACAACGAATATATACTTGGCACAAGTACTCCAAATGAACACACTTTAGTGCACAGACAACATTTTTCACACAAACTTACATGCTCCATATGATACAATACACAACTGGGCAAGCGTTTCATGTTCCAGAACATTTAAGATGACACCACTTGCAGCCATTTAACCTGTGTAATGAAGCTCACATTTCCTTATGTTCAGGGAACAAAAAAGATACGTCCTGTGCTTACATGGCCATTTCCATAATAATATGTAGGCATTACTGAATATATATCTATAAAATGTTGTGTCTCAAGCATTTCTGGAGTAGAGAAAATTTCAGTATACATGCGCCTGCTTGTGATACCACACTGTAGTACTCTTCGTGAAAATGTGTTTATTGCTGAAATTTATAAATACACTTAAATTACAATTCTGTATCGCCTGCCCCAAATGGACGAAGCTTAAGACACTGTACCTTCTGGCTAGGTGTATGGCTACATTAATTTACTTACTTCTTTGGAATTAAGAATCCGCTGAATAACAGGAATGGCAAATGCTCCAGTCTTTCCTGAGCCTGTCCGTGCTCGCATAAGTACATCTTTTCCCTCCAACAGAATGGGAATTGCTTTTTCTTGGATGGGCGTTGGTTCAAGCCATCCGAGTTTGGCGACTGCCTAAAAAGGTAAAATAAAAATTGCGCCTATGATAAACATCCAAAACTCGTTATTCATGAAACTGGAATGAAACGCTCAACATTACGGCAATTTCACTAAATCATTTACTATTCTTCCAATTTCGATTACTTAACCAAACTCACGGGATGTTAGAATAACATATTTTCGTTAGAGAAACAAACCTTTAATACTCTGTCATCCAATCCCATTTCATGGAAATTACGTTGTCTATCTCCCACCTCTTCCGCCATTTTAACAGATTCAATCCCTGAGCACATGCAATCTCACGCAATGTGGAATTGAATGAATAGCACGTGCTGCTACAAAACTTCCACACACGTCAACTCTCCACCATACTGTTCGTATTACCACAGATGGTTATTCTCACAGATTAATACTTGTAAGCGCGTGCACGGGTGGTTTCATATTGTAGGGTGTCGCCAACGTTAAGTGCTCACCAATAGATGCATTTGTGGCGTTAATTATTATTATTGGTAGTAGTAGTAGTACTAACAGCAGTGTTAGGAGTATTATGTCACAGGAATTAAGCTAGTGCTTCTTTGTACCCATACTTTGTTATTTTGATCCTTCTAAACTACTGCGCTTACATTTTTAACCGGAAGAGATTTAACGGCATTACTTTTCACTCAGTAGAAACGTAGAATATATTTACATTTCCCAGAATTCTTACAATGTAAGTACATGGAACCTGTCATAGTTCAAATATAATGTAACTAGCTATGTAGTATATGTTGCCCTTTGTTCACGCCGAAGTTATATTCGTGACAAAGCAGACGAACGTCAGACATAATGTTACCTCAAATAATGGAATAAGTAGGAGACGGATACAGGCATACTCATCATGTCTTCTTCATGTACGGTATATGTATATGTTACTGATATTAAGATATAAAGCAATTAATTGAGGAACTACTCCAGGCGTGTGGCCAAATATGATGGCCGGCTTAACAACTCATCCATGCCCAAGGTAAATCCGTGGTGTTTTGTTGTCGCGGAAAACGCACCGAAATCACCCCGGTAACGGATGGTTTGCTGCTTCCGTGCGCATGCGCATTTACCTGTGGTGGGAGATTCATTCATTCATTCATTTTATTAACCTTCCTTGAAATCTTACAGATATGGAAGCTGGTCATAAGTACATTAGATACAATAGTACAGTTCAATACAATTAATTAATTACAAAATATCATGCAAAGCACTTGTCACATCACATTTTATAAGTACATTCTGTACATCGAATTGCGAGTTCTTAATTTGTAAATCTGACAATTAAAAGCACTATATAATGAATGAACTAGTAAGTAATGAGATAAAATTATACAACAGATAAAGGTAAACAAATCACCATAATAAAAGTAAGAATAATAAAAGTAAGAATAAAAAGTAAAAGTAAGAATAAAAGTAAAAGTAAGAATAAAGAATGGTAATCATTGGAATTCAAAATATTCCTCTAAGCTCT
>Ga0136643_10016359_pt1 | contig 11149 bp, 11 predicted proteins | sample TergutLab28metaG_FD_96883 | JGI IMG/M metagenome (GOLD analysis project Ga0136643, IMG submission 96883) | Labiotermes labralis P1 segment gut microbial communities from Petit-Saut dam, French Guiana - Lab288 P1 (version 3) (version 3) | ecosystem: Host-associated > Arthropoda: Insects >... | reverse complement strand
TGTTTGTGTTGTTGGGTGGTGTGGGTGGTGGGGGTGGGTGGGGGGGGTGGTGGGTGGGGGGGGGGGGGGGGGGGGGGGGTGGTGGAGGCCGGAGGAGCACACATTACAAAGTGAAGTGCTTACCAGGCTTAGATAGATGGATGGATGGATGGGTGGGTGGGTGGGTTGGTTGGTTGGTTGATTGGATTGATTGGATGGATGGATTAGATGGATAGATAGATTAGCATTTGGGTTCGGGGCCTCCCAGCCCCGACGCACCTAGGCCTTTTATGACCGGCCCTTTGTGCCCCATATCGAAACATGGGAGCCCCGCAGCCTTGCTGTAGCTCCAGATGGCCCCCAGGCCTAGATTTCTGATGTCCTCGGGCTCCAAAAAGAAGGAGCCCAGTTACGCATGCCTGAGTGAGGCCAGAGCCTCGCACTCACATAAAATGTGAGCCGAGGTTTCCTCTCCCACCCTGATCATGGGAGCCATGGCCTCCAGACTTAAAATCTTAATAACCTCTGCGTCCAAGAAAGAAGCCAGAAATACTGCTTCTTTTCTTTCAAAAGTCCCAGCAAAAGAACCCCCTCCAGGTTCCCCAGCAGGGCCCCTGTGGAGAGAGATACTCATCTACAGGGCATATGCATGTCTCTAAAGGACCTGATAAGAATTCCTCTAAAGAAGGCCCCAAGAAAGAAGCGCCCATCCATGTTCCCCAAAAGTGGGGTCCCTATGGAAATGGATGCCCATTCCCAAGCCTTGCTTAACATATCTTAGAGTTCCCCTTTTCAGGAGCCCTCCTTCATCCATCTTTCAAAGTCCCCGGTATACGAGCTTCCCCCCAGTCGCAGGTTCCCCGGAAAGAGATGCCCATATCTGGAGACTATCTGGACATATCTTCCAGGGTCCCTGGGGAAGGAGCTCCCCCCAAGATCCCCTCCATGGAGCCTCTTCAAAGAGAGAAGCCCCATTCCCAGAGTCCCCTTCAACCTTCTCCCAAAGTCCCCTTCAGATGAGCCCTCCTCCAGGTTCCCCAAATGGGGCCCCTATGGAAAGAGATGCCCGTCTCCAGAGCCTTTTCTCCGTATCCTTCAGGGTCCCCAGCAAGGAAGCCCACCCTCCAGGTTCCCTTCACAGAGCTCCCACAGAGAGAGACACCACACCTCCAGGGACCCTTTCAGCCATATCTTGAAGTCCCGGTAGGTGAGCCCTCCCACGGTTGCCCATATGAGCTCCCATAACGAGGGATAATCATCCCCAGAATCTTCCTTTCATAACCTTCAGGGCCCCTAGCAAAGGAGCCCCCCCCCCTTTTCCAGGTTCCCCTAAACAGAGCCCCAAAGAGAGGGGTGCCCCGTCTCCAGAGACCCCTTACAACAATCTCTCAGAATTCCCGGTTAATGGACCCCCATGGGGTGATATCCATCCCCTCAGCCCTCCTCTCCATATCCTTCCGAATCCCCAGAAGGAACTCCCCTAACAGAGCTCCCACAGACAGAGATGCTCCCCTTCTGGAGCCCTCCAAAAATACTCGGTGAACAACTCCACAGGTTCCCCGGCAGGCCCCTAGAGCGAGAGGCGCCCGTCTCCGGAATTTTCTTCTACACCTTTCCCTCAAAGTCTCGGGTAAATGCCCTCCCCCCTCCATGTTCCCCATCAGGTTCCCCATGGAGAGAGAGAGAAGCTTCATAGAGCCAGTGGTGAATTCATTCATTTGTATCTGCTGGGGTCCCCAATAAGGAGTCCTCCCACAATAAGGGGAAAATATTTGGTCACCATCCACAGAGCCCCACGCGGACGGAAGGCCTACATACAATGGGGTGCGTCCTGGTTCCCCAAGGGGACACTGCAATCTCTACCCCATTGCCATGCAGCCTTCAGCACAATACCTTCCACCTTGGCTTGGGTAGACCAGAGCCCCGTTAGCCAGCCTGTGTAGTAGCAACCCTCATCAGGGTATGCCCTCCACAACTGTTACCACCTCCCACGTGACCCGGGGTAGAGTAGAGTATGAGTCCACGATACCCCGAAGTACGGTCGAGGGGTTGGATTTATGGGAGGCACCTACCAGGCTTTGTGCGCTGCATAATTTACTTGGTTCACCCAGTTTAAATCACTTCATAAGATTATTCCCAAGTACTCGTATTTACAACTGCTCGCCTCCAAGGCAGTAACCCAGTGGATTTTTACCCTGAGCTGTCATAAATCTTATTGCCTTACTTTTAATATTACTTATATTGAAACCTCTGCAGCTTTTAAGTTTTCGTGTTTTTTTATTGTCTTTGTTCTTTTGGATTTTGTCCATTTACTTGACAACAGCTTTCATTTTTTAAGAGGTGGGGGTGGGGCATAAGCTGAATTAATTGTTCTCTTTTGGTTTTTGAGTACCTTTTTTTTTTGTATTTTATGAGATCATCTAGTTTAATGTTTTTTTATGTGTGTTACTGAGTGTGTGTGTGTGTGTATATATATAAATAAATGCTTGCCTCTTTTTGTTATCTGTGCTCTCTTGTTTCTAAGTGTCTTAAGCTCTTGTTTTCTTGACATCACTGTTCATATGGTGTGTGTTTGTATTTTGGATTTTTTAACTTGCAATTGAAGCAAGTTGATGATCAGGTCTTATCTTATGAAACAAACACATAGATGGTTCACATCATTGCATATAAATAGTCTTGTACCGACATTTCTTGATGCTTAACAATTACAGGTTGAATTCCAAGGTGAGGAAGGTACAGGACTCGGCCCAACCCTAGAATTTTATGCACTGGTAGCTGCAGAATTGCAGCGACGAGACCTTGGCATGTGGTTGTGTGATGATGATGAGCAGACAGAATCTGAGAGCTCAGATGTGCCACTGGACCTGGGCGAGGGTGTTAAGCCACCTGGCTACTATGTTCGACGGGCATCAGGCCTCTTCCCTGCACCTTTACCACAAGACTCCCCTGCCTGTGATAAAGCTGTGAAGTATTTCTGGTTCCTTGGTGTGTTCCTAGCAAAAGTGCTGCAAGACAATCGTCTAGTAGATCTTCCTCTCTCACAGCCATTCCTGAAGCTTATGTGCCATGGTGAAATTCAGAACAACATCAATGAAAGGTAACATTCCATTTCAAATATACAAAAAGGTGGTTACCATCCTGTGGAGAATGCAGGACGAAGTCACGGTATAAAGATTGATGATAGTTCCTTTGAAAGTGTGGAAGAGTTCAAATATTTGGGAACAGCTTTAACAAAGGGACAAGGTAACAGGGGAGTGGAGAAAACTACAAAATTAAGAGCTTCATAATCTGTACTCCTCACCCAATATTGTTCTGGTGATCAAATTGAGAAGAAGGAGACTGGTGGGGCATGTAGCATGTATGGGAGAGAGGAGAGGTGTGTACAGGGTTTTAGTGGGGAAGCCTGAGGAAAAGAGACCACTTGGGAGACCCAGACATAGTTGGGAAGATAATATTAAGATGGATCTTCAGGGAGTGGAATGTGGGTACATGGACTGGATCAAACTGGCTGAGGATAGGGACAGGTGGCAGGCACTTGTGAATGCGGTAATGAACCTTCAGGTTTCATAAAATGGGGGGAATTTCTTGAGTAGCTGAAAACCGGTTAGCTTCTCAAGAAGAACTCTGCTCCATGGATTAAGTAAGTACCATCCTTTGGGGTGTGGTGGTGTATAGTTTGGTAGACAGGTACCAATATTTTAGAGGAACCTGCTGCCTATGTTGCAGGATTGCTTGTTCACAGTGCGGCCAACTGCATGGCGTCACATGCACAAAGACAGTGTTAATATTAATCACTGTGAGGACCCATTTTGTCACCCCTGTTGCTACCGGCTGTACAGTAGTTTCAAGGCTTTTTCCTAAAAATATTAACATGGCAGACAGATGTGGCTAAGATAGAGTAAACAGTCAAGTTTGTGTATGGTACCACTATCTTTCACCATTTATATTGAACTACATGAATTGTGCAAGAATTTTGTAGATGGTTATGAGAAATTTTTGAAGTTTTTCTTTTGATTGTTACTTCAGAATGACCAATTCTAGTGCACATCGAGATAGTGTATGTTCTGCTGCATAATTTCAGCAGTCGAGTTGATTACCGCCTGTCACCTACCATATAGTGCCAGGATAATTTAAGGCCTTTATGATGTTCCCAGTTCAGAGTGGACATGCTTTTTGAAAGTAATAAGGTCTACCTGTTGTTGGTTACTCATAAAAATAAATTACCCATGAAAGTTTTGTTACAGTGATGATAATTGGTGGTTGTTAAAGTACTTCTGTAGATTTATTCATCGTGTTTACACACAATTTCTGCTTCAGAATTGGTCTGCTCCCTGGTTCACGTCGCACCAACATAGCAGAAGAAGATGTTATGATGTCATCTTACATTTCTGAGGAAAGTGAAAAAGAATTGGAACTGGATCCACCAAAGCTGAACCCAGAGGACTCCAAACCTTGGTAACTGACATCAGTAGTATAGTTTTGAGACATCTGCTCTGAATATCAACCTCATTGAACCCAAGCACAAGTACACTTAAAAAACACCCATCCCTGCATTGCCAACATAATGTGGCAAAGAATGGATTGTGTTATTTGGATATGGAACTGATTCATAAGCACTCATTTACTCAAATGTAAGATGGGATATTATTACTTTCACTTCCTTCGAAGAATGGGTGGTCATAATATGTTTTTAAAGGAAGAAAATGTCATATAAGGTTACTTTGGCAGTAAATATTAATATTACAGTGTTCTAGGGTGTGATACCATATAATGTGGTATGTAGATACAAGCCTGCTGCTACCTCTGCCTTTCAAGGTACAAGATGGAACAGATTCCTTATACCTACAGAACTACATGTATTGTATTCCACATGACTGTAATCTTGAGGAGAAATGTGTTTAGAAAGCAAATGTGATTTTCTGGAAAAATATGCTGTAGAATTCTAGATTTTCATTTGAATTATCACCATTTTCACATGCAATTTATGCAGTAGTATATTGGTATTTTTTAAAATATTATTTAATAGGGTTCTGCTTTTGGTGGTGTTTTTGGATGTTGCATTTCTGACATTTTTATTTCTGCTCATGAGCTGCTGTTTTGAGATTTGGTGTTCTGACCCTGACTTGAAGATCACTGTCTTGTGGGCTGTGACACTGTGTGGTTAGAGAGGGCACCTGTTGTTTCTATCATAGGAGCAGAAGTGTCAGATCACTGAAACAGCATATGTTTTTATAACATTCTTTCATGCACTGTGTATGTTTCCTTGTATAATGAATACTTCTTGAAAGTGAACAAGACATTGCAAATATGACTGTGTTGTTGTTCAGGTTTAGTGGCATCCTTGGTGGTGAGGATCTTGCAGAAGTTGACCCAATGCGTGGACGTTTCCTGCACCAGTTACAGGAGCTGGTTGCACGTAAGGCTCGCATTGCTCAGGATAACACACTGTCTTGTGAAACACGTGCTCACCAGATTCAGAACCTGGCTCTAGTCCCATCATCTGGCCCAGTAATGAGACTCGAGGATCTGGCCATCACCTTTACGTACCTGCCATCGTCACGAGTGTTTGGCTACACAGCAGCTGAACTTGTCCCTGGTGGTGCCGATATGGAAGTGACCCTAGACAATGTGGAGGAATACGCTGATCTCACCACAGCATTTTGTCTCGATAAAGGAATCGCGCGTCAGATGGAATCTTTCCATGCAGGATTTTGTCGAGTGTTTCCAATGGACAAGCTAAGAGCATTCAGTCCGGAGGAAGTTCGTGTGATGCTATGCGGAGACCAGAACCCACAATGGTCACGTGATGACCTGCTGAACTATACAGAACCCAAACTGGGTTACACTCGAGACAGGTGAGTTCACTACGTAAACAGTGTGGCACAAAATTACTTTACACTTGATATTTAGTATTTTGCCTCTAGTGTCATGTGACATGTACACTACCCCATGTTGCACAGAGACAATTTGGAAACCTGATCTTTTTGTATGAATGTAGATATTAGAAGAACCATTCTTTGTAATTCTTAGATGCATCATCCCTGTTGTGTTTTATGTAAATTAGGAGGGAGTGGCTACATCAAAAACACACCTCTTTTTGTATCCTAGTTATTATGCTGACGACATGTTTTGGCCACTGTGGGCCATCCTCAGGTCACAAAAATATATAAATGAGGAGAAAATATACAGTATAAGAACGTTAGTTGTTGTGCTTATTTTGAGCTTTCAACGAGATCTCGTCTTGCAGTTATCTATATTGAAACTAATAATATATTCGACAGATAAAGTGGATAGAGAATAAAGTATATATACATGTTGTAAGTGATGTCTTATGAGTAGAGTTCCTTGAGTTTAAAGTACATATGTGTGTTGTACACTTCACTTGCTGTGATGCTTGGTTTTTTCACAGCAATTGAAGTGTACAACACACATATGTAATTTAAACTCAAGGAACTCTACTCATAAGACATCACAACATGTATATATACTTTATTCTCTATCCACTTTATCTGTCGAATATATTATTAGTTTCAATATAGATAACCGCAAGATGAGATCTCGTTGAAAGCTCAAAATATGCACCACAACTAACGTTCTTATACTGTAGATTTTCTCCTCGTTTATATATTTTTGTGACGTGAGGATAGCCCACAGTGGCCAAAACATGTCATCAGCATAATAACTAGGATACAAAAAGAGGTGTGTTTTGATGTACCCACTCCCACCTAATTTATCATTCTTTGTTCCAACAGACTTATTACTACACAGTATGAAACAAGAATTTCCAGGAATGAAATACAAGGGAAGATTGTTCTTCTGTCTGCATACTAAAGCTAGGTGAAAATATCATCATCATCATCATCACCATCATTATTGTCATCTTCATCTAGCTAACATGGAGTTGGGCCATTTGTTGACTCATTCTTGTCTCACATATCCAGACATCTCTGTAATGGTTCTCCCCTGGTTCGTTCTGCTGCTCATTCATTTGTAGTTTTTTATTATCAACACTGATCTGTTACGATACATTCTGTTTATATGCTGCAACCAGTTTCTTCTGTAACCCTGTATTTTGTCCAAAACTGGGGTTATATTTAATTCCTTTGCAGTCTGTGTATCTGCTTTATAATCTGTCCAAAGGCATCCTGCTGTTTTTTGCATATAGTTCATCTCTGCAGCTGTTATTCTTCTTGTGTCTCTTGCTATAATAGCCCAATTTTTACTACCATACAACAAAGCTGGCACGTGTAGTTTATTGTTTAATTTTATTCTTGTTTTCTTTAAAGTTTCCAGTGGTCTTAATACATTGTTCATGATGTCCACTATTTTCCAATAGTTAAATTTATCAATATCCACTTCTTTTTCATAAGATATCAAATTAGTTAAAGGAATTTACTTGTTCTGTAATTTTATTATCTATTGCAATTACTTCTAACTGGATCTACATGTGTTTTATTTGATGTTGATTTATTGACCCATGTCATACCCCCTGCCTGGCCACTGGTGTATCTGTTAACTCCATCATAAGTAACCTTATAATTTTCAGTCCCTTTAGTACCCCACTATTTATTTATTCTTTCTGTGATTACTGAAATTGTAATATGATTTTTGTTTACAGTTTTGTCTAATTCTTCTTCCTTTTCTCCTAGCCCTCTGCCATTCCAGGTTGCATATTTAAATCATAATACCGTTGTCATTTCCGAGTCATCTTTTGGGAATAATCCGTCCAGATCCTTCTCGTGAGACTTGCCACTAATTAGAATTTCTCCTGAATGGGCTATGAACCCAGAGCAGGTTCAGTCCAGTGATAGGATTGCTACCTTAGCCTTTGGACAAACATGTTTTGGGATGGCATTTTCCACGTTCATGATGAAACTCTTATACCACTGTACCTCGGTCGTCACTGCCTCATTTGTGGGAATGGAATACCACAAGAATGTGAGGATAACTGTTGGCTAGGAAAGGCTATAGTATTACACTTCTCTACCCCTTATACCCCATTGAAAGTATGAAATAATTGTGCAGAACAGTATCCACTGTGTGCTTGAATTACACCAGCATGAATTCCCATTACATGATGGTTGCCAGACATAACCTTGGATATCCACTTATAATTTCTAATATACACAAAGACAGAAAAATGCTTCATAAAAATTTGTAGGCCTTTTGTGATCTCTAGCCTGAAATTTCGTATTTTTAGTTCCATAGACTTTATTGTCAAATAGGCTTTTTTGCAGGTGCCAAACTTATTTGGCAGTGAGAAATTATAAAAATGAAGAGATGTGTGTTGTCTGAAGTTTTACATCTACAACTTTACAGGGTCCTACATGGAATGATGCTAATGTACTTCCTGCTTCAGAATTCTTCCCAGTTGTTCTGTTATTATTACTGATTATAGGACACGAAAACATATGTTGGTATTTGCCACCACTGGCATGATGCTCATAATGGATTTCATGGAGCACTGCTGGTCAGCAGCACCACATATGTGTTCCTTGATGCGCATTCATGTTTCTGTAACATGTTTCATTATTAAATGACACTGTGAAGTAGGTTTGAAACTTTTCTTTAAAAGTCCTTGTTTCTGGTACAGCATTACCTTAAAACTTCCATCACTTCTTAAACTTGCTGAACTGAACCATGCTAATGGTTTTTTTTTTAAATTAAAATCACATTATTAATGAAACCATAAATTTGACAGACTCATCCTGAATTGGCCTGTATAACTTGAATAACGTCTGTGATAACCCCATAATAACAATAACTCAGGATGCCAGCACATTGTTTACATGTTACACATTATTCGTTAGGTGTTTCTGTACTTTGTACTTGGAGCATTAGCAGTATTGTGTAAGCATGTTTGACTTCTGGTGTATGAGTAAACAAGGACTTTGTCAGAAGATTTTATGTTGAATTGATATGACCTAATTATTTGTTCTGGTAATCTGGCATGGTTTAATCACTACTTGACTAGTTAAAGACTGATAGCTGGGATATAAATGTATTTATACTCTCTCTGTATAATATAACCACATAGGTAAATTACTGTACCATGTAGTTTGGTGGATACTTACTAGCATTTTTGAAGGAATCTGCTGCTTCCCTCTGTAGAGAAGATGCCAGCACCAAGTTTGTCTAAAACACTGGCAATACAACCAACTCATACATGATATGCCAATATTTTCTAAATGCCATCAATATATACACGGAGATTTTATTGTGGGGCATGGTTGAATTCATTTCACATTCTCATGACCTGTTTCACATTTTAGTATTATCCTTGTGATGCCATAATCACCACTGATCCCACTGATTTTCATTTCACATGGTTAGATGTTCTTATAGGAAGGCTGTGTTATACACATGGGGGAAAAAGAAACGCAACAGAACTTTTATGGCATAAAAAGTAAAGTTTTTTGTATCCATGCCATAAATACAGATAGGGGGAGCAGAGGCATAGCTCCATATATTCTTCACTTCAGCCACTAGATGGAGGTGAGTGGTCAGTTTCATGCATCGACCACTTTACCCCTGGGAAAGAAACCTGCTACCCATTGAGTAAGAGGCTGGGTGGGCTCCAGAGCTGATCTGGACGTTTTGGAGAAAAAAATCTCATGCCCTACCGTGATTTGAACCCCAGGCCGTCCAGCCTGTAGATTTTCATAGCGTAACCTTAAGGAAAGAGGTCACTTCAGTGACCTAAAACAGATGGTAGTGTAATATTAACATGAGTCATAAAGTAGGTTCTCATGAATGTGAGTTGGATGTGACAGTGGGCTGTTACACTGGTGACTAGATGTACTAGCTTGAAGGTTCTGAACCTGCTATGTATCGCACGCATAAGGATGGTCATGTCTCTTGGAGTTTGTTAGTTACTTTCTGTCACCTGCAGATTGATAATGTTGCTGCTTTTCACTCTCTTTTCAGTCCCGGTTTCCAGCGTTTTGTGAATGTCTTGGTCAAGATGTCCGCAGAGGAACGGAAAGCATTCCTGCAGTTCACAACTGGTTGCTCCTCACTGCCACCAGGTGGTCTTGCAAACCTGTACCCTCGATTAACTGTGGTGCGCAAAGTGGATGCAGGGGAAGGGAGTTACCCCTCAGTGAACACGTGTGTCCACTACCTGAAACTGCCTGACTACCCCACAGAGGACTTGTTACGGGAACGCTTGTTGGCAGCCACACGAGAAAAAGGCTTCCATCTTAACTAAGATGTTTGGGTTTGTTGATATATAAGGTGCTGCATTATAACCAGCAGAGTTTTGTGACTGGCAATAAAATTGTTTGTTCCTTAGTAAGCATCACTGAGAACTGGGGAATTAGATTTCAGCTGTTTGCTTATGGATGTTTAGCAGTTGTATGTGGAACAAGCAGCCAGACATTTGGTTTGAACCAATATTGAAGTGTGTACATAATAGTCAGTCAATCTTCCTCTCCAACAGGTATAACAAGACCAAACCATTTCTTTTACAAAACCAAACTCCTTAAATGTTTCTCAACTTCTCAAAACAGAACAAAGTTGCACTTACTTAAGACAAAATTTATTGACATGCAAAGCAACTTGTCTCCATTACAGTTAGAAAGATGAAAGAATTGTTGCTGGAGTGTTTTGAGGCCACTTGTGCCCTCATGATACTACATAGAGGGTATATATCAAATCTTATTTACTTATCAAAAAATATATATACATATATACATACATGTACTATGTATGTATATATTTTTTATTTCATCTCTTGCTTAAGTCCAAGAAACAATAGTATGTCCTTAACATAATATATATAATTTTACAGTCCAACACCACCTTTATTATGTAAATAGAGTTAAAAAATAATTAAAAATTACAACAGCGACATGTTTCGGCTTTTTTTCTTAATGCCATCTTCAGGCTGCGATTCATAAAGGTTTTTGTACAACTGACATCTCAGAAAATGCGAGATCTTGCGTACATGGTTACTATAATATATTAGGATGTTAAGATATAAAATCTGAATTCAATTATAAAACAGCAGGTAATAAAGATAAAAATATATAGGTAATAAAATTTCTACAGAGTATATGTATAGACCAATCTTGTGGAAAACTGTATGTTGTGATATTAATGAAAATCTACCTCACCCAGTTTATGGTAGGTTGATTTATCGCGGGGTTTCTCCTCTTTGGTGTAAATT
>Ga0136643_10016352_pt1 | contig 11151 bp, 9 predicted proteins | sample TergutLab28metaG_FD_96883 | JGI IMG/M metagenome (GOLD analysis project Ga0136643, IMG submission 96883) | Labiotermes labralis P1 segment gut microbial communities from Petit-Saut dam, French Guiana - Lab288 P1 (version 3) (version 3) | ecosystem: Host-associated > Arthropoda: Insects >... | reverse complement strand
GGTTTTTATAACCGAGATGAAAAGTGTTTACAGCGCGGTACGGACTGGGGCTTTAAATAAAGCGGTCTGCGCTTCGTCTGTAAAGGGTTAAACTTATTTCTTAAGGCTAATTATTGTAACATCTTTGACTTGTACGGAACAAATAAACAGATACAGACTTCGGAACTGCCAGCTGCTTCAAGCACGTACAAGAATTTATTGTGGATCTTCAGAAGAGAAGTCTGCCTGCAACGACCTGGGCATTTCGGGTTGTGTGAATGAAACAGCATTGTGACAGGTTCAGGAACGATGACACCACTCGGGCAGAACGAAGAAGAAAACGACACAATTAGGGCGAGAAAAGCGGAAAATCTATAAGTTCGAGGAATCTTTGCAAATTTGTCTCAGATTCTAGCGAAATCTATCAAGAACATTACGCAGTAACGGGCAGTACTGTAGACAGAGTCTAACAACGTTCAATAATGCCAAGGACAGCAACGTAAAAATCAAGATTTTTTACTCTTTTTCTTAGAAATGTCCAGGAAAAGTTCAAATTCCATAAACATTTACTCGCGATGAAAAGTGTTTAAAATTTAAGGTGTCTTATTAGCATTTTCAAATAAGGAAAGTTAAAAATCCTGTCAGAGCTAAAGGTTTATTGACTTAATGATTCGAATGTTCCATGTAGAGGGTCCCTGTCACCACGGCATGGCGCGTCCTCAGGTTGCGGATAGAGGAACCGCCACCGATAAGTAGGGTAGCTGCGAATAAATTGAATAAGCAGTCGCGGACAGCCGACGAGGAGTGTTCTTCCAGCTTGGGGTTGGGCGAGGTGCTAACAACCCCTCCCTGTAAAAACATTCTGTTAACAAACACTCACAAGCGTGATGCTTGCTCTGGAGAGGGGGGTGTATATGGTCTTGCTGGGAAAACCGGATGGAAGGAGACAAATGAGGAGACCTAGGCGTAGATGGGTGGATAATATTAGGATGGATCTCCAGGAGGTGGTCCAGGATAGAGACAGGTGGCAGACGCTTGTGAGTGCGGTAAGGAACATTCGGGTTCAGTGAAATGCGGGGAATTTCTTGACTAGCTGCAAACGAGTTAGCTTCTCAAAAAGGACTCTGCACCATGGAGTAAGTAAGTAAGTATGATTCGAATGTTAGCCGCACTGTATCACAAAGACGATTTTGTGGCAATACAAATGAAAATAAGTGATGGGTGCAGGAAATAGTGCAAGAAGTATTGCAAGACGAAATGCAAGACGTATTGTCGTGTAAGCAGGTGTCAAGGACAGGTAGATTCCAGTTGAAATGTGATGGCACACGGTACCGCACGGGAGGGGAAGTGAAGGGGAAAATGGCGAATGGAGTTGGTAGCCAGTACTCTTCACACTACCTCGGAACATGGTGTATCCAACATTACTACCGCTGATGTGCACACCTCGCCTGCCAGTAGTGGACTGAACTGACGCCCCCGCCGATTTAAATGGACTAGTCCGTTTCGCCGAAAGACGAAATCTGATTTCTGCGCGTGTGCCATCACATTTCAGACGCAGTATACTCCGGCAGCGAAAAATGCTTCCTTTAACTTGGCGTTTTGTTGAAGGACGGTCCAGTGGTCCCTGTATGTGTATGAATCACCATGACTTCAGACTCGTGACGGGAAAAGCAATAATGCCTTGCAGAACAGACAGCAGTATTAGTAGGGAAGACTCGTGACGTCACTATATATATATATATATATATATATATATATATAATTGTGTGCAGCCTGCACACACGGTGTGTTACGCGAACACCTGTGGTACGAGTGTGTGATTGCGTCTGTCTGTTGACAAATTAGAGTGTATCTCTTGCTGCAATACAGTACCAGTACTGACGACACGTCATTACTGATACAGAACACCCACAAAATAGCGGAGCCACTAGAATTTTATTATTTAGAAGAATATATGGTCCTATATATGAGAGCGGTGAATGGAAAAGTCGGACGAGTCACGAACTAGAAGAGATGAGCAAAGGAGAAAATATAGTAAAATGGATAAAAGGGCAAATAATAAGCTGGTTAGGTCACCTAGAGAGAATGGAGGAGGATAGGATGCCCAAAAAGATCTTCAATCAAGAACCGGAAGGGACGAGAAGAAGAGGAAAACCCAGGAAAAGATGGAAAGAGAAAGTAGAAAGAGATCTTCAAGTGCTGGGAGTGAGAAGATAGAGAGAGATGGTGGCAGATAGGAAAAAATGGAAGGACATTGTTCGACAGGCCAAAGCACACAGTGGGCTGTAGTGCCAATGGAAGAAGAAGAAGAATAGGAAGAAGAAGAAGAAGAAGAAGAAGAAGAAGTAGGAGTAAAAGGAGAATATGTCGAGAAATTCAAGATTTATTAAAATCTGATAGGAACGTGAAGACCAATATAGGTTTGTGAGCATGTATCCCTCATTTCTTATTAAAACGAGACACATTTCATACAAATTTGCAGAGAAAATCAAAACACACATTTTGTGTGCGGTAAATATTCACAGAAAATCGTGCCGTTTATGAGATAATGAGGAAAAGCCCACAGTGGGCTGTAATGTCAATGGAAGAAGACTAGAATTATATGGATCACCGCTATTATGGAGACGACTGCACAGTAAGAGCAGCAACATTGCATGCAGCAGGACCGTCCGACTGTATCAGGGAAGCATCGAGACCCTCCACGTTCGGACACTGCCTCAAGTAATAAACACAACGAATACGCATCGGTGAGGAGAAAGCAACTCCATCAAAGTATAATTTTGCTATAGAACGGCAGAAGATTGACCCAGTAATCAAAAGGAGATAGAACAGGGGTATCTACCTCTCGGACCGCGAGCCGCATGCGGCCCGCCATGTCGCCTTACGCAGCCCGCGGTCACATTCGTAAATTATGTGGTTACTGCGAAAAATGCACCATAATTTGCACAGCTAGGTACAAGGCCTTCTGTGATTTTTAGACGTGGAGCCCGCGAATCAACCCACAATCACACATGTTGCGCTTTGACACCCCCCCCCCTCCCCCCACCAAAAAAAGTTGGAAGTCTCTGCTCTAGAAAATCCATGCGTCGCGCTAGCACAGCGGACTGTCTTGGCATGCAATTTCATTCCTGCATCGAGAAGGGAAATTCAGGAAAAAATCTTCCTTATTTTTCGGGGACTTCCTGATCCAATCATGCAACATAAACGACTAAGAAGTGATGAGAGAAATTTCTAGTCTTGTGTTTCATTAGTTTGTCTTTCTGGTTCTCCTATTTAAAAGTAAAGTAAAGTTCACCCCAGAACAGGCCATGAAAAACCCAAAGGAGAAGTAGCTGTAAAGCTCTGCTCTTTCTTTAACGTCGACTCTAGATTGGGGTGTTGATAACGCCACGTCCCGGCCTCTTTACGCCCGGAAAAGAGACCCGGTACCTACTGTACAGGAAGCTGGGTGGGCCCCAGGGTCGGTCTGGACAGACACGGAAAATCTTGCCCCCCCCCCACACTGGGATTCAATCCCCGGACCGTCCGGCCCGTAGCGAGTCGCTATACTGACTGAGCTATCCCGGACCATGTTTCTCCCACTTAACAAATTTACATTTACATCTCAGTCTTCTACAGCCCATTTGCACTTCCATAACAACAAACGTCTCATAAAGACACAGTTTTTCAAACGTTTCCCCAGATCCCTGTCTGACAGCAGTACAAACGCTCTCTCCGCCTCGCGGCGCGCAGCCAGCGGCAGAACCTCACATTCTGCTCACGTACTAAGCGTCAAGATGTTCTACAGCGCGGAAAATATGGGGTCTGGTGCTTTGCTGCTCATGTCCTCGGCTTTGAGGTAGATAATAACATTACAAGTTAAAAAATTAATTGTGAACATCATTAAAACACGTTCTGTGCCTCTGTCATTACAGTAAACTCCCTTTGAACAATTTAAGCCGGGACCATTCCACCGTTACTGATTTTTAAACAAAAGTACACGGGGAGAGAAATTTGATAAAGTTGTGAAATTTCGGATAACGTATCACAAAAACTATAGAACTATCGGGCTTTATATTTCACTTAAATTATACAGGGCGTTTCATAATGTATTCCAGGATTACAAAAATTTATTATAGGAAAACCGCACGACACGTATTTACGAAACCTGTACAGATAGAAGGAACAACTCAAAAATTTACTGAAACTTGGTGTCTGTGCAAGCAGAAATCAAGTGGTCGCCCGTTAACCGCTGAAGATGACGTTGAACGGGTTCGGGCCAGTTTTCTGCACAGTCCGAAGAAATTAACGGGAACTGCAGCTAAGGAGCTATCGATGTCGAAAACAACAGTGGAGGTTTCTGGGTGAGCGTTTGGTGTGAACAATTCCATTAAGGTAGGTCCTTTGGTTTTCTTGTTATAAATGTTTGTAATCACGAGGAACATTATGAAACGCCCTGTATATCTCCTTACATCGAACGAGCGAGCAATATTAACATAAAACCGAATCGTGTAATGTAAGATTTTATTTTCTGGCATATTTGTTAACTGCAATTATGATGACACCCGGTGGCAATTGTAAAAGGTAAATCAGTCCCGTTACAGGCCTGGAGTGGTCCAGAGGGTTCCAGGAAGTTAAGGTTCCCAGATTTCATGACAACGGCACAGGATGGTGGTAAGGTTGTCAGCCCTACGCACCGGCCGCCTTTACCCCCAAGAAATACTCCTGTTACTCATTTCTGTTAGAGGCTGAGTCGACCTCAGGGCCATAGTGCGATCGGAAGGATTTTATGTCAATGAAAAATCCATTCACACCAGCTGGGAACGAACCAGCGACCTTCCGATTTGTAGCAGAGTACGGTGGCAGCAGTACAGTACACATTTACACACAAACAGTACACAGAACAACACACTGGAAATAGAATATACAGAACAGAAAATACATAACAATAAGAATAAATTAACATAACAATAAAAATGTTATTTATTGTGAAACGGCATAGATTCTGTGTTCTTTAATGCTGACTTGAATTGAATTGAATGGTATTTAGTTCGAGCCCTTCCAGGCCCCATACACCCAGGCATTAAGACAGGCCCTTTGTGCCCCATGCTCTCTACCAAGCCAAAAAGCCCTTCAAGGTGAGTCATCCTAATTGCGTTGGTTAACCAAAGGTACATAATTATGCAGGGTATTACCGTCTGAACACAACTATATTGTCAGATACATATAAATATCTCAAGTACATGTTTCGGCCCTTATGGCCATCGTCAGGTTGGATACAGTATCAGAGGAAAAAACTACATAATAAAATATGGTACACTTACCCTACACTAATGTTTGTACTGTACCATATTATATAATGTAGTTTTTTCCTCTGATACTGTATCCAACCTGACGATGGCCATAAGGGCCGAAACATGTAGTTGGGATATGTATATGTATCCGACAATATAATTGTTTTTAGACGGTAACACCCTCACATAATTGTTTAGCCAAAAGAGACCTGTTCCTTTACCAAAGTTCCAGATGACCCTATACTTAATTCTGAGGTGTGACAACCTCTGAGGTGTGCCATCCAGGTTGTGTGTTTAAACTGTAATGTGAGGTAAATTCGGTCAAAAACACAACTATAAATATATGGCTAAATTATGGTGTTTATTGGCAATGGAAAAACTGCATGTTTCGGCCTATAGCGGTCATCAGCAGGTTTTGACAACTGCAATCACAGTTTCCTCCTAACCCTACGCCTACCCAAACGGAAAGATCCACACCAGCTACCTACAAATTCACTGACCCAACAGACATCGCACCAAAAATAGCTTAACAAAAGCACGTAAAGTGATGATGATATCTCAACATCACCACGCGGTTTATGCATATTATATAAAACTCTTTTAGCAAGAAAGTTGTCAAAACCTGCTAATGGCCGCTTTAGGCCGAAACATGCAGTTTTTCCATTGCTAATAAACACCGTAATTTAGCCATATATTTATAGGTGTGTTTTTGACTGAATTTACCTCACCTTATACTTACTATTCTAATATCCTCACGGTCCAAAAAAAAGGAAGGCAGATTTGTATGTCTGAGTGACGCCATGGCCTCACTCTCACACAAAATATGGACTGAGGTTTTCTCCTCAGTACTGCATTTCCTACAGGTGGGGTTTAAAGTTAAAGTAGTGGTACATATAGTTATACCTATATTTTAAAGTTACGGCCATTCATAGAAGAATAAACAGCAGTTTCTTGCACTTTAAAATCAAGGTAAAGTGATCCCGTCACAGGTCCGGTGTGGCCCAGAGGGTGGGCAGAGTTATAGCTCTACTCTTCCATGACCGCGGCACTAGAAGGGGGTGAGTGGTCAGCAGCACGCCCCGGCCGCAATTTAACCCCGGGAAAGACCCGGTACCCATTGTACAGGAGGCTGGTTGGGCCCCCAGGGCTGGTCTGGACGAGCGGAAAATCTCGTCCCCACCGGGATTCGATCCCGAACCGTCAGCCCGTAGTCAGTCGCTATATTAAAATCAAAGAAAATATATATTTGCATAGTGACTGTGTGCAACAAATTAGAGTGATTTCTGAAATATAAAAAAACCAACCAGATACCACTTATTATTTTATTGTACTTCTTATAGGCTCAACATGTTTCGGGTACTACTATGCCCATCATCAGGAGCTCACGACTATGTTATTGATTACCACATTGGTCCTCTCGTTCCGTAAAAATGGAGGGGTTAGCGTTAATGTAAATTTATGGTTCTTAGTGGTGTATGTGCGGTGTGAAGTTATTTGTTGCTGGTTGTAGCTGGTAACGTCTTTCCGTTGTTATTAATACAGGGTCCGGCAGAAATACCTTACGGTTTAGCAACACAGCTGTGAGTGGAATCGTTGGCATGGGGAATTTGTCCTTGAGTGCCCTTCTAGCGAGACTCAAAGCATTTCAGTTACCACAGAGTGCTGGTCTGTAGGGCGTCGGACTTTCTAAAACAACGATTCCGTCGTCGTGACTCAGCGGACGTTTCGTCGGCACTTCAATATTCATCGGAACGACAGTGTCACTAGTGGCAATGCTGTACTGTTGTGGCTGGGAAACTGCGTCTGCCGCAAAACGAAAACTTCCAGCAAGACAGCCTTCACTTAGATCTGCTGAGAACATCGAACGATTGCGTCAGGCTTTTGTCGGAAGTCCTCCGCTTGCGGGAATGTGCTGTCAACAAGGGACGCCACCTCACAGACAATATATTCAGGAAGTGAATATTGTAATTATAATTCTTCAGATAAAGATACTTTTCGTAATAAATTCACGTAAAAAGACAGTATACTTTTCATTTTATTGTAACTTAAAGACCGTCAGGTTTTTCTGCCGGACCCTGTATATTAAAAATAACTAACTTACAAATCGTAAGGTTTTTCTGCTGGACCCTGTATATTAAAAATAACTGTAACTTAAAATCGTAAGGTTTTTCTGCTGTACCCTGTAGTTGTTATCTTTTACGCGTGGTGATCTTGGTTTTCTCTTGTGTGTAGTGTGTTTCATTAGTGGATTGGTAATTCGATGTAGTGTTAGTGTTCATTAGTACTGTGAATCTGAAATTTAGCCTATGAAATTACAATAAAAGAATAAGTGGCATCTAGTTGGTTTTTAATTCTTCAGTAATAACAGAGATGCACGGTCCAAAATACATAAGATTAGAGTGATTTCCTCTTTGTATCTTACGTACGCACTTCCGTGCGGCAGCCCCGTGACTGACGTCACGAACAATCACGCAAATCTGAACAACAAAGTCGACAGAAGGAGGTAGTCATGAATTGCTCGACGACAGCAGTAGGAGCCCGGTGGTTGCCGATGTAACCGTCTGCAACCCTGTCACGTTCCACCCACAAGCTTACCTGAAGACGTCCATTTACTACTCAATTCACCGGGTAGGAAGCCAGTAAAGCTGGTGCTGACTCTCGGGCGATTCCCCGTGCAAACCGCTAATTCGCATGAAAATGCCCCACAGACACCAGAACTGTTCAGATTTGAGGTCTTCTCGGCAGTGGCATTGCGGGTCACGACAAGTACAGTCTGGTAAACGGCTACAAAATGTTTCGGAGAGCCTACTGTCTCTACCTTAGAAAGAAATGAAATTATGCGAAATATCATCTTTAAAAAGGCGGTAATTCAAATGGTCAAAGATCGCTGAAAGTTGACGCAAACACCGAATTTATTTATGGCTTATTTCACAATGCCTGTAATTAACTAAAATTATTACATAGCGTCAAGTGGGCCGCGGTAGCTCAGTCGGTATAGCGACTGGCTACGGGCTAGACGGTCCGGAGATCGAATTCCTTTGGGGGCGAGATTTTCCGCACCTGTCCAGACCAGCCCTGGTTCCCACCAAGCCTCCTGTACAATGGGTAACGGGACTTTCCCGGGGGTAAAGTGCGGCCGGGGCTCACGCCCCTTCTAGTACCGTAGTCAAGAAAGAGTAGAGCTATACCTCTTCTTCTCCTATGGGCCGTACGGCCTGTACAACACCTCAGTGCCTGTACAAGGGTGCACTTTACCTTACTTTACTTTACCCATACGAGAGATAGTGGCACGCTACCGCATCGGGTCCCCGGACTTCGAGATCGAGTAGCCGATTCCCCTCCCATAGTGTCGTGAATTCTGGCGTTCTGGGACTAGCCCAAAGTACTGAAGGTTTGGGCCCTTGCGACACAAAAGGGCGAGAAGCTGAAACTTTTCAACACAAAAACCCAGAATATTATTACACGTTACATGAACGTGACAACCCGAAAGACCTAGGCGCTGATGGAAAGAATAACAATAAAATTAATCTTATAGAGAAGGATGATTTTATCTGGCTAAGGGCAGAAACCCGTGACGGGACGTCTTAAAATTTCGGGTACCATAAATTGCAAAGAGATGTAACTAGCAGAGCAACTGTTAGCTTTCTAAAAGACACTCCAATCTGTGCACTTTGTTACGTCGCTCCAGTGTAAACTCGTTAAAGTTTTTCAATATTATTGAACTTTTTTGTCAGCCCAATTGTGCCTAAGAGCAACTCCGACACGTGAAGTGCATAACAAGAGCACACAGGCTTTAACAACTTCGTAAGATGGTTACATGACTAGTTCCAAAATCTATAACTCATCATCACCATCTTCGTTACAAAACAAAAGGATGAATCTTGTCATGTCCTTCAGTTCAAAACACAGTTCAAAATCCTCGCAGAGTAGCGTTGTGCATTTTTGGAGTATCGATGTGTTATTAAAATAATTGGATGTCTGTCCAGGGAAAGACAGACAGACAGAGCACTGGGCTGTCAATTACGTACCTTTCCTCTTCTTCCCAATATCGCTCATTTTATGAGGTTCATATGAGTTTTGCAGTTAACCTGCCTTTGTTCAGGTTCATTAAACTCAATTTCCTTCACAGCTTCATGTAATTAATTTTCAAAACAATTAAACCCTACCAGTTACGACGGAACCTCCAGAATTTTTACTCTGAAACCATTCTGTTAAATAAACGTAGGATGTTTAGTGGGCAGGACATGACGTAGACCGTCCGGGAGCAGATTAAAATTTTAAAGCCTCCCGGTCACGTGACGCACCAACAGTTTAACATTCAACAACTGTACGCTGTGCCCACACTGTATTTATGTGTTTTGTATTTATCTGAGAACAAAGAGCGACTTGTGTCACTTACAGCATAAACTGATTGGTTTTTATAACCGAGAGGAAAAGTGTTTACAGCGCGGTACGGATTGGGGCTTTAAATAAAGAGGTCTGCGCTTCGTCTATAAAGGGTTAAAAGTGGCTACAAACTTGGGTGTTTTTGCATAGTGTGTTACAGTGAGTACTTTGACCTATGAGTAAGTGTAACAACGGAAGTTTGGAGAAAACTGCGTATTGAGGAGCTCCATTACACTCACTGCGCTTCATACATCATTAGAGTGACCAAATGGCGGACAATGAGATGGGCGAGGCATGTAACAGGCATAGAATACACGATAACTGCGTCCTGGGGGCTTGATGGAAAAACCTGAGGCGAAGAATCTCCTTTCAAGAACCATAGAGACTTAGCAGTACAGCAAATCTGTCCCTAAGTACGTCATGAAGCCCTGAAGGAGATCAAGTACACTCTTAACCATGCACACCTCAGTTCCTCCAGTTCGGGCGAAAGGACCCGGGTACCCAATCAGTAGGTTAAAATAATATTAAAATGGACGGGCGGGCAGCTTGAACACGAAGATGGTGATATTACGCGTATAAAAATTTACCAGTCGTGACGGAGTGACATCTCAGAGGAAATGAATCATAATTATAACAGCTGCGAGATAACGAAAGACAAATTTCCGCCAAACGCGACGGATTGCTTGACTGTCCAAAGACCTGTCGTCTGCAGGAAGACCCTCCGCTCATCGGAATTCGCGCGCTAGCAAACACATCAGAACTGAAGCGCAGAGCACACTAGTTTTTGAACTAAAGCCTCTACGCAGCTTCTAAATCTTTTTTTTGCCGTATTTTGCAATTAACCTTGTGTGTGAGATGTATGTAGCTTGCTTTCTTCTAGACTTTAATTAACAATTAAAAAAACCCCTCATGTAACGCAACATTTTAACCCCTTACCCCAACAGACACAAACGTTTTTATTTCACGATCAGGTGACCGTGCATCGTGGTAAATTCTTCTAATAAAACCAATTAGAGGCAATAATTTCTCAAATTTATTTTTGGAATAAAACTCTATATATTTCGGACAGTACCTCTGTCCATCATCAGGAGTTTTTCACTGTACACAGAGCAATGGTATGTAATACAGACAGCTTGTGAGCAGGATCAGAATGGAACTGGTTCCATCCTGCTCGAGAGTTCCGTCCTGATCCTGCTCGCAAGCAGTCAGCAAACCTCTATGACATATACCATTGCTGTGTGTACAGTGAAAAACTTCTGATGATGGACAGAGGAACTGTCCGATACATGAAGAGTTTTATTCCAAAAATAAATTTGAGAAATTAGTGCATCTAGTTGGTTTTATTATAAGAACTCTCTATTTCACACAGAGTTGGCACTTACTTACTTACTTACTTACTCCATGATGAAGAGTCCTTCTTGAGAAACTAACTGGTTTGCAGCTAGTCAAGAAATTCCCCGCATTTCACGGAACCCGAAGGTTCATTACCGCACTCACAAGCGTCCGCCAACTG
>Ga0136643_10016346_pt1 | contig 11154 bp, 13 predicted proteins | sample TergutLab28metaG_FD_96883 | JGI IMG/M metagenome (GOLD analysis project Ga0136643, IMG submission 96883) | Labiotermes labralis P1 segment gut microbial communities from Petit-Saut dam, French Guiana - Lab288 P1 (version 3) (version 3) | ecosystem: Host-associated > Arthropoda: Insects >... | reverse complement strand
GATAACACATATAGGTTACATTGTCAACATGCCGCGGTTCCCGATAATGTTATCTTCCCACAAATACCACCGGAACCAGGGTCATTAGCACCGCCTGGACCACCACCCTTGCCACCATTACCATTATTACTGCCATTCCCATTTGAACCAGCAACACCAGCAGTACCTGTCTTTCCTCCTTATGTAGTGAGTACGGACAAGGCGCTTGACCTGTTTTCGAAAAACCCTTACAATGGCATCGAGTGTCGCTGGAGACTGACAAAATTCAAGGCGAAGGCTTGGGGAAGGTTATTCATGCAATTCAAACTTTACAAGGACGTAACCAAATTCTACGATGACACGCATGACTTGCTTATGCGCCATGAAGCGCAAAACCTTATTCCCCTGGGGAATATAATTATTGGCAAAAAAGGCGAGGATAAATCAGGCTGGCGCGATCCCGCGAATTGGCTTATGGCTACCGTCTCTGATAATGGAAGCACAGATCTTGTAGCCGTGATGACCCCGCCGCACAACATTACGTTATACGCAAGGGATAATGTGATTAACGAGGCTGCGGTAGATTGCCTTATAGATGGCATCAGTGACGCGTCGGTGCCAGGCGTGATGGCCAGAAAAGACATGGCGCTGCATTTTGCAAAAGCATATTGCAGCGCCAAAGGACTGGAATACGAAACGGAAATGGAACAGCGCATTTACGAACTGGCGGAAGTCAATTCCGACATTCCGCATGTTGGCGCAATGCGACTGCTGGAAGCGAGCGACATGTATTTTCTCCCCTATTGGATGGAAGCCTTTTATAGCGCCAATGTTTACGGAAAAACAACAATGGATATTCCGCAGGATGCGGAACCGTATCTTGACCGCATTGCGCAACAAAAAATGTTTGTGCTTGAGGATGAGGGAAAGCCAGTTTCAATGGCAGGGATCACGAGAGAAATGCAAACGCTTTGCGGCGTCGCCCACGTATACACTCCGCCATATTTCAGAGGGAAGGGTTATGCGACATCATGCGTTGCAAAGTTGAGCAAAATAATATTAGACCGTGGCTACTCAAAGTGCGTTCTGTATACCGACTTGGCAAACCCTACATCAAATAGCATATATCAAAAAATCGGCTATCGTCCAATTTGCGATTCCGTTGCGTTGAAGTTTACCGAGCCGCAATGCAAGTTCAATTTATGAGGATGCTATGACATGCGCGTAATCGAGGCGATAGACCTGAAACGGGATTACAAAATCAGCGAAGGGCTTTTCGGAAAAAACAAAAAAACCATCCACGCGGTAAAGGGAATTAATTTTTCCGTGGAAAGCGGGGAAATCTTCGGGCTTTTAGGCCAAAACGGCGCCGGCAAAACCACGACGATCAAAATGCTGATAACCATGCTCGCTCCCACAAGCGGCGTGTGCAAGGTTTTGGGCTACGACACCTTCGGCCAGGAAAAAATGATACGCAGCCGAATTAACTTTGTGTTCGGCGGCGAGTACGGCCTGTACCGCAGACTGTCCGCAAGGGATAATCTTAAATATTTTTCCAACCTTTACAAACTGCCGAAAAAGCTAAGGGACAGCCGCATAGACGAGCTATTGGAACTTGTGGGGCTTTCCGATAGGGCGGACACAAGGGTGGAAACCTTTTCCAAAGGCATGACCCAGCGGGTGCAAATCGCAAGGGGCCTGGTAAACAGCCCGGAAGTGCTTTTCATGGACGAGCCCACGATCGGGCTCGATCCCGTCGGCGCGGAAATGCTTCGCAAAACCATCGTCGACGTGAACGGCCGGGGAACAACGGTCCTACTAACCACGCACAATATGTACGAGGCCGACGAGCTGTGCGGACGCATCGCGATTATCAAGGACGGCGAATTTCTTGCCTTGGATACGCCAAGCGCGATCAAGGCCAGGGCCGCAGGCGGAAACGCCTTTGTCGCCGCGCTCTGCGAAAACCCGGCCGGGTTGCGGGAAAAAATCGAGGCCGTAAAAGGCGTTTCTTCCGTAACCGTTTCGCGGGTTGAAGGCGGGATCAACCTGCGCGTCGCCTATGCGCCTGAAGCGAACATTCAAGGGCAGATTTTGTCATTGCTTCCGTCACGGTCAATAAAATCCTTTACAAACGAGGAGATTACCTTGGAGGACGCGTATATCCAGCTTGTAAAAGGCGAGACGCGCGCATGAACTCAACCAGCGTGCTTCTTACTTCCATGCAAACGCAAATGAAGCAAACCTTCGCAAGAAACATGTTCAAGTTTACCCTCTTCGTCGGCCCTTTTCTTACCACGATAATACTGGGCGAAATGTACCGACGCTCGACGGCGGATAATTTCGTGGCATACGTCGTGCTGGGAAGCGGCCTTTGGAACCTGTGGAACTGCATCGCTTTTTCCTCGGCCGGGGATATAAACAGGGAAAGGTACAGCAATACATTGTCCATTATATTTTCCGCCCCGGCGGATTTTAGGCTTATTTTGCTCGGAAAGATTTTAGGCAATACAATTCTTTCGCTGGGAAGTTTTTTTCTAAGCGTCATCTTCGCAACGGTTTTATATCGCAACCCTATAACCGTCAACAATTGGGCCGTTTTAATTTTTGCCCTGGCCTTAACAATCATGGCGTTTATTATAATGAGTATTTTCATCGCCTACTTGCTGACGCTTTCCCGCAAAACCACGATTTACATGAACTGCCTGGAAGCGCCCTTCGCGCTTATTTGCGGCTTTGTTTTCCCTATCGAAAACCTTCCCGCCTTTTTTCAGTATCTGGCCTGGATTTTTCCGCCTACATGGGCGGTGCGGCTTCTTCGCCTTTCCGTTACGGACTCAGGCTACGGCCTGTGGGAAACCCTGATTCCCCTGATTGTTACCATGGCCGTGTTTGCCGCATTGGCCTCCGCGCTTTACAAGGTTATTTTCAAACAGGCGAAAATCCTTGGAACTCTGGACATGGCATAAGAGGAAAACAATGATAAAAGTATTTTTTTCGCAAGCATGGCTCTGCGCGAAAGTTAAACAGGCCGGTGTCAGCCCCACGGAATTTCTGGCTTACAGGGTCGGGGTTTCGATAACCACGCTGTCGCTCTACGTTCTAATCGCTCGCTTTACCACAGGAAGCGTGGATCTGACATCCTGGGTTATTGGCAACGCCTTTGCCCTTTGCGTGTTTGAATGCGTCTTTAACATAGGCGGAACCTTTAACGAGGAGCGCTTTAACGGCAGGCTCAGATCCATTATCGTTTCTCCCACGAACAAAATGGCGGTGATCATGTACAACGGCGTGTCTTCGATTGTGGTTGCCGCCATTACCATAGCGGCGGCCTTTATCGTCGGCGGACTGATCTTCGGCATTAGTTTTTCGGGGCTTAACCCAGGAATGTTTCTCGCGGTAATATTCACGGCGACCTTCGCCTGCGTTGGAATGGGGCTTATGTTCGCGGCCCTCGCTTTAATAACGGACAGTATACACCTGCTTCTAAACGCCGTGGCCCTCTTAATCATGATTTTTTCCGGCGCGAACTTTCCCGTTTCCCAGCTTCCGGTTTTTGCGCAGTGGATAGCCCGTGCGTTGCCTCTTTTTCGCAGCGGGAGGGCGGCAAACATGAGCATAGACGGCGCTTTTTCCAAGGAGTTTGGGCAATTGCTTGCAGGCGAGCTGCTTTTAGGGCTTGCGTTTTACCTTCTGGCCTTTGCCCTCATTAAATTCATCGAACGAGCGGCAATTAGGAACGCGACATTGGAAATGTTTTGACGCAAGCTCCAGCCAGCGCGCCCTTGTTATCCCGCAGCGCGCCTCGTCGCGGAAAACGCCCTTGATCTTGAGCGCCTGCTTCGCCGTGCCCTCCGCTTCCATTCCGCATTTTTGCATCACCCTTGCGGAGCCTTCGTTGCCGACAAAATAGTACGACTCCACGCGGTTTAGCTCCAAGCTCTCGAAGCAGAGCGCGAGCAGGGCGGACAGCGCTTCGGTCATGTAGCCCTTTCCCCAATGCGCGCGGTTCAGCACGTAGCCAAAGCCGGCTTTCTCATGCTCCGGTTCCATGCGCAGATCGATGGCGCCTATGCAGGCGTCGGTTTCCTTTAACGCTATGGCGAAAATGCCCGGCCTCGACCAGTAGTGCTCGAAAATGCTCTTTTTCGCTTCCTCCAGGGTTTTTACGCCTTCCCAGATCAAGTACCGCAAGGTTTCCTCGTCGCTGCCGTAATCGAAAACGGCCTGCGCGTCGCTCTTCCTGAATTTTCGCAGCGTTATGCGCGCGCAGTCCAGCGTTTCGTTGTCGTATAAAATTTCCTTGTAATTCTCGACCATGCAAATCTCCCGCCACACTATGCGCTATACGCGGCTTTGCGTCAAGCGCGCGGCATGTTTTTCTCTTCCCTCCGTGTAACTCCAAGGCCAATCCGCCGCAGGTGGATTGGCCCGTCCTCCGTGGTTGGTTAATCTGCCTACGGCAGATTAACTCGGAGTTTTGGCGTTACCAAAACTCCAGGGGTGGGTGAATGAAGAATTAACCACGGAGTTACACGGAGTACACGGAGTTTTAATCTGTGGTCGCCCCTAGGCTAAACTGAGAATTGCTTATCTCAAACACTTTCGCTGTCAGGAGGACTTTTCCGCGATCAGGGTAAAGGACAAAGGAAAGCCCTTGCCGTCGTATGCGTCGGTCATGCCTACGTCGTAGTCGTGTTCGTCGAGCCGAAAAGTTTTCAGGCCGCAGGCGCCCAGCGCGTTTATTACGTCGGACATCGTTTGCGGAAAATCCGTGAAGGTTTTCGACGCGTATTCCCCCGACATGTAATCCCTTCCCCGGTTTTCGACCCAGGGATCTCTATTGAAATACGAATAGGCGACCCTGCGCAGATCCTTCGGATCGTAAGTGGAGTCCCAAGGCTTGGGCAACATGGCCATCATCGGGTGAAAATGATTGATAAGAACGACGCCGCCGGCCTTCAGGCAGCTTGCGGTTTTCGCAAAAAGAAGCGCCAAATCCTCGAACCAACTGATCGAGCCTACCGTGAAAAGAATTAAATCGAAACGGCCGTAATAGCTTTCGGGAATGTCCAAAATATTGCAGGCGACGAATTCGCAGTTTGTTATGCCAGCCTTTCCCGCCGTTTCCCTCGCCTGAGCGATGATGTTTTCGGCAATGTCGAAACCGACCCCGGCGCTTGCGCCGCTGTCCATAAGCGAGAGCAGCTCGCGGCCATTGTTGCAGCAGAACTGCGCCAGGGTTTTGCCGCGCAGATCCATGCCTTCGAGCGTCCGCTTCATGTCGTCGTCGAAAAGCGCGAACTTTTCGGCCTTTAGGCGCAGGTGGTTGTTTTCCCCCCAGCCGGGGCGGCGGTTGTCGAAGGCCTCTTCCCACGCGGCCTTGTTTTCGTCAATGTAGCTCACAATATCCCCTTGATCAAATATGGGACTATTGTAGCGGAGATGCGGGCAGTTAGGGAAGCGGCCCTATCAAGGCCGCCTCCACAGTGAAGCTAAAACCTGTCGGTTATTCGCCTTCCGCCGAATTGTCCGTTTCGTCAGGTTTGTTTGGCGGAGGCAGTTTGCGAATCGTTTTCACTTCCATCTTAAACGTGTTTCTTTCGCGTTCCAGCTTTCCTGAAATCTCAACCTTTTCGCTTGGCAGCAAGTTGCCCCACTGCAATGCCGCCATGTTCCAAACCTTCCATTCAATCTCGACAAGGATCTCGCCTGTGCCATCGCTGAACCAATAATACTCCGACCCAACCTGACTTGTAAGACTGCCTTGCAGCGAAAGCCGGCTATTGTTCGGAATCGAGTGGGCAGCGCCGACCGTCGTCAGCCCCACATCTTGCGGCTTTCCGTTAAAACCTTCCCAATCACACGATGCAAGAGCGAGAAAAAACAAGGCAAAAGCCGGTAACATAAATCCCTTCATAAGTTTCCCTTTTGGTTTTAACCATGCGCGCATGGTCCGCCGATCATTGCAGTTTTATCGGCCTTCATTATGGATTCGCCAGGCGAATCCAATGCGGTGTTCAATAGAGTTTTTCTGAAACTTCAGTTTCAGAAAAACTTCCGCCGAAAGCGGCAAAATACGCAGTATTTTGCAGGACTTGTTCGACAACTAATCAAGTTGTCGAACAAGTCCAATATTTCGCGGCATTCGCCGCAGACTGCTTGCGCTAGCGAGCGCCGCTCATTCGTATCACTTCGACCTCGATCGAAAACTGGCCCTTGCTAATCTCGACTTCGCCTCCAATCTCGACTACGTCGGAAGGGCCGGCGTACAGGCCCCGCCATATCTTACGCTCGATTGCCACGACGATGGTTTCGCCCGCTAAATCACGGAAGCTGTACTTATCCCCGCCAAGCGAAGCGACGATATTGCCTGCAAGAACCACCCACGAATCGCGCGGAAGGTTTCTCGCCTCGCTTATGGCAATTGGACGATTAACGGTAACGGCTTGTCCGGGCCGCGCGTTTTGCCTGCCGCTTCCGGTGATGACATACACTTTAATCGTTGCGATTCCCCGGCTTATCCTTAGCTCGCCGCCTATCTCCACCGCGTCCATTGGCCCGGAGGAAAGGCCGCGCCATATTTTAAGGCCGATTTCCACGGTAATGGTTTCGCCGGCCGCGTCTCGAAAAGTATAGTTCCAGCCGCCGGGAAGCGCGTTCACGATATTCCCCGACAAAACAACCCATGAACTGTGCGGAAGCGCGCGCGCCTGGCTTACCGTAATTGGGCCAGAGGACGTTACGGCTTGCGCGTATGCGGCCGATGGAAGAAAAGCCGCGCAAGCGCAGGCAAAGAGTATCCCGGCCAATAAACAAGTTCTTTTCATTTCATACCTCGCAAGCTCGCAAAAAAAGGCGAAAAAGGCGCCCCGCGCCCGTTATAAGCGGGCCGGGGTTTCGCTGCCGCCGCGCTCCATACATAGAACGCGGCGGCAGCCAGGATTTCGGAAGCTATATCCTCCTAATCCCTTTACCTTCCACCTCAATCCTTCCGTTCCTGTTGCGCTCAACCTTAACCAAAAGCTGAACCCTGTCCGTGGGGGAGACTGACATATCCCACCAGACATAGCGCTCGATTTCCACCATAATTTCTCCCGTCGAGTCCCTGAAAGTGTATCTGTCGCGTCCAAGCGAGTTCACCACGTTCCCGGTCAATACGACGTAGGATTTGCCGGTGGGGAGCGTCTGGAACTGGCCGATAGTCATGCTGCGGAAGTCCATCTGCGCGCTCGCGGTTCCCGGGGTTACCGGGCCGGTAAAACCGCCCTGCTGCGCGAAGGCCGCCGAGCCAAAGACAACCATCGCCAAAGAAAGACCGACCAAAACAGTATACTTTTTCATAGTATACCTCCTAAAATAGATTTGCGCGACTTAGCCGCGCTCGCGACTCAAGCCGCGCTTGTAAAAAACTATACGGCTCGAGACGCGCCCGCTGCTACCCGCATAATGGGGTGGGATCGCGCTTTTCCGCCCCCCATAATCAGGTAGGTTTTCGCCTTTTCCTACCTGCATAATTATGTAGGCCCGCCTGATTTCGACAGATACTTCGCGAAAAGCTCCTGTATGCTCTGGATTTCCAGCTTGCGATACAGGTTTTTCTGATGAAAGCGCACGGTGTCGAAGCTGATCCTCAGGGTATGCGCGATTTCCTTCGGGGCGCTGCCGCCAAGCAGCATCGTGAAAATTTCCTCCTCCCTCGGCGTAAGGTTAAGGCTGTCCCTGACGTTAAGCGTTTCCGTTTCCTCAAGCGGGCGGACGTAATGGTCCATGTCCCTAAGGTAAAGCCCGTCCGTCCAGTCCGCGTCGAAAAGCTTTTTCTGGATCAGCGGCATGAAAAGCAGGCAAAGGCTGACAAGAACAAGCGCCACTCCGAAAGCGAGGAACTTGTTCGGGCTGTCAAATCGATTGAAGTACATGGAAATCAATCCTGAAATAAGGCAATATTGGGCAAAGATAACCGCGCAGTAAAGACGGAACATGCGCATCGACCGGCTGCGCTTGATAGCGCCCGCGCACATATAGATAACGATGATGTATCCAAGGCTGTCCCCAAGGCCGTACAAGAGCGAGCCCGAGATAAAAGTCGCCGTCGTGTCGTAAAGCAGAATGCCCAGTCCAAAAAGCGAAAGGACAAGAAAGAGAAGCCAGATGTACATGGCATTCCTGCCCTTGAGCATCTGCAATACAAAAACAAGGCCGATGGAAATAAAGATACCGACAGCGAAGGCGATGTGCGAAACGCTGTTTTCCGTCCATTCGATAAAATTCGTCATGCACATGATCATGTAGTGAACGCTGCTAAGAATTATCACCAGCGGCACCGGCGATCCTTTCCCGTCCGAATCGCTTGAGATTTCAAGGCCCTGTTTGCGCCATCGGCTTTCCCGGCAGAAAAAAACGGCGGCAAGGAAAAGCGCCATTGTCAGCGTGGCGTGGCAGGTCCTTATCACGCTGGCTTCGTTCATCATCGAAAGGTAAAAAAAGCCATAATAGATCTGAATAAGCGCTACGGCAAAAAGACGCTCGACGTTATTCAGGAGAAAGCAAAAAAGGTAGAACGCGCCGGCGGCGGACAGCCCGGTGAAAAACCTAAAGGCGATATAGAGCAGGGAGCGCCACAACCCCATAGGCATAAAAAACTGAAACGCCATGAGCGCGGCCGACATAAGAGCCGCGATATACAAAGCGCGAATCACCAGGGACTTGGGGATACAGGCCATGACAAGCCAGCCGGCGCCCAGCGCAAAGAACGTAAGCTCGTGCGCCTGAAAGCCGGCCAGCGCCACGCTATGATCGAAATAACGCAGGTTTCCCATGATGATCGACAAGGGAAAAACCAAAATGGCAGGCCAAAGCGCGATCCTTATGTTTCGAAAGGAAAGCTCATCCCGCGCCTGAAAGAATTTTGCTATTGCCACGCCCATGCAAGCAGTGATTGTATCAGATACCGAAATCAATTACAAGGCGCGCGGAACGCAATCTCTAGCCATGCTTAAAGCGACAGCGGGCCATACGACCGGACGTCGCCCTACCCCTGTGCAAGAAGGTCGCGCAAGCCCTCGAAGGCTTGCGCGATGTCCTCGATGCGCAGCGCCGCGTAGTCGTCAAGGCCGGTGGGCTGCGCGTTTACGATTATCAGCCGCGCGCCGCCTCGCAGCGCGTATTCCGGCATGGCCGCGGCGGGGTAGACGGTGAGGCTTGTTCCGATCACCAGCATCAGGTCGGCGCGGCTTGCCTCCTCTACGGCCTGCTGAAGGGCGCGCTGGGGAAGGGCCTCGCCGAAAAACGTGATCGCCGGCTTCAGCGCGGCGCCGCATTTCGGGCACCTGGGCGCCTCGCCGCGCCGCGCGATTTCGGCCGCCTCGTCAAAGCCCATTTCCACGCGCGGGCATTTTAGGCAATAGTGGTTTTTTGGCGAGCCGTGTATCTCTATCACGTTTTTGCTGCCGGCGCGCGTATGAAGCATGTCGATGTTTTGCGTTATAAGCGCCTTGAGAAAGCCGAGGCTTTCAAGATCGGCCAGAACCGTATGCGCTATCGACGGTTTTTTTTCGTTGACGTTGTAGATAAATTCAGATGCCGCGCCATAGTAAATCGACGGATCCCTTTTGAACCATTCTATGTCAAAAATCTTTTCCGCGTCGACTTTCGAATAAAGGCCGTCCTTTCCGCGAAAATCGGGAATGCCGGAAAGCGTGCTTGCGCCGGCACCAGTAAGGGCCACCGCATATTTTGCCTCGCGAATCATGTCAAACATTTTTTCTATCATTGTATCCTCCTTATATAGTGCCCAGGGAAATTCCCTCGCCTGCGCCTAAGTCCTGCACCGACGCGGTTTTTTTGTAAAAGCGCGGAACCTGGCTTAAAAAGCCTTCGACGGTATAAAAGGGATCGTCGGCGGCGATTGGAAGGCTTACATGACGGCCTTCCGCACCGGCCTTGTAAATGGCCGTGATCAATTCTATTGCGTTCCTGCCGTCCTGGGCCGTTATCGCAGGCGCGCATCCCATTTCGATGGCCCTAAGCGCGTCGTCTATTTGCCCGGCGTGAAGCTCGTGGGGAAGCGCGCCGAAGCCGGCGAAAATATCGTTAAGTTTTTTTTCCAGTGCCTCGTCGCGCGCCTCTGCGGGAAAGCCGTTTTTTTGCGCGATTTGCGCGACCGCTTTCCAAGGCGCCGAAACGCGGGCCTTTTCGCCCTGAAACACAAGCTGTTGTTCCTGCCCGTGATGGACGACGGAACTGGTAAGCTGCGCAAGCGCGCCCTTTGAACAAAGCGATCCTTCGCCGCCCTCGTAGCGCAGCGCCGCGATTGAAATGTCCTCAACCTCGGCGTTGTCGTGGGCCGCGTTGCCGAGCATCGCGACTACGGAGGCCGGCATTCCAAGCATCCAACAAAGCATGTCTATGTGGTGAACAGCGTGGTTTAGCGTGCAGCCGCCGCCTTCCTTTTCCCAAGTTCCGCGCCACCACAAATCGTAGTACGAATGCCCGCGCCACCAAAGCGAGTCAATTTGCGCGTGGACAATCTTGCCGATAAGCCCGGAATCAAGGACTTTTTTCAGCGCCGCAATAGGCTCGCGGAAACGGTTCTGCGCGATCACGGAAAGCATTTTTCCGCCGGCCTTTTGCGCCGCGATCATCTCGTCGCATTCCTGAAGCGAAACCGCCATAGGCTTTTCGACAAGCGCGTTTTTGCCCGCGCGCAAAAGATCAGCGGCAATTTTGGCATGGGAAAAAGGCGGGCCACAGACGCTTGCCAGATCGAAATCCTCGCCGAGAATTTCCCCGTGGGAGGCGCCCACCTTCGCGCCCAGTCCCAGGCTCTTGTTCAGGGCCTCGGCCTTTTCGCTCGCGATGTCCACAAGATGCGTGATCCTGCAGCGCTGGGGAAAGGCCCTGTACGCGTCTATATGCATCCGCGCCACGTTTCCCGTGCCGATTATCGCGACCTTTATCATTAAAGCGCCCCCTTTTCATCACCATTATACCCCGCGCGGCCAGAATTCGCAAGCGTCGTTCAAAGCGGAAACGGCGACGTCAACGCGGCGGCTTGACACGAACGCCTGGATGGATTATGGTTATAACCATGAGGGATGAGGAATGCCGTTGTTTGTTTCGCGTTGCCACTGTGGAAAGGAAATATTGACATGAGGAAAACATCAATTTTTCTCG
>Ga0136643_10016345_pt1 | contig 11154 bp, 5 predicted proteins | sample TergutLab28metaG_FD_96883 | JGI IMG/M metagenome (GOLD analysis project Ga0136643, IMG submission 96883) | Labiotermes labralis P1 segment gut microbial communities from Petit-Saut dam, French Guiana - Lab288 P1 (version 3) (version 3) | ecosystem: Host-associated > Arthropoda: Insects >... | reverse complement strand
GGACGCTTGTGAGTACGGTAATGAACCTTCGGGTTCCATGAAATGCGGGGAATTTCTTGACTAGCTGCAAACCAGTTAGCTTCTCAAGAAGGACTCTGCACCATGGAGTAAGTAAGTTAGTAATTTTTTGTAAGCAGCTAAGAAATAAAGAGTAGCAGAATTATGTCAAATAGAATTCCTCTCTCTCATGCGAAATGTATCCGTTAACACAAAAAGTAAGTTGATTTAGTATCTATAAGCTGCTTCATTCACACTGTCTGTGGATTTAAAAAAAGTGGGGCCCTAATAAATACAGGTGTACTTCACAGTCACAAAAGACGTGCAAAATAGGGAATTCCGCTTTAGTGAGCTAATCAACAAACTTCATGCCAACAGCGTGAACACACGACAGCTCAATTTCCGTACTTACTTCTTGGCTGCCTATTTTCTGCAGTAAATATAAATCACACAACGCCAATACATCACTATTTAATATATTGTACTTCTGATTTGACTTTTTCATGGCGGTTTGAATTAAGTTTACTGCCTTCTGGAACGTGAGTCCAGGTGGACTAGTAAACTCTTACCACAGTATCACATTCCATATCACAGTATTTTTCGTAATCGAGATTCCTTTACGTATAATCCATAGTCACTATGAATGACGTGAACTTACAAGGAGAATAAAACAATATTAGCCTTAAAATGGTCCCTTGACAATGCAGGAACAGCAAGATGGCACCCGAAACTCATCCACCTTGGTTTTACCCTTGTCTGCCACAGCAAGCAGTCTTCTAAACATGTACTTCTGCTCGCACATTGCAGTGTAACCAGCAGGGAATGAATCGCTCATGGAGCATTTATTGAAGTGCCTGCGGAAAAAGGAGGGAGTTAAAAATGTACACAGTAGGAATCTAATGTATTATAATTTGCGCCAATTAACTCTTTGGTGTTGCAGCAGACGAAAACTGAACAAGATCCACTCTTCGATGGCTCCTAATTTTGCAAATTCACATTTGTTGCGTATTCAGTCTGCTACGGCCAGAGAGCTGTTACCTGGGAGGAAGTTTGGCTCCTCATGCGGCACGTTTGGACGATGTCACCAGTACGGTAAGCTAGAGACAGACGGAGTACCAATGTCATGACCATGTCCATTGGCGTTAACAAAAAGCACCGCACCCTATGGGATACACACAGACATTGGCCCTGATACTACCAACAAGTCTTTATCGCGAGGTGCCTAATTAAACAAGTAATAAAGTAAACTTTAACTATAGCGTAAGCACTGCAATTTAATTAAGTCCTAACCTAACCTAAGCTAACCTAACTTATCCTAACCTAAGCTAACTTAAACTAACCTAACCTAACATAACATAACCTAAGCTAACCTAACCTCACTTACCCACATGTCTCGACTCTGACGCCTTGAACATATTCTTCCTCAACATTCACAACGTATTTCCACTCGTTATTCTTATTTAACGCTACCTTTGGGTAGACTATCTTTTCCTGAAACACATAAGTATTACAGCGTGAGAAGAAACTTCGTGGCCGATCTTCGTAACTGGGAGGTGACGAGCCTTAATCTCATTTGGGAGACTGGCTAATCTGAAGCTATCTTACTTTCCTCAGATTTTCCAAGCAAATGTCTGGATTAACTAACTAACTAACCAAGCAACAAGGAGCACAGACTTTCTTAAGAAGTTGACAGTCCCTTAGCTTCTTCTTCTTCCTCAGCTCTACAACTCTTTGTGAGTTTTGACTTGCTCAATTATTCCTCTCCATGGTTTCCTTTCCTGTGCCTTCTGTTTCCAATTATTTACTCCCATCTTCCTCAAATCGTCTCTCACGTCATCATCCCATCCTAATCTTGGCCTTCCTTTCGGTCTTGTTGCTTGTGGTTTCCATTTATAAATGCTTTTAACTACTCTTTCATCAGGCATTCTTTCAACATGTCCCACCCAACTAAGTCTCTTACTTTTAATGTGCCTTACTATATTTGACAGTCCCTCAGCTGATCAAGAGATTCCCCACGTTTTTACAAAACTCGAAATTTGTTATCGCGTCCAAAACAATCCGCCATTTGTTCAGTCCTCTATCAGATAAATCCAGTCCACGCCCTCCCAAACTACCTTTTAAAATGCATTTTAATATTATCTTACAATTGACGTGTCGGGCTTCCAAGTGGTATCTTTCCTTCACGTTCTTCCACCAAGGGTCTATGCATTTTTCCTTTCCCCGTGCTCAAGGGTCGGGGTAGTTGACTTCGTACTAATCATATAGAAACTAAAATATGTTAATATATCATAGCCCAAAAAAAACCAACGCAATAAAATTGAGCCTTGTAAAATAGTTCATGGTAGAAATAAATCGCCTTTTGGGATTTATATCGCGTGACCTCCAAGCGATCTGAGAAATGAATTATGTATCGCTATCTTATGGCCTACGGCGGATTCTTATTCCTTGGAATTCCATTACAATCCCAGGCAGTGGCATCTATAATATTTTATCAGTTGGCCATTCTGAATTATCGTAATATTCCAAAAATATTAAGATATTTCAGAATGTAATACAATGTTATTAAGTTAGGTAGTGCTTAGTCAGGATACCAACTTACCACATATTTAAAGCTACAACATTACGTGTACCGTACTCTGCGACATGGTACGCAGACTTTACCAAGAATTTCTAAAATTTCTCATTAGCACAGTGTTTCACGGTACACGCCTAAACGTAATTTTATTTACGCCTATTAAAGAACAAGGACTTCTTTGCGCCCTTTTTCGCGAAACTCATAAATACTCAACAAAAGAGCGTGCTGATCTCTTATGGTGTATTTCATCCAAATTGGACAATAAATGTGAACAGGGTGGAGAGAAATTCTTTTGTCTCCCCCCCCCCAGTAAAAATATGTATTTCAATATCACTAAACTCAAAATTACTCAATAAATTTTAGTGGGCATATTCTGTAACGAATTTGATTCATATCCGCCAAAAGTATATAAAATACGGGGAAAAATTCCTTTTACGTCACCTAAATAAAACATATCTTTCACTGTACTGATTTTCGCAAAACTCTAAAATACTTCAAGGGGGGGGGGAAGATTTTCTGTACCGAATTTTACCAAAACCAGTCAAGAAACATAGCAGCATGGCAGAAATTTATTTACGCCCTTAAAAAAAATTATGCTACACTGGGCTGATTTTCACGAAAATCATGCTTCATCGACAAATTTTTGTAAGGAACCCTTATACGGAATTTCATGAAAACCCAACACTGTTTTGTTACTGGTACTACGTAAACCGATAGGGAGATGGACAGGCAGACGGATGGACGGACGTGGTGCCCGTGTAAGACATCCTTTTGTACCTCGCCTAATAATGATCACGTGTACTGTCTGATCTTACCAGTGATGGACACAGCTTAGTTTCTTGCGGCCCGATTCTTGTGAGCACCTTGGGTTTCTGAAAATGTCAAAGGACTGCTCAAGTCGATAAACATTTCGTAACAAAAATTCATTTAAATAAGATGTAGGCTTTAGTATTACTCAGTCCTCTCCATTATCAACCTGCATTAACAGAAGGTATGACAACTCGTGTTGGTAAACAACCCTCTGTATATTGTTACTATTGAAATATTTCTATTTTTGTGAAATACTATTTCTATTCCTCTTACGTGTTGTTATTTCCATTTTCAAAAACCTGGTGGTTCAGATACCACTGGATTCATTTCTAACATTTCCGTTAACTAATTAATTAACTAGTTAATTTTAGCACTTGTACAGTCTGTCCAAGAATAATTGTTTAACTTTTATAACGAAATCCTTAACTCTTAATTCTACTTATGTTAATTTTTGTTATTCAGATATTAAACTCGTAACTGCCTAGTACCCTACCTGCCTAACTACAGAACTAGCTAAATAAATAAATCCATCCAGTAGGTTTATTCTTCAGAAAACAGCAATGGCTTTAAGTTCCTTAAAATTTTGCTTTCTATTCCGGAAACTGTTGAGTCCGTTACAATGTTTAGACCGCTTCTGGTCCCTGTCCACAGCCAAATTAAGCCAGTTCGTAACATCTGACCTATTCCTTTAAGATCAGTTTCAGTAACTGACACAATAATATAAACAGCCAACTAGATGCAACAATGATAATTTTATTGATAATTTCAATCAGCTCAACATGTTTCGGGCGATAATTTCGCCCATTCTCAGGAGCACTAGACAGACTGTGTTTACAGCTTGTGGTATAATGCCGGCTGGCAGCATCGTCGGTGCTTTATACCACAAGATGTAAACACGTTCTAGTTCTCCTGAGAATGGGCGAAATTATCGCCCGAAACATGTTGAGCTGATTGAAATTATCAATAAAATTATCATTGTTCTCTCTAGTTGGCTGTTTATATTATTGTATCAATGATGCACGGTCACACAAACATCAAATCAGTAACTGAGAGTCTACACATAAGTCATTCAAATCGTCCCCTCTGTGCAGATCTTCCTACCAATAATTCTATTCCCCACAGTTCACACAGCAGAACCTACATTAGTCACTTTCACAATCATGAGCCATTTAACACGAGAAACCACGCAATCCTACAAGCAATAATGTCTTCAAAAACCCAATTTCTAGCCAACAGAGCAAAAATTAGTGCTTCATAATAATTGCGGAAATTAACGACTTTACGCGAATCACAATAATTCCTACTTTTCGTCTGACGTTATCTTCGATTGTTACGTGCATACAGACGACATTGTTATATTATCCTAATATAAGTGGCTATACATTCATAAATTAAATGTAACGCGTATATATTCACCATTCAGTTATAAAATGGTTCATTTTTTCATAAAATTAATAAATTCTTTCCATTTTAAATATGTACCAGTTTAGTTAAATAGAACACAAAGGTGTTAGTAAATGTAATTTGTGTTTTATACCAATTTCTTGTAAAACCATAACTGTTTGAACACATACAGTATGCTATCTCGTTATAATCCTTCCCCACATTTCTAAAAGGAAATTCCAGAAACAAATTCGGCGGTGCTTATCTTCCTCCATATTTATTGTTATTATTAATTAATTAATTAATTAATTAACCTGATAGAGAGGGTCTTTTCCGAAAATATCCACATGTTCTCTCCCTTCCTTTTTCAGGATTTGCTTTAACATCTCCCTGCAACAAAAGAAGATAATTTTGGATAAGGTGTGTTAGTTGAAATTTTTAAAATCAGACTTGTGTGTGTATACTCAGTTTGCTTCAGAAGGTAGGTTCTTGCTTTACAGTTCATTGCTATGGAGTTAGCAAAGAGAATTTCTCCTTGTATACACTCTAAAGATGTAAAAGTGTGTTGAAAGAATCTTCCGACACTGGACACCATCCTGAACCAGGATAATGGAGTTAGTGTTCTAAACTAGCCAAGAAATGTCGTGAGGAAACTGAAAGTTGATTTAATTCGCGAACTTCTTAAGGTCATTTAGCACCACAACACTCAATTTCTCTAAAGAAAAAGTGCGCTGTACTGTTCCCTTACACAATGCAATGAATTGAACTTTACTTACGTAGGGTAATCCGTTACATTTTCGATGAATGTAATTTTGTCATTGGTGTTCAAAATTCTGGGGTTGAAACTCTGCGGAAGCATCCACCATTCTTTTCCTTCGTCTCGATCATCTTCATTGCCAATTCCTAAACACAGAGTTCCAATTTTATAATTTGTCTTTGTCTTTATAAATCTGTGTGGTGTTTCTAAACCATTCACAGTAAATTCGTTCGTAATGAATTGGAGCTTACTGAAGTTTATCCATCCGCATTTCTTTATAGAGTGGTTGAAGTTATGGCTCCCGAGTTTATTTTCGCCTGCAATACAAATTAATATAAGTAGATAGAAGTTGACATAGAACATGCTGATGATGACGATGGTAGAACAGGGAGGGCTCGGTGAGTATAATATCTGGGTTACAACCTGGGCGCCCAGTAACTCTGGTTTAACTGGCTCTGCTCCTGAAGGCATGGACCGCTTATGCGGTCCACCCGAACTTATGTCCAAAGTTTACCGTGGAGTCTTTCCTGTAGATAATGCAGTCGGAAAGCGTGACACTGACCACACAGCGCCATCTTGTGTCGAAATGAAGAACTCATGAAAATATGCTCCCTACATGCAATACGATAACTCATACGAGAGACAATAATCGGCATAGTTATTTAAAATGACTGGCAATAGAAAATCATAAGCGAGGATTGAAGTCATTCCAGCTGTGAATATCAAAACTCCATCCCCTGAGGTGTGACACTCTGTAGTTTGTTAGATAGGTTCCACTGTGTTGGACGAAAAAGCTGTCTGCATCTTTAGGAAACCAATCTAAGTTGCAGATGGATGCATAAAATTCCTTCGAAAAATAAATGCCATCTGCAAAATCATTCGTGCACATAATCACATCCCAGACAAACAAAGGGGTAAAATATTTTGATATTAAAAATGGGAATTTTGTTTCTTTGCGCACTGCAGGTTCCTTTGTTACGGAGCATAATTCCACCTGAGCATAATTCCACCTGACGAACTGAAGGACAGACCTTCACAAAATATATGCAGACAAGTCCGTCTCTCTGGACATGTATTGGATCAGATGTCTGACTTTAGTGAAACAATTACCTATGTTGCGACAATGGATTGAACTCCTGCTCCAGGAGGCAGACTCTGCAATAATTGTTACCTGTGAACAGAGGGAAACACCAATCAGCTGCAGCAGTTAGTGCTGTCTTTATTGGCTCGAATCATGTCAGGTAAGGGTGTGGAGGGAATTCCTTAATTAACTCCATCATTGAATTTCTCCAAAATATTGATCATTTTTAGGGCTAAGGCCGAAATATTACTGAGTTATCAAGGGTTTCGAGGATGAATTTAATGTAACAACTAACTCTGAACTCGGTTACTAGCCCACAGTCTACATTAGTCAATATTTATATTCTTTAATAAAAATAGTGACCATTTACTATTGTACGAGGAAATAATACATAGACATATAAGGTGGGATAATATTAAAATGGATCTTAAGGAAATAAGAACGCAGGCATGAACTACGTCACCCTAGCTCACGACAAGGACAAGTGGCGGGCTGTGGTGGAAAGGGTGATAATTTTAGGAGTTCTATAAAATGCTGCAATATTCTTGATCAGCTGACAAACTACCAGCTTCTGAGGAAGGGCTCCGCTTCGTGAAGTTAGAGTCATGCGAAATGCAGTCTACAGTCAAAATTTAGCGTTACTTTTTTAAAGTTAAAGCAGCTTGCCATATAGGCATAGTAACCATTATGGTTGAAATGCTTAGCAACCATCATAAGGATAACTTAAGATGCTGGCGTTCTGGTGACCGTGCAGCATCGTGAAAAATTCTTGTAATAAAACCAACTAGATGTAATAGTTTCTCAAATTTATTTTTTAAATAAAACACTAGATGTTTCGGACAGTCCCTCTGTCCATCATCAGGAGGTTTTCACTGTACACACAGCAATGGTATACGTCATACAGGTTTGCTGACAGTTTGTGAGCAGGATCAGGAAGGAACCGTCTTGATCCTGCTCGCAAGCTGTCAGCAAACCTGTATGACATATACCATTATTCTATGTACAGTGAAAATTTCCTAATAATGGACAGAGGAACTGTCCGAAACATGTAGAGTTTTATTCCAAAAATAAATTTGAGAAATTAGTGCAGCTATTTGGTTTTATTATAAGAACCTAAGGACTCGTTACCAACAGCCTTCCACCGAGACCTACTTACAATTAAAAACGAGATAAATAACAGTTATGGTGATAAATGTGTTGGCTTAACCATTTTTACTCACTAAGATGAATGCCATTAACAACGCTGAAACGGCAGCTGGTTTGGGCATTTCTGAAGACGGAGTTACTGCAAGAATAAAAATAATAATATTCATTCAAGTAATAAGGATAACTCATTTCAAATGAATGTGCATGCAAACGCAGAAATATTTGAAAGACTTTCTGCCATATTTATTTTTTTCACATGCATACCGTGCGTCTTGTTATTATCAAAGTATGTTTTATTCACCAACTGATGCACAAGTGAATTGTCTTAAAACAATTTTAAAATTTACATTAAAATTAACATTATAAAAGCTCCGACATGTTTCGGTGTTACAGTCACACCATCATCAGGGAGCGCATTAATAGACAAAGAAACACCCTAGATATGCTATGCATACGAAAAAAAGAATACATCTTTATTTATATTCAGATTTCATCCAGCTAGAGTGATTAAAAAATTTTAGGTAAATTCCCCAATATCTAACTTCATGAAAATCCATAAGGAGTGTCTAGAATCATTTCGTGCGAAAAAGAGACGGACATAAACATTCCAAAAGTTGCTTAATGGGGTTGCAAACGGCCATAAAAATTGTGTATTTTCGGGTCAGAATAATATCAGGAAGCAGCTTGTTGCAATAACAACACTATCTGAACCCAAGCTGAATCTGGCTGTTCATAACGCCATGGTTAAAAAAATCGCCGGATATTTTTCTCCTGTCAGTCGGTGTATGGCAGAGGCACTTAGCGGAAGTATATATAAATATCTTCCTCTGTAAATGCTCAATAGCACAAGAACTGTGGAAATGCGTCGTTCCTGGTAAGGGTCGTGGTGGCATTGCCCGCTCTAGTCCCCAAAACTCGAAAACATTTTTTACAACAGATGTAAAGTGTTGACTTCCTTACGGTTATGTAGGATACAAATGAAATTTTACAGTCAAACACAGCGCTTTAATGTTGTCATCCAGTGCTAAATGTTAAAAAAAGCAACTACTCTGTTCGAATAACCTTAGTTTGGAAATAAACAAGAACTTTATAAAAGTTGTATTTGGAGTGTTGTTCTTTACTGATCAGTAACATGGACCCTAGGAAAAAAATGAAGAAAGGATCGTAAATGCATTTGAAGCATGGTGCTGAAGAAGAATGTTAAAAATAAAATGGACTGATAGAATAAAGAATGATGAAGTTTTTCAAAGGACGAAATAAGAAAGATTACTTTTATAAATTAAAAAAAAAAATAGACGCCACTCATGGATAGGGCATACAATTAAGCAAAACGAGTTTGTAGTAAACGTCCTTGAATGAGCAATATTCGGGAAAAAGGCCGTGGGAAGAGCCTGACTACAGTATTTAAGGCAAGTCGCCAGAAAAGCAGCAACTGACAGTCATAAAGCAATGAAAATAATGGTAAAAATAAAAGGTAAATCAGTCCCATTACAGGTCCCAGGTGCCCAGAGGGTTCCAAGAAGTTAAGGTTCCCAGATTACGTGACAAGGTTGTCAGCCTTACGCACCGGCCGCTTTTACCTCAAGGAAAAACTCCTGGTACTAATTTCTGTTAGAGGCTGAGTCGACCCCAAGGCCATAGTGCGATCGGAAGGATTTTATGCCAATGAAAAATTCCAATGACACAATCTGGGATCGAACCAACGACCTTCAGATTTGTAGCGCAGCACCTTAACCACTGTGTTACCGCGGTCCCCAATGAAAATAATGGTTTGCAACAATTCCAGATGGAAAGCTGCCAACCAATCAAAAGACTGAAGGATAAGAAGAAGATGCTAAGTAGAGTTCAATGAACACAAGTACACAGGCAGTATTGCGGCCACACTGCATGAGATGGTTAGATTTTTGTAACATAGTGTCTGATGACGGTTCGTTGAACCGAAACATGTAGCAATGGCCGACAAACGTTAAAGTTTTGTGTTTGACCGCAATACCTTCTTTGTATTTAATATAATGCAGCACAATGGGGTGAATCAGAATAAAAGTCTTTTCGTTATTTTAATTTCATACTACAAATTTTTGGGCGGTTGATTATCTTCCAGTGTGCATTCAACAATGGAATTTATATTTACGCAGACAAAATAAATCTTTCGTCACTTTAATATTACTTATATACAATTTGGGTGAGAAGAGGGGGGGGTGTATAGGGTCTTGGTGGGGAAACCGGAGGGAAGAACCACTGGGAAGACCTAGGCATAGATGGGTGAATAATATTAAGATGGATCTCCAGGAGGTGGGATGTGGGTATATGGACTTGATTGGGCTGGCCCAGGATAGAGACAGGTGACGGACGCTTTTGAGTGCGGTAATGAAACTTCGGGTTCCGTGAAATGCGGGGAATTTCTTGACTAGCTGCAAACCAGTTAGCTTCTCAAGGAAGACTCTGCACCATGGAGTAAGTAAGTAAGTAATTAAGTGTATGCAATTTGGACACAACCACCGACCAGAACATCACCACTCAACAATTATATATATTCTGAATTATCAAATATGTACAAAATTCGCACTGTAACGACCAGTGTGAGTCATGTGGGATCCCATATAAGAATCATAATTGCATTATATTATACCTTATTTTAAGAGCTTTTGCAATGTTGGCCTTATGATGTGAATTTTTAGAATGAAATTTGGCTAAAATTTGTTTGTGTTTGGCGGAACTAAAACGTATTGTTTTTTAAGTGTTAGGAATTTTTACTTCCCTTTTCTCAGCAATATGGAAAATACTGTGCAATCGCAGAGTAGGATGTAACAATGTCATATTTGGTAGATAAAATGAACATCCGGGTTTTACATGTTTATAAGATATAAAATATAAAGAATACCCACACCAGTTGTTATGGCGCCAGTTGCATGAATGTAAGAAAGACACAAGTAAATTTAAGCAAATTTCTGTTCCCATTGGCCGATACAAAACACGTGGACTGAGTGCGGAATGGACAAAAGAGCAGCTCACGCACTGATTAGAACAGTGAATAGCAGCTCAGGACGACAAACTTGTTTGTACTTTTGATAATTAACAGAAATAAAGAAAATTCACTTCAATATTGTGTATTTGTTCTGATTACTACCCACTTTACGAAGATTTCTTTATGATATCCCATACAGATAAAATAACTCCACTTTTCACTTCGCAAATAGACAGTTTTTACCAATATTCACACAGAAATAAGCGTTTCGTAATTTTATACATAGAACTTACCCAATGCATGGAATCAGAATATACCGTACTTACTTACTCACTCCATGGTGCAGAGTCCTCCTTGAGAAGCTAAATGGTTTGCAGCTAGTCAAGAAATTCCCCGCATTTCACGGAACCCGAAGGTTCATTACCGCACTCACAAGCGTC
>Ga0136643_10016341_pt1 | contig 11156 bp, 5 predicted proteins | sample TergutLab28metaG_FD_96883 | JGI IMG/M metagenome (GOLD analysis project Ga0136643, IMG submission 96883) | Labiotermes labralis P1 segment gut microbial communities from Petit-Saut dam, French Guiana - Lab288 P1 (version 3) (version 3) | ecosystem: Host-associated > Arthropoda: Insects >... | reverse complement strand
CGATTTGATCACCCGAATAATATTTGGCGAGGAGTACAGATCATGAAGCTCCTCATTATGTAGTTGTCTTCACTCCCTTGTTACCTCGTCCCTCTTTGGCCCAAATTTCTACTCAACGCCCTATTCTCAAACACCCGCAGCCTACGTTCTTCCCTCAATTATGAGCGACCACGTTCCACACTCATACAAAACAACAGGCAAAATTAATTTTACATAAACTTTGATCTTTATATTTTTAGATAACAAACTGGAACACGAAAGATTCCGCACCGAATGATAATAAGCATTCCCTGACTTCCACCTGCTCTTAATTTTTTCCTGCATATAATTTTGATCTGTTAAGGTTGTTCCAAAATATTTGAACAGTTTCACCGATTCAATGTAACTATTATCAGTCTTTATATTGTGACTCCGTCCTGCATTCTGATCTCGAGACATGGCCATGCACATAGTTGTAACTGTATTTACTTCTAGTATAATCTCCTTACTAGCAACTACTAAAGTTTTTTTTATAGTAGGTACGTTTCCGCCCAGATTATTAAGATCATCAGCTCATACCAGAAGCTGATGTGTACCACTTAATATCAAGCCAACCTGGTATACCTGAACCCTCATAATGGCGTACTCTGCAGCAAAGCTGAAAAGCAATTGCGATAGAGCATCTCCTTTTTCAAACCATTCTTAATGTCAGGAAAATTCTTGCCTACCCGGACTCTGCTCTAGGTTTAATTCAGACATCTTTTTTTAGCTTTACAAGTTTCATACGGATACCATACTCATTGAGAATATTTTAAAACACCGACCTCCTAACTGCATCATAGACTGTCTTGAAGTCTATAAATAGCTGACACACTGCTTCATTGTCTTCCCACTTTTCTCAAGTATTTGGCGAATGCATAATATATGATCAGTAGTTGACCTGTTGCATAAAAATCCACATTGATGATCCCCAACAATTTCCTCTGCATACGAAGTAAACCGTGACAGCAGGATGTTGGATAAAATTTTGTACGTAGTTACCAAAGTGATATGCCTCTATAATTACTACAGTCCGTCATGTTAATAGGTACAATAATCGACTCCTTCCACTGCACAGGTAATTCCTCCTTATTCCGAATAGATTTAGTAAGTTTATGGTTCTCAGAATGAATTTTTCTACCCCCTGCTTTAGTCAATAATGCTGGAATTTGCTCAGTACCTTGTGATTTGTATCTTCAGCTTTACAATGGCCATCTCAAACTCAGAGGCACTCGGCTCACGCACCAATGATTCCGTCGTATGTATTTCTACCTGCCTAACATCATTAGCCCCATGTACAATCAATAGCTGAGAGAAATGATTACTCCACCTAACCAAAATACTGTAGGGGTCTGTAACCAAATGATCCTGCTCATCTCTAACTTTATTAGTTCTGAGCTGGTAACCATTCTTAAATTTATTGATGCCATTTTACAAGTCTATGGTATTCTTGGTCTTACTGTTAGTTTCAAGCTCATAAACTTTAGCTTTCAGACGTGCCTTCTTTTTGTTCCTAAAATGTCTGCTAGCTTCACGTCTCACATTGTTTAGATTATCTATGTTGCTTTCGTTTGGATCCTATACCAATGCATTTTAGCCTGTTTCGTTTGATCTAAGAATCGTAAACATTCTTCATCAAACCATGGTTGTTGCTGCTTCAATCGTACAGACCCAGACTCTCTGTAGCTGATGTTTTGGTATTCTCTTTTATGTCTTCCCAAGCTCTATATTTGTCCTTGCTATCAATTAAGTTCTCCAAAGAACCAGACCTGTTGGAGATCTTAATATGATACTATTACCTAAACTCCAGCTCACTTAGCTTCCTGAGATTAAAAATCTCCACATCAAACGTCTGTCTTTCTTGTTTACTCACTGTCAAATTTCCCCTAATTTATTCATCCACCACGTAGTGATCAGTATCACAGTCAGCTCCCCTGAAAAATCGCACATCGAATGCCGTCTGTCTATTCATATGTGATCAATCTGATTGTGTGTCTTCCTACCAGATGTCCATGTGTATTTATCAGTGCTTCGGTGCGGGAAAAGTGTTTAATTTGACAACATTTACTATTCTAAAGCAATTATTATTACTATCCTGATGTAGACACTCATTCCCAGTTGGTGGGTTGAATACATCCTCTCCACAGTTTTACAGTAAAATCTCCAAACAGAATATTCACGTGATTAAAAACTCGCTCTAATTCTTCATAAAAACTGTCTTTTGAATCATCACTTTTCTCCTCACTTGGTGCATGGACATTCAGAACAATGATATTACATCAGTGACCTCTCAGAACGATACGTGTATATGACATCATATCACTAACAAACCCTACTCCCTTCATTGCCGATAATATTCTGTAATGTACAAAAAAAAAGTTCCCAATTGACTATTTTCGTTTCCTTTTCCACAGAAAAAATATATAATTCCCTGCTCTGGCAGTGTCTCCTTCTTCCCACCTAACCTCCTATACACCCACTAAATCTAATTTATACCTCGCTAATTACCTGGCTGTTGCTGTAAATGAATCTGCACTATACAGGTTCAGTACATTTCATGTACCAAATCACATGTCCCTTTTCCATTGCAATAGGTCGTACAGGCCAGTTGAAATGTGATGGCACACGCGCAGAAACCAGATTTCGTCTTTCGACGAAAAGGGCGAGTCCATTTTAATCGGCGGGGGCGTCAGTTCAGTTGACTACTGGCAGCCGAGTTGTGCGCATCAGCGGTAGTAATGCTGGATACACCATGTTCCGAGGTAGTGTGAAGGGTAGTGGCTACCCTCTCCATTCGCCCGTTTCCCCTTCACTTCCCCTCCCTACGTCACCGTGTGCCATCACATTTCAACTGGAGTCTGCCAAAGTCAGTCCAGGCCCGAAGCACATGTATCTGTTGCGTAACAAGGCCAGTTTTTAAGGTGAGGATTTGTTAGCACCCCGTCCCACCCTCAAGCTGGGAAACAACCCGTCGTCGGCTGTACGCGACTTCTTATTCAGTATGTTCGCAGCTACCCTCCAAATTGGAGGCCGTTCCTCCATCCGCAATCTCAGGACGCGCAATGCCGTGGTGACAGGCACCCCCTTATCGAGGGCTACATCTGTTTGGCGATAAAATTTGCTTTTACATGAAGAGCACGTTCAGTGTTAACCACTTTACGTCTTTCCTCTATTATTTGACCCTATCAACTGGAGCAGACACGTCGTTTGCGAATTTCACATCTTTAACAAAAATTTAATTTTTTCTACATGCTCTGCCTCACCTGCATTGGAACCCTCCGCCGTTGAAGTATAAGACTCAATTTAAAAACGCGTTACGGCTAATAGTGAGCTTACCACGGGGCAAAACTTTTGATTCAGTTTTTAACAAAGTGAACAACAAACATAAAACAAGAACACATAAATTAATCCAAACTTAGCTCTGTTTTAGTGTTTTTCCTGGATTCGTTTCTGTCCACCAGAAATAACACTGATCTAAAAGATAATTATTTTGACCCATATACAGGGGTGCTGATAAGTCCTTAGTCCGACCAGGAAGGAAACAAGCTACATTCCCCGCATTTTATGGAACTTGGAGGTTCATTACCACATTCACAAGAGTCCACGACCTGTCCCTACCCTAGCCAAATCAATCCATTCCTCTGCCCATCACACTTCTAACAGGCGCAACTTGTTTCCTTCCTGGTAAGGCTAAGGACTTATCAGCACCCTTATACATCACTGATCCCACTTTCAGATTTTGACTTGTACACTTTGTTAAACTCGCATAAAATGATACAATTTATTCCTAATTCTTCTCTGTATGTCACTTGTTTCTCCATTCAATTCTCTTTCAAATACTTCCCGAGCGTCACATTTTTCCTTCCTTTATTTACAGTCACTATTTCTAGGTTTCTATAACACCTCAAACCTACGGTACAGATCTTTAAATGGCAGAGAGAGCGTATTTGTCCGTACCAAACTCATTCCGAAGAATTAAAGAAACCACATTTATTCAGTTGCAATAGCTTCGCAAGACTGAAGAATGATCTACATTGACTGATACTGTAACGTGCACACAATGCATGCTGACCGCATGACGTGACACGAAGTCACTGCAGTTTCTTTGAAGTTCACCGACAGCAGTAGTGAGAGGCTCGTGCGATACTGCGCGGCATTTGATGACTCAGCGGCCCGTTTTCCCCACTGCCCAGTGGCAATGCCTTCCAAGTCACCACCACCCACTGTGGACCAAACAAAATAGTTAGCCTAACTCTTAGATAGAGCTCGGCCTGTGTTTACTGAGTGGCCTGTCGTCCACACTGCCCAGAGTCAATGCGGTCCGAGTTGCCACCTAAAGTGCTGTTCGCTAACTGTGAATGGACCTTACGCTAAATTACCAGGAGCGTGTGTAGAATCTGTGAAAGACGTCCTACAGATGGCACTGTGTGTGTCAACAGTAAACTTCCCTGCTAAAATACAGACTTTTATAGCAGCACTGTGATTTTCTATTGACAGGTAACGTTTTCTATAACGACCACTATTCTATTATTGGTGTTATTGCTGGTGTATCACAACGGACTGAGCCACCTCAAAGGTTTTCTGTCTTTGTGTGACTGGTAATTTTTATACCCTCGGCGTACTAGCGTGCGTCACTTCCTTGTCCCCTGCCCTTCAGTACAAATTTGCCTCGCGCATATCTCAAAGAAATCTTGCTGGGGCTGAAAACTTATTTGAATTCAAACCATTGTCAACATGAGTTTAGAAACGCTGCCCCCCAAAAGATAACGGATGTCTGAAAACTTTCTGACGTATTTCCATGTCACTTGGAGTTTTCAGAGGGTGCCTGGATGAAACATGACGTAAATGAAGGCGTGTATAGTAGGAACATTTCCATAAATTCATGGCGATTAGTCTACGAATCTGCGCTGACGTCCTGAGGGTGGCAAAGTTATGTGTTCGTCGATCAGTGTCCTGCAATCACAGCAGTGGGAGTTCTCGCACTGTATACCACTTTTTTATACGTCGCATGTGTAATTACGTGGCAAATAGGAGGACTTAGAGGGACGCTATGGAAGTAATCCACCTATAAATGAATTCAGAACCGACCGTACGAATGCCATAGGCTACTTTCCCGAATCTCACACCTGTCGAAGAAGTTGCTGAAGAGTCACGGCCATCTGCTGAAGAATAAGTGCTTCCAAAGTAGATTTCAACGTAGTACTAACGCGGAAATATGTCCTGCACGAACGTACCTTCAGGATGCACATTCAGAATATGTTAGTCGCTCAACTGATCAATAAATTCCTTTATTTTTGGAACCCGAACTTACATAATCCGTTTCTCAGAAGCCCGCCAAAAGACACTATTTTGAGACAGCTGATTACAGTCTCCATTTCCACGCCCTGTTCCTCTAGTCAAGTCCAATCCAGTCCAGTCAGACTCACAAAGACGCGTTAGTCACTCTGTGCCTTACTTACAATGGCCGCCGAGGCAGTGCGTACACATAAGCAGAGTCCAGTCCAGTCCAGTCCAGTCCAGTCCCACGAGTCTTGCCGAGTCGAGATTCTTAATGCCACATGTTCCATTTTCGTCAGTCAGACTCCAGTGATCGGCCGTGACGGCTGCAATCTTGAGGAATAAATGGACGTGGAAAAGCTTATTCTCTTAGTTAAGGAATATCCGTTATAATTCTAATTGAACAGAGAGGCATAGGCTGATATATATATATATATATATATATATGGGGACAGCGGCAGCACAGTGCTGTGCTGCAATTCGGAAGGTCGCTGGTTCGATCCCAGCTGGTGTCAGTGGATTTTTCATTGACATAAAATCACTCTGATCGCACTATGGCCCTGGGGTCGACCAGCCTCTAACAGAAATGAGTACCAGGAGCATTTCCTGGGGGTAAAGGCGGCTGGTGCGTTTGGCTGACAACCTACCACCATCCTGTGCCGTTGTCACGAAATCTGGGAACCTTAACTTCCTGGAACCCTCTGGGCCTGTCCAGGCCTGTAACGGGACTGCTTTACCTTATATATATATATATATATATATATATATATGGAGAAATAAAGGTAAATATGAGTCAATCATGATACTACCAAGGACACTAGTTAAGAAAAAAGGTAGCTCCAGTAGTATCGAGAATCCCTTTCGTGTCTCCTGCATTTGGTATTTTGTTTTCGTGTTTCCTGTCTCACCAACTGTGACAGACAGTAAAACTGCTCAATATTCATTCTAAAAAAAGCCCATGAAATTTATCTTAATCCTCGAGCAGATGCCGGTACAAGTGGCCAAATATTCCGAATTCTGGTCTCTTTATGTTAATCGGGTGAACACACATGTTCCGTCTGTTACGACGCCACCTCCTTCTCCACATAATCGTGGGCAAAACAAGCATGTTAAAATTTTCCATCGCTGTACAGTTCTTTACTTGTGCATTGTTCAAAGAGTACTAAAGACCCACTGGGACTCGCGCGGACTTGATTGGACTCGACTCGGTCGGTGTGCACCCCCCTTGACTCTAGAGTCTGACTGGACTGGATTGGACTCGACTCGACTCTGTTGGTGTGTACGCACTCCGAGATCGATTTTATTACTGCCTTCCTATCTACACCAAGGCAATTGACATATTGTAATTCATGTAGGTATTTCGACGAAGTACGGATCCTGGTAGGGGCAAGACCTTTTCCTCGTCTCCGAAAGCTCCAACCCCGGTCTGAGACCCACCCAGACTCCTGTTCAAAGGGTACCAAGCGCCTTTCCCTCGAGGTAAAGTGGCCCGGGCGTGAGACGAACAGCTTTCCTCCATAGAGTACCGACGCTAACAATGAGTTTATGCAATTCATCCACTTCTTATGTACATTCCTTTATGGTGTGTGCAAGGATATCTTTGCCTTTATTTTTTCGATTAAATTTCTGACAGTTTTACTGTTTTCTGGAATGAGACATGGTATAGTCTAGTAGAATGACACAAGCCTTTCAGAGGAACCTGCTGCCCGTATTTTCAGGCTAGACGTGCCAAGGGAAATGTCCTTATATTCTGAAGATTGAGAAAACAGGCTCTTCAGCATACTGTAACCTTTCTACAAAAATGCACGGCGCCACACTCTAGAAGACCGTAATTTTTATACTCACGTCCGTGAGAACCCCAAACTTTATGAAGTAACCAGTCATTACAAATGACTAGCCCTGAAAACCTCAAAAGAAATTTCCGTCTGAAATGAGATTGTAGAAAAATAACTTCCGATTGTGTATTTCTGCTTTTGACTTCGTGTGGGTTTGCCGCAGATAATGGGTCCCTAGTCTGTCATGATTTAGGTTGCGTGCTGCGTTATGGTATGTTTCCTGCTTAGTGGAACTTCAGAAGAAGTCCATTCGCTGCTCGTTTTCCACTTGAAATATAGTCCATTTTACTTATAAGCGGAGTTTAAAAAATACCAGCTTTTATATTTGTGTATCTTGAAAAAGAGTGTGTACTTGACACGGCGAACTTCCCTTAGGACAATAGAAATAAAGGAATTTCATTCACCAACACTTCGTCTTTTAGCGTGCACCATAAATAAACGCATTGTCTATCGTTTCAGCGAGCCGACCACAATCCTTGACCTACAGACCGTTCACTGGAAACTTAACACGTTCCTAGAATAAACAGTATGTACCGTAACATTTCCCTGCAGGCCATGCCTACGCGTTTTATTCGCCTTCCGTAAAGAGTACAGAAATAATCTTACCTACGTTTCGAACATTGCCCTTTCATCAGCAGTAAAACTGCCCGTACCATACTCTGAGCACTACATGTTCACCACACTCCAACCTTCAAATCGTCCGTACAGATTGATAGAATGGTTTGAATATTTTCTGTCGACCAATTTATTGTTTTAAGCTTTTAGGTATCCCCTTCAATGTAAAACGGCGCTTCATCACATTCATACTTAAGATATGGGCCAAGTAATCAAATGAACACAGATGAATGCTACCACCTGCAGTATCAAATTCTTGCTTCACAATTTGGAGGCAAAAGACTATGAAGAATTGTCATTTTGTAGGGCTGTACTTTTAGAATTTTGTTTGAGCGTGTTCTGTATTACTTTACAATCCATTTCGAAGACCCAAAGATGCGTAACGATATTTCCGGGCATCCTTTTAGTCAAGCATTAATATCAAGTTTATCTTCAGTTACTACATGTCTTGTTGGGTTTTATATTTGCCTGATACTGATCTCTCTGCCACTTTTCTCTACATTGTTGCTTTGGTTAGCACTACACGTTTCACGAAATTTTCTAGGGAACTTTTTTAACTTTCTTTCATGAATCATGTTTTCAACAGCATAATATATTTTTATTTGCGCTGTATTTCATGCTACGTCACAACACAATGCATTCCTGTAACATGTACAAAACCATCGACTGTTCTAACGACTTGCATTGGTGTGTACCAGCGTGGGGTTTATGGTTATTTTTCCCCGTAGAAGCAGCAGCTTGGAGACCTCAGATATCCAATCCATCGGTCTGATGATAGAATGCAGGCAGGGGATGAACGCAGAAGTAAATTTCCGCTATATGCGGAGAAGTGCTTCTATTTTTCACAAGTTCATTCTCTAGAAGGAGTTTTGTAATTATTACAATAAATCCCAGATTATTTTTACCAAGTGTTCCTTTAAATTCACTAAATAACGAATCAATGCAAACCGCCTCCAATATGGGCCTTTACAAAAAAAAAATCATAATCACAGTTCGTTAAATAGCTATTGAGTTAGGCTTAGTAAATTTTTACTATATGAAACAATATCGTGGCGAATGTATGAAACATTTCTCAAAAACCACATGAAAAATTAAATTAACTTATGTGTTCCTGGAAGAAAAGAGTGTATGGAATTATAAATAAAACAATAAGAACCGTATTGTTTTTTTCAACAATGTAGGAAAGAAATATTTAACGAAAGCCGACCTAAGAACTAATGGTTAACAAGAAAATGTGCAAGTACATCTGCAGGAATACTCAGCTTTGACGGTTCGATTCTTATGCCCTGTTGACTGGTAAACACCGAAATTTCGGAGGAGCGTATATAAAAAATCTCTCAGAGTCTACTTGACTCAGAAAATGGGGAAATTACACTCCTCCGAAACGTCGGTAACTATTTACCATTCCACACGGCGTCACATCTCAAGACAATTGGGTCTTCATAAGCATCGCTGTGAGAACCTCAAATATTGTATTGTACTTTAGAGTTGCCTGGGAAGAATGTATCCGTGAGGTTTTAATTTATTCTTGTGTTGAAAGAGACTGTGAACCTCTTAACGGGTCCACTCTGAATCCCCGGATGACGATGAATGAATGAATTTGCAGCATTCGTTGAATGAATATTGAGAGGGAAAAGTTGAGGTACTCGGAGGAAAATATATCCCTTTGTCACTTCGCCCTCCATAAATCCCACATTGCTCACTGTGGAATTGATACAGGACCTCCAGGGTGATAAGCTGGCGGCTCGCTGCTTTATCTGTGGTGCTGCTGTCCTCACAATACATTAAAAAAAAAACAAAATTAGTAGTAAGAAATGAACCCCAAGTCCGGAAACAATGGGCTGGTATTCGCTACGCTTCTGCACGTTAACAGGACTGAAATGTTTAGGAGCAGAACTCGTAAAACCTATTTTCCCACTGTGTGGATTTCTAGTTTTGCATATCAGGTACCTTTATTTCTGGTTATATAAATTTTATTTATAGTCCCACGCATTGTTGTTATTGGTAGTTATAGACTATGTTTTCGTTATTTATAGATGCACACATCTGTTGTTATTTTTAGTTCTACACATCGCTTGTTATTTAGAGTTCTACAGGTTATTTTTATTTATTACTTCTACACACCTGATATTGTTATTTCGAGTCCTACACGTTTATTATGATATTTATAGTTAAGCACGTCTATTATTATTATTACTATTATTATTACTTCAACATATCTGTTATTATTTGCAGCTCTACACATCAGCAATTGTTATTCCATTTTGTACAGAACATAAATCTCTATTTCTCAGTTCTGTTTCAAACAAAGTCAAGTGTTCAGCTTCTCGCCAGTTGTGTATCTGTTTACTCAAGAACAGCATTTTATATACCTTGAAATCTGTACACATATTTATGGTCGATGCCTGTACAAACTTTTACACACCTAGCTAGAGCGATTCGTAATTCATGGTATAATATTCTTACCAAAACATTGTGATAATCGGTCAACTACTTAATTAGTTGACCGATTATCACAATATTTTAAATTGACAGGCCTACTCATGCACAGCATGACGATGTTACAGTGAATCCACAACTATCTATTTAGGGACGGGAAGTGGGTAAGAGCAAGCATTTTTCTTAAACGTCGGAATTACATATATTTTACTGAATCACAGACTCTAAATCACTGCATCTGGCTACAATATGGAATTTTGGCTTATGTGGTCAACCTCGGAATCTCAGAAATCTTTAATGCGAATAGATTTGAGCGAACGAACAGTCTATATAGTGAATGATATAGGCTCCTTCCCGAAAGGAAAACAAGCACTGGTGTTTGGGAATAAGATTCATAATATTGTATAAAAATTATCAATTTCTTTCAGCTTCTACTGCTCAGTCGACTCTACGCTACACTTGTACTGCCCTGCGGAAAGTGTACGAGGTCCCGTGATGGCGACATTATGCTCTCGTATATCGCCACCGATCAACACAGGGTTCTTTCCTCGTCCGCGATTCTCAGTCTTATTTGCATACATCCGGTGGAACTCCTTGGACGTGAGATCGGCCTGACGAGAGACCTCTACTTTTATAATGATTTTAATTAACTTAACGGATCCACGTCAAAAAGGAATATAGGGAAATTGAGGTACATCGCCATACAATTTAACCTTCCCAACTGGATGGGGCTGAGATGTCAGATTCATGCTCCGGCCGCTTTATTTCTGGGGAATTAATCATCCGTACCCACTTTCTAGGGTGCTGTGCTACAAATCGAAAGGTCGCTGATTCGATCCCAGATGGTGTCAGTGGATTTTTAATTGACGTAAAATCCTTCCGATCGCACTATGGCCCTGGGGTCGATTCAGCCTCTAACAGAAATGAGTACCAGGAGTATTTCCTGGGGGTAAAGGCGGCCGGTGCGTAAGG
>Ga0136643_10016340_pt1 | contig 11156 bp, 5 predicted proteins | sample TergutLab28metaG_FD_96883 | JGI IMG/M metagenome (GOLD analysis project Ga0136643, IMG submission 96883) | Labiotermes labralis P1 segment gut microbial communities from Petit-Saut dam, French Guiana - Lab288 P1 (version 3) (version 3) | ecosystem: Host-associated > Arthropoda: Insects >... | reverse complement strand
TGGCCATTATCTCCGTAACCGTTCAACTTTGGACATAGGTGTTTTGGGTTATATCGGTATACTTTAACATAAGGAACACCCTCCCGAAGTCTGGCACATTCCTCCTGGGACATCCTGTATATGCAGCTAGGAGAACTGGGCCAATTGTTTCTGAGACCACAAACTCACATCAGTGTTACATACATATTCTGACATCATTTTCTGACAACCTGTCCGATTATGAGAAAATGCATACAGTTTTCTTACGCAAAAACTGCGGCAAGCACACGGAAAAATGTCGACATTGAAAAAACGCAAGAGAATCGGATACTAAGGAAGCGATCTGTGTTTGTTTCTGATACCAGCCAGATACAGACATGTCTTCTGCTACATTTCTCTGAAGAGCTTCATTGCAACATTTGTTTTGGGACCATGGAGGATATTTCTATAATTACTTTACATTTGGGTCCTATCGCAAGTTGCATAACGACATTACTGTGAACTTTACAGTGAGTGGGGTTATAATTGTTGATGTTATTTGTCATTTAAATCTACTGTTGCTCTTTGAGGTTCTATAGAGGGAATGGTGGAAAGATAAGTAGTTTATTGCGAAGGTCGTGGCCTAATGAGAATTATGTACTATCCGTGAATTACTGCACAATGTGGCATATTTCAACTATTTGGGTAGCCTGATAAATGATGCAAGATGTACTCATGAAATTAGATCCAGGACTGCTGCGACGAAAGAAGCATCCAAGAAGAAGAGAGCTCTTTTCGTCACCAAGTTGCACTTACATTCCTGGAAGAAACTAATTAAGTGTTACATTTTGAGATACATTTGTGCGGTGCTGAAACGTGGACACTTCGGGATGTAGATAGGAATAACCGAAAAGTTTTGAAGTGTGAAGATGAATTGGAACGATCATGTGGACAAGAGGTATTACATAGAGCCCAGGAGGACAGGAATACGCAGAATTTGTCACGTCTTCCATAGAAACTATCTTATAACATACGTTATTGAAGGAAATATGGAAGGAGGGAAGGAAGGAAAGAAGGAAGGAAGGGAGGAAGGAAGGAAAGACAGAAGTGACGGGAAGACGAGGAAGAGGATGTAAGCATCTACCGGATGATATTAAGGGGAAAAAGGCACTGAAAATTGAAAGAGAAAGCACTAGATCACATTCTGTGGAGAACTGGCTTTGGAAAAGACAATGGGTCTTTCGTAAGGCAAAGGACAAAAAATCTATGAATTTGCTTGGCTGGACTGAGAAAAACCACGGAAATACCTCCTTGAATATACTCCGTGTCCGGTCACTTCCGGAACACAAGTGAAACTTGTCAGCGGTTGAGAGGCTGTGCCATGGCTCAGGCGGTAAATCTTTGGCCTCTCCATGTGGGATTTGTGGTTGAAAGACTGGTACTGGAAAAAAAAATTTTCAAGAGTTTAGGTTTTACCCTGTTATTATCATTCCACAAGTTTTGCATGCTTATATATACTTGTCGCCGACTCAGTGAACCTTAGCATTTGACAATGTCTTTAAATAAGAGACTTCTCCATTACCGGCTGAGCCAAATTGTGCAATGAAGTGAGGGATTGATCATGTACGGTAAAGTGGAAAGTTTCACCATTCTGGCGCGATGTCTGTGCCCGGAAGGAAGCCACCTCAAACATCATGTCTGTTGTCTCTTGTTGGACTGAAGCTGGTTATCTCGAACTTTGTCATTTGGAAACATTCGTTCAGCGTACATATATTAAAACTCGCATATCTTGGAATCCGTTTGTACTAGTCTGGAATAAAAGGAAATTCTAAATGAAAGCACCGAAGCATAGTCATCGAACTGAATTAGTTGGCTTGATATCGGGTTCAATCTAATTTGTTTGGTTTGCCCGAAAAGATTTGAATAATCTGAGGAGTCTTATGAAGATATGCCAAGAAAATCCAAATATAGTTGAAATCGGGCGAAAATATCGGGAGCTTTGCGTGAAAACTTCATTGTTGCTGGAGACATTAAATTTCCGTGACATCGCTCTCTTCGAATGACATTGTCTCAGGCTCTGCAGATGCTCGTGGTTGTATACACGTACAAGCCGCAATGGTACGTGGTGCTTTCATTGCCTGTCTTGCTTCAAACGATGCTGTAGAGAGGCATTTATAAATACTGTTTACCTGCTGCGGTGGCGATTGGAAATATTGCGCAGTTCAATGAACTTCTTGTTTTTCTTAGCGACTTAATATTTTATTACCAAGAATTCTGTAAAATTAAATGTTTTCTTAGAAATTAACTAAACATATGCCCGACGTGGCCCTTCACCTTCACGGAAACCATTTTGCGAAACACGGTTCAAGATTAATGGATATACAGACGGCTCATCTGTCAGGGCCATAACAAAGTTCAGTCGGACAGGAGCCAGTATAAAAAACCACGAAAATTTATGTTATAGTTTTCAGTAGAATTTGTAAGAACCTCTACACTGCGACGGGCGCATCTGCATGTCCATGAAGGCCATCGTAGCAATCTCATGTACCGGCATGCCAGAAAGGGACATCATTACAATGTCACGTGCTGGAATGTTCGAAGGGTTATTATAATGTGTCGTACCGGCACATCCGAAAGGGACATTGTAAGGATCTCACGTACCGGCCGTCCGAAAGGGACATTGTAACAATCTCACATTGGCATATCCGAAAGGGACATTGTAACAATCTCACTTACCGGCATGTCCGAAAGGGACACAGTAGCAATCTCATGTACCGGCTGTCTGAAAGGGGCGTTGTAACAATCTCACTTACCGGCATATCAATATGACATACCGGCTGTGCGAAAGGGACATTGTAACAATCTCACTTACGGCATGTCCGAAAAGGACATTGTAACAATCTCACTTACCGGCTGTCCGAAATGTGACATTGTAACAATCTCACTTGCCTTCATGTCCGAAAGGGACACGTAACAATCTCACCTACCGTCTGTCCGAAAGGGACATTGTAACAATCTCACTTATGGCATGTCCAAAAGGGATATTGTAACAATCTCACGTACCGGCTGTCCGAAAGGGACACTGTAACAATCTCACGTACCGGTTGTCGGAAGGGGACATTGTATTAATCTCACGCACCGGCATGTCCAAAAGGAACATTGTAACAGTCTCACGTACCGGCATGTCCGAGAGGGACATTCTTACGTACCAGCGTGTCCGAAAGTTACAAAATAACAGTCTTACATTTTAGCATGTCCGAAAACAGTATCATAAAAATCTCACAATCTGGCACGTCTGAAGAGGGCATTGTAACAAACGCATATGTGGTATGCCCGAAAGGGGAATCATAACAATGTCACATCCCGGAATTTCTGAAAGGAACATCATAACCGATCTTTCATACCGGAATGTGGAAATGTTTGCCCCACAGCCATCTCACATACCGGTATTTCCGGAAGAGGCTTACGTGAATTACCATCAGCAGGCAATTAAAAACACATTAAGAAAGATCGTTTAAATACGTCACGTTAGAATAATACTTTTCTCGATACCTGAGACCTAAAGTTTACAAATATTGGAGTTATAAAAGCCGAAAATACTAGTAGATAGAAGCCAAGGTATCGAGATATTACAATATAATAAATGTGTATAATATTAAAATATTAAAATTGTTCTAGTGCTTCTGGTGTGAAAGGGAAGTTCTTCATTATTACAATGAGCCTCGTGCAGTTACCATTTAACGCTAATTTTATTTTGTTAAAAAATTATTTTTATTTGTCCGATGACGGCGTTTCACATAAGCCGAAACATGTATTGGAAATAAAACTGATAAACCTTTGTTGTAACTTACAGCGTATGCTTCCTTTCTGCTGTTCATATATCACAATATGACGTCATCGATCAAGAAATCACGCTATTTTTATGCGTGTTCTTACCTTTTACCAGTACCAGCTGGGAGATTTGATTTTATCTGTACTTTGACAAATGGTATTAATCTGCTAACGTCATATAACTTCTGCTTGAGGTAAATCATCCTGATGATGACCTTATAGTTGGGTGAAACATGTCGTGGTGAATGGTTTGATGACGTGTTCTGATGGTTTTTATGTTTATACATTCACTCACAGCACACACCACACAGTACCAACGTAATGAAATACGGATAATGAGCAGGAAACATTTAGCTCCATAAAGTTAATTAGCACTTTGTGGGTAATAATTTGTTACACAGATATATAACATATATATGGGGGATAAAATATTTCTGAAATATGTGCAGTTGAACTCCGTTGGTTTAAAAAATATTAAGCTAAAGTCTTTCGCGGATTAATTAAATAATTTAACAAAATATAGTGTAACACTTCTTTTTATTAAATATTTTATGAATTTACAGCTACATGTTTCGGCTTTCTAGAGCCATCTTCAGGCTGAATCTAAGAGGGTGTATATGCATTGCATTGTCATCAAAGTCTAGATCTCGTTTACAATAATAAGTTGTAAAAAACATAAGGATATATAAATAAATACCCAAAAAACTATAATATTTATAAAATATTGTATATAAAAGAGCTGTTGTGGTTTTTGGGCTGTTCTGATCTGAGGAAAAATGTGGGCGTTGCAAGTATGTCTTCTTCATGAATTTTTGTAATCTCTAATAGCATTTGTTTCATGAAGGCATGGAAGAATATTGCTATAATATACATGGGTGGTGTGTATATTATTATCGTGTTTAATTTGTAGATGTGGATGTTGTTTTTTTTTGGTATTTTACATATCGTGTATTATTGTAGTTTGGAGTATGTTTTGAAGGTACGCATTATATGTGTAATGCAATGTATTTTCTTGTAGAATGAAGCAATCTGTAACGATATAAATTTTTTATAACGTGAGAAATGTATTATTACTCGTATATTATGTGAGTGGTGGGTATGTAATTATGATTGTAATTATAATTACAAACAGCCTTACTCGAAGCTTATATAATATATGGCTGCATTTATCACCTTTCGCTGTACAGCTCTGATTAATATGTTACCTCGGTAGCTACATTCGTGATGGCTTTATTGCCCTGAAATTAACAGTGTAGTGTTTCCTCAAGGCCAGAAAGAGGCAAAATGAATATCTGTCTGAAAGGTGTGGATGAAAGTCTCATTAAACTGTACAGCATTGAAACTCGCCACTCTGAAGTGGAAATAGGCTATTATGAGCGTATTATAGAGCGGTATAATCAAGTGGTGTTCCAGCAGCTGCAGGTTAAACATCTGCCTGCTGTCAAGTTGTCTTACCACACACGTTTAGCCAAATGTGCTTATGATTTTTCTTTTTTGTTCTGCCGGCTGTATAGGTTCGCGGGAAAGCAGTATTCTTAAATATCTTGTACGTGATAATGTTGAGATTGTGAATAGTTATAGCGAGTAAGCATTTCAGAAAACACTACCTCTGGATTTCATGACGTCATTATGTTATTCTCTGTGAAGAGGCTGGTGTAATATAAAAGTCTTAATAACTACACTAGTTCTTTGTAGATCTATTTGTAGCATATTGTGTAGTTGAGATTTCAGCTGCGTAATATTGCTCCTGAAAACTCATGAGTTCAGCATCGCTGTGAAGCTTTTAATTTTTAATGAAACATCAGTTACGTTTTATGAGAAATCTCTAGAAAACCACTGTTTTTTAAGGTGTTCAATTTTCGAAGCCGTTTACCGGGGAATTAATTTACTTAGTTTGTAATGTAAATTGACAGAAGCACGGTGTGTTCTTGTTCGACCCATGAGATGCTTGACCACTGTTTATAAAATTTCCATCAATAGACCTGGGTTTCAAATAAAACTGCTTGTTTAAATTTTGTTTCTTATAAATATATACACATTATCACATCGAGGGGATATGCGGATTTTTGACAAAATATATGCCATAACGCATGCGCCAGCTTTAACACTTCCTGCTGTTACATAATCTCAGTAATTGAAAAATTCGAATATCTGTTGTTTTTCGTGAAATTCTTCAATTATGCCCCAATTTAAACATTTTTCCTGGCTTTGGTTTTCTTTTAGTGTCAACGATCAGTTCTTGAATGTCCGAGTTGGTCACTTCTTTGTGTTCGGTGACCAGAATAGGAACATCGTTTAGCCTGGGTTGCCTTGTCGAATTTCTATGTGTTTTTATTTCTTGATTTTAATATATATCTTTTCATCAGCGGCCACCTTAATGAAAGCGCACAAACAGTATTAGAACAGGTCTTCGCTTATCTGGGTTGGTTACGCGGTGTATGTTGGTACTTTTTTGCTGACATTTCGGGGCACCCTCTCATTACCATCGTCAAGACTGTACCCTTGAAGGTGGGATCGATGGGCTATTCCGAAATGTCGGTAACTAACTAGAAATCAACTCTGCGTGACAACGCAGAAAAGCGAAGATCTCACCTACACCGCGGCGGAAGTATGAAATGTAACATGAAAACAGTAGATGTTTTGGGAACATTCATTCTACAAGAAACTGTTTATTGTGGGAAGGAATTGCGGAAATTATTTAATTTACATTTTTCAATTAAGAATTTTCTTAAAAAGGAAATTGAATGAATAAAGTAATTGGGATCTTGAGGAGATACCAAATCCGGGTTTTTTTTAAAGTTTTCAGAGGGGTGCTGATAAGTCCTTGGCTCGACCAGGAAGGAAACAAAATAATGTTTCTCTCAGAATGGCGTGAGTTTCCTTCTGTGCCTTGCCTTGCCGGGGGGGGCTTGATGACAGCTCGCGTCTCGATATTGTTGAAATCGCGCGCGTTCCTGACATTCTTCCGAGCTACTTTCCTTCCTGATCGGGCTAAGGACTTATCAGCTCCCCGGTACACATTTTTAAAATCTCTGCTTATGGTGTATTAATGATTTCGTTGTGGGGGGGGGGGGGCGGGGAAGATACAAGAAATCCAAACTAGTGGTTTTTTGTTAAGATCGCTAAGAATCTTTGGTTAAGTTCAGAATTTACATCGTCTTCTGCAAATTAACAGAACACAGTCTTATACAGTGATACAGTAAATTCCGCGCAGTCTAGCCAAACGTGCTATGTACCATTATTATGGCAATGGTTGGCAATCCTGAAGCTCATTCGCTCGAATTTGAGCTCTTCGTGAATACGCTCGAAGTCGCCAGCGTAGCGGGTCCCGTGTATTAAGCGTAATAACAATATTTGAAATCGATGGGCTCCCTTGCCTCTTGTATTTGTAGGACTGAAGGCTTTGCATAGCCTTGTTTTGTGGTAGCTACGCCCCTGATCATGGTCATGTTTCTGACCGTTTGTGTGTCGTGTCCGTCGGTCCGTCGGTCCGTCTTCCATAATAAATATAATTGCAGTTTTCGGATGCTTATGAAATTTGGTGTGGACATTGTGTTATGGCACGGAGACGTGGGTAACCTTAATAACACCATCATGACGAATGTGAGAATTTGTGATGTAGGAAATCTACTTGCCTGTTGTATTTCATTTAACTTTTGGAATGTTGATTGTTAATGGATATGTGAAAAATTCAGTTTATTCAAAGTGAATCATTAGATGGCCTTGCGAAATCGTTGTTTATATTATCGTTCTGTAAAGAATTCTCAGTACCATATGTGGCAAATTTAAGGAAGGTTTGATAGGATGAACCTTACATACACTATGCTGGGTTGGAGAGTTAAGGTAAAGGTAAAGGTAAAGTTCACCCTACAGCAGGCCACGAAGGCCCAATGGGGTAGTAAAGGTGTAACTCTACTCTTTCTTTAACCTCGACGCTAGGTGGGATGGGTGGTCAACGCCACACCCCGGCTGCCTTACCCCCGGGTAAGTCCCGATACCCCTTGTATAGGAGGCTGGGTGGGCGCCAGGGCCGATCTGGACGGGTGCGGAAAATCTCGCCCCCACCGGGATTCGATCCCCGGACCGTCCAGCCCGTAGCAAGCCGCTATACCGACTGCGCTATCCTGGCCCTGTAGGTTGGAGAGTAATTTATATAAATTCTGTCCACTGTTCTTACATTAATTTGTGTAGTAACGTGACCTACTAGTCTGACAGGATAAACAGTTCACAAAATTGAAAAACGACACTACGGTACTTTAAAATATATTTTAGTACCTAACAAGAAAAACACAAATCCACGAACAATATCGTACATATACTCCCATACAACTATGTTACACGGATCTGTGGTTCAAATATTTCTCACAGATATACTGCTAGACACTACCAAGTTGGAGAAAATATTATATTACTCATCATGCAATGTTACATTTCACCAATAATTTAAAAATTGTCTAACATTTTTATTTTCAAATTGATAATAAATAAGGATTTAAATAATTAACCACACACCACCTGTTCTTGGAGCACTTCCTCCTGAGGATGGGCACATTTTGGACCGAAACATATTGAGTTGTATTATGTAAGTTGTTTAGTAGCGGTCAGTGTATAACGTTGTTGTTTACCTTGTAAATGGAAGCAACTATTCAAAGGCATACATATTATTGTTACTGATTTTGAATCAAGCTCCGTGAATATCGGCATTTTACGGCAACATATGGCAGGCATGTTCCGTGTATCAAATTTCAGCGAACTTTGAAATGGTTTGGGGTCCTGTGTAAAACATTAGTCGTAGGCGTAGGTGAACCAGGCAATTATTATGGATGTACATTTTGATAATCTATGGGCCGGGAGAGCGTAGTCTGTATAGCGATGCGCATCGGAATGAACGGCACGGGGATCGAATCCCGTTTCTGGCTAGATTTTCCGCACCCGTTCATACCGGGCCTGAGACCCACCAAGGCTCCTACACAGTGGATGTGTCAAGCGGCAGTGGCGTGGCGTTAATCACCCACCCCTTCAGGCGTCGAGGTTAAAGAAAGTGTAGAGCCATGCTTCCGCTCTCCCCCTGTGCCATCATAACAGGCTATATTTTGAAACTAACATTTTATTTTGAAAATCTTAAATTTCACGAAAAATTCTAATGGAAGTCGCCAGTGTCAAATTAGGTCCTGATATTAGGTCACAGACAAACATGAACTCCACTTGCAGCGTCTTTCTACAAGCAGGTAACATGATTCAGTGGAAATTGCCGTTCTCTCTTCTTATATATACGGCAGTTTTTATGCGCACGAGCGCTTCTAAAATCGCGCTGTGAGTACTGTCCCACCGTCCGCCAATAACGATGCTACGCTCCATCAAACCGCACTTCGTCTGGGAGTCTCATTCTAACGGAACAGCAATTTATGGAAAACAAGAGTTGCGTTTTCGTAGCTATAAGGCATGACTAGTCACTTTCCAGATGACGTCCACATTCGCACCGTGACGATGTACCGGTTTGCAGAGACGAAAGCAGAATTTCTGCATCATGCCAAAATATTTTTTGTGTGTGTGACTCTGTGCTAGATTTAATGCACATTTACTCACATGCTTCTTCCGTCTTAGAATTCCATTTTATTTCAGCGTTATACAACCGACATCTCTATCCAGAGTCGCTAAGAACTCTTCGTTCAAGATTCTGAATATCGTCCTGTTTCAAATACAGCCTGTTCATTCACTTCTTGTAATGCCTGAACAGATTTCCTCTCTCCCGGCTGGTAAAATAATTTCCCTTCCGTTATATAAACCGAAGCTTTGTATCATGCACAAGTAAACCTTGCATGAGTCACATGGATGAACCATTCACCTGTATATAGTGTCAAGGTTAAGAGCGAGTGGAGTTTTACCTCCATCCCTATATGCTTTCATGGTATGCTAAGGATGACCTTATTTTATCTTTATCGGCCCTTAAGGATTTCAATATTGTGCTCTCGTATACATTAGATAAAGACAAGTATGCACGAAAGAATGTTATCTCTTAAGAAGAGAAAGCTTTGTATGTAAGCGAGTCTAAAGAAATGGCTTAAATAGAACAGAGTCAGTAGAGGTGAAATCTATAGGAAGAGGATGCACTAGACCAGATTATATTAAGAATGAATAAATTCGGAGGACTGAAAATTTAATTAATACAAAATAAAGTAAGTGAATTCAGGCAAAACAGAATCGATACAGTGTCTGATGAAATATTACTGAAAGAAATTCTGCAGTATGAACACAATAGACGCCGGGATGTTCTCCAAGTCGCTTTGTTTCAAATATTCTCACCCTGAACTTTTCTCTTGTGATGCAATGCCGAGTTGCCCACTGTTATACAATACAGCCATTTATTCCGCAGTCTGTCTTATCACTGGTCCATATCGTCTTCCAAAGCGAGTTCTGCAGATCGTGATCTAGAGCTTTCTCTTTCAATTTCCAGTATCCTGTCCTTTCCTGAAGGTCATCCAGTAGCTGCTTACGTCTTCTTCGTCTTCTATCTTTCCTTCAATAACGTGTTTTAGAAGCAGTTCTCACGCATGGTGTGACCAATCCAGTTGGCCTTCCTTCTTGTTATTGTAGTTAGGATATTACTTTCCTCCTTGATTCTGTGTAATACTCCTTCATTTTTCACATGATCGGTCCAACTGCTCTTTTCCTTCTTTTTTCCAGCACCATATTTCAAAATTTTCCACGTTTTTCTGATCTACGTTTCAAAGTGTACAAGTTTTAATTTGCTTGTTTTAAATTGTAGATTTATGAATAGGAAAACATGTTAAGGCAGATTTATGAAAGTAAATCAAAGTTACAGGTTTCTGGTATGTCCGAGAATCGGTGCTAAACACAGCTGCTGCAGAATCCGAGACACGGCAAATCAAATTGGGCAGCAAAGAGAAAAAGAAAGAGATGTTATTGTTTCACTTCTTGTTCATCCGCACTTATAATGCTTCTACTTTCTTCGAAAAACTGCTTGCCTGAAGCGATAACACGTTTTATGTAGTTTCAAGTAGTGCAGTGTCAATCCTAGTGCATTACATGCTACGTATATGTATGTGTGTGTGTATATAGGGTGTCCCAGGAGGAATGTGCCAGACTTCGGGAGGGTGTTCCTTATGTTAAAGTATACCGATATAACCCAAAACACCTATGTCCAAAGTTGAACGATTACTTAGATAATGGCTAGAGAAGTTTGAAACTTTGACAGCTGTTACACACTTAGTGATTACCAAATACATATTAAAACTGGCAGGATTATGTGGTTTCTGTAATGTTAATATCTGTACTTAACATGTAATTAACGTATGAGTGACATAAAGCCATTAAATTGAACTACATAAACACCCGCATTAACGCCG
>Ga0136643_10016339_pt1 | contig 11157 bp, 7 predicted proteins | sample TergutLab28metaG_FD_96883 | JGI IMG/M metagenome (GOLD analysis project Ga0136643, IMG submission 96883) | Labiotermes labralis P1 segment gut microbial communities from Petit-Saut dam, French Guiana - Lab288 P1 (version 3) (version 3) | ecosystem: Host-associated > Arthropoda: Insects >... | reverse complement strand
TGAGTGGACCCCGTTCCAGACCCACTACTACTCAGAAAATCTGGTAGCGCCGGGGATCGAACCCGGGACCTCTGTATCTGTAGCCAGAAACTCTGACCACTAGACCACAGAGGCGGTCTCCACAGTGCAACACTGAATTCAATTTCAAGTGTGACCCTCTCTTAACAGTCGCGGTTGGGAGGGAGTTAAGATTAATAGAAAACTTGTCTGTCTTAATCACTTTTGAGTGATAGTTTGAGACAAGCCAGGCAATGTACTCGTATATATGTAACTTAATAATGAGGTGCGTTTCGGTAACCATTATTGCCATGCAAAAGCAATAAGTATTACATATTTTGGGTGTGGCTGTATCCTTACGTATCCAGCGGGTAACATGCACGCTCTATATTAAATATATTGTCACGTGTGACCTGTCGGTTTAAAATAGTTTTCCACGCTATCTCATAAACGGTACGATTTTCGGAAAAAGTTTAACATCAAATGTGTGTTTCGATTTTCTCTACAACTTTCGCTTGAAGTGATTTTCATTCTGACAAGAACTAAGAGGGCTATTATCACAAAGGTACGTGTGTAGGTCTTCACGTCAATTTGTCTCCATTATTCTCAGATTTTAATGAAAATTGAATTTTCGCAACACATTTTTGAATAATACTCAAAGATCAGATTTCATGAAAAACTGTCCAGTGCTAGAAGAGTTTTTCCAGGCGGACGGACGAACAGACAGACAGATATGACGAAGCTAATAGTAGCGTTTTGTAATTTTCCGAACTGGCCTAAAAGCAGATAAACTGCAAATTCTTATCCTCGAAAATACAAGGTGCTCTTTCTACCGGCAGCCTGCATGTGTCCACACTTGGCTTAAAATATCCTGAGATTTTGTTCATCTGAATACATATTTCAGTTTCTTAACATCTTCATAAGTAATTGGGAAGTTTTTTTTTTAATTAACAGCACTGTCGACTTTAGATGAATATGATTGTGGAGCACTAGAACAATGATGCTGTCACAGAAAATCAAAATAATATGAAATAGTTATGTTCCAGTTCCCCTTTGTCCATCACAAGCCCTACATTCACTGCTCTGGGATGGAAGCCTGTCCTCCTCAGTAAGAGACTGGTAACTAAGCGCCTTACTCATGGCACAATAAGACAACAGCTTTGTATACGTTACGATGTGCAGCATTATGCTACGTTTAAGGCTAACTTCCACACACACCAAGGTAGCCTAGGGTCTGGAACGTGCTAAGACTAGCATCGTAAATTGCGTTTTACGACACTGCCGTTCACACCACTGAATGTGTGTGTGTGTGTTTTAGCCCCCCGGCAAGAAATTTCAACTTTATATAAACCTGAAGAAAAGTCATATTCTTAGCAGTTTGGAAAATATACTGCTGCTGGTGCCTGGCACGCCATATTGCGAAGACCTCACTTATACTTGTACCTATATAACCCTGATATAATAACCGTAAATATTTAAGCATAGCTGCTTTTAGGGATTAAAAACAACATGATGGAAGGTTTTGAGTTTATACACGATACCATTTGCTGCTGTAACCATAACACTTATTCCTAACGTGCTGCCACTACAGGCTTCGTACTTTTAAAGGTAAGGATTTTGTTACGGCTCGTACTTTCAAAAGGCCTATATTTAAAACAGTATAACGTTGCTTCGCTTAATGTGACTGTACTTTCGAGCAGCAAATTGTGGTTTATTTAATTTTTATATCCGCATGAAAATTTGATCGCTAGTTTACACACTGAAGATTTGTAAATCTCTTTTGCCTTTAATATTACTAATATATCTATAGAGAAGTATGTATTGAATTATAATACTTTTCCTTCTATTTTCTAGTAGTAAGAGTTGTGTAGGAATGATCAAACGTAACGCTGTAATAAGTGGGACAGAATCAACGACGAACATTGAGATTCTATATGTAAATATGCAGCTGTTTATAGCAGCCACGAATTCAAGCATTATTTAATTTTTTCTTGCAAGACGGAAACAAAATTACTTCATTTGACGTTACTTGGACTGGTTTACAAAACTTGTGACATGATCTCTTTTCATGGAAAAATTAATCAAAATACTGTAGAATAAATTACATTCGATGTAATGTAAACTTGAATGAATTTTTCCTTAGTTAATTTACCATCTTTAATGTCTGTAATAAACATTTTCGACGAAAATTTAATTTTATCATAGCTTAAACTGTATTTTTAGAGTTATGCTAAAGGATCATAACTGCTCTGGGAAGGCAGAACCGCTATAATCTCATCTTTTCGTGAGAATAAGAATGTTATGACGTCGTTCAATATTAAACATGTCCCACTTTTTAACTTGAATTTCCTTCCATATCCCCCCTCACCCAACCCCAAGTAATAGAGTCAGAAAATCGTAGTCTATGGCTTTGCCTGTTGTTGCTTCAATGGCAGCAGACAGTTGCTGTTCGTATGGACGGGCGATGGATGTTCGGGTTTAGGCTTCAGAATATCTTGCATTCATTACTTTAGCTGCAAGAGCCTTTCATATTTAGAGGCGTGACATTAATTTAAGTAATATGTAAACAAATTGTGGTAAGCATAACAGTCAGCACTTCTGTAAACCTGCAGGAGCAGAATAATTTTCCTTTTTGTAAATTTTGTGTTCCATGTCCAGATCTTTAAATTTTTGTAGCCAATCGCAAGAAATGGTGAAGCTGATTGCGTTGTTGTACTGAAATGGCCACAGTGGTGGATGCTTTAATATTCCCAATGATACGTATGCTAGCAACATAAACATCACTGACGTCATTAACGCTCGATGTTTCTCAGGCGTAAAGAGGTCAGGGCGTGAAGATGGTCACTGGCTTCCATCTAACCCCGAAGTTAAATTTGGTGGAGCTATACCCCCTTTTCCGCATATTCCTTCATTTCATGTAAACGGAAAAATTTAATTATATGTAAAATCAACTCTTCGATCACATTTAAGACGCCACAGATCAATTACAAATACCAGTCGGATAAAAGCCTTCGAATCTGAGAAGTATTGAGCAGGTAAAAGAGTGCCGGTCTTTCGCCGCAGATTTCCGAACTCGATTCCATAGCAGTACACAAAGGGTCTGTTTAGACAAAGTGGCATCAGGATAGGTTCTTCTTAGAGTATCACATTTTCCGTATCAGTACCTTGCTGGCAGTATTCATATTTTATATACCCACAGTCGTCGCTGTATAATCTTTTCAACGTCGTTAAATAAGCCACGCAAACTCATGGTGAAGTTGTCTCGCACTGCGGTGCTAAATTTTCCAATTTTGTACTTACGTGGTTAAGGATTTAATCCTGTGAAAATAAACAATCCGATACTTTGCATTAATATATATCTATTGTATTTGGGAACAACCCCAAAAAATCAAAATTCTATTCAGAAAGAAATTAAGAGCAGATTGCAGTTAGGGAATGCCCTCCGTCATTCCGTGGAGAATCTTGTGTCTTCCAGTGTGCTACCCAAAAATACGAAGATTAAAATGAACGATACAGTAATTTTGACTGTTGTTATGTACGAGGGTGAAACTTGGTCGCTCACACTGTGGGAGGTACGTAGGCTGAAGTTGTTTGAGAATAGAGTACTGAGGAGAATATTTGGGCTTGCGAGGGACGAAGTAACTGTTGAGTGGAGGAAACTACATAATGAGGAGCTTAATGATCTGTACTCACCCAGACTTTTTCGGGTGATCAAATCGAGAAGAATGACATCGGCAGAACATGTGGCATTCATGGGAGAAAGTAGAAACATATACAGGGGTTTGGTGGCGAGATCTGAGGGAAAGAACCACTTGGGAGACCCAGGCGTAGATGGGAGGACAATATTAAGATGGATCTTCAGGAAGTTGGATGTGGGTTCATGGACTGGATCGATCTGGCTCAGAATAGGGACAGTAGCGGGCACTTGTGAATGTGGTTCCATAAAATGCGAGGAATTTCTTGACTAACTGAGAACCGATTAGCATTTCTACGACTCTGTTCCATGGCTTAAGTAAATAAGTAAGTAAATTTATCTTTTATTTGAATGTCACGTGTTTTCATACTGCAAACCTCATCTGTTATCCAAGTTGATCTAGAGTCTGATACTTAAACTTCTCACCAAAAATCAGTGCATTAAGTTACAGACCATTCGTGTTGTTTAGGTGACTTGCATCTAATAATACTATCCCCTTTGGGAATGCAGGAGGTATTAAGTCCCTCGCGCTGCAGATTCGTTTCCTATTAGATCGTAAACACGCCATAATCCTTTTCAAAGCTGTTAGATCTATCTGCATTGAAGTTCCTGGAAACTACTTACTGTTAGCTACGCGGTACACAGTGCCTGGAAATCAGAAGCGACGTATAAATTACAGATTAAGTTTCAGTTCGTGCATGATGGAATAGTACTTGAGTACAGACTTGCAATAGTACCGCTTGGGAAACAGCATTTCATTACATTTGTCTTGAGTGATATCGACACAGGTCACTGCAGCTGTGTTAATAAAATCAAATTGCTGAATTTCAGTGCAAAGTAACTGATTTACCTTTTTAGCAGTAATTTTATATCAAGAATTTCGATTGCCAGATTTTAGGCGATTTCGCAAAATTGCGAAAAACGACTATTAGCTTCGTAATGTATACCTGGCAGCCTGTCCGTCTCTCTGTCCATCCGCACGTAACAAATCGGCTCTCACAGGACGGATATTTATGAAATTTGATATTTGAGTATTTCTGGAATATGTGTCCAGAAAGTAAGTAATTTGAATGCAGACACTGGACTGTGCTCTCTATAAAGAACCTGAGTAACTTGCTTTCATTCTGAAATCTGAGGACTTCAAGGAAAGAAGATTAAGGTTGCGTCTTCTGTGATGTGACTCAAGTACTCGCACATTATATACCTATGCACCAAAATTTGCGACTTCACACCTTAGAAGGTCGTTACTATAAAGACTCAATTATATTTCTTAATTCTCTCAAATATGTACTTCTGTTATCCTATCTTTAAGTCCCTGAATTAAGAGTTGTGACGACTTTTATCAGTTCGTATCAAGGCAAGCGCTAAGCTGGCTGTGACAAGATGGGGAATAGAGGGAAACAGCAGAGTCAGTTTGTATGCACAGTTCAACCTGAATTTCGTTACTACATCGTGCATGCGAATGAGTGCACACGGAACAAGCTCTTATTTCTTTGTGTAAATTTAATTAAGAATCTTACATGACTCTTCTTTTGTTTCAAAAGTAGGAATCATATAGAGAAAATCGCTCATCGTCTCTTATTTACCACTGCAGAAAATATGAAGCATATCATTCTTTGTATGATTTCAACGGTTGTGAAAATATTATTACTGTTTTGCCCAGCAGAATCAGGGCAGTAGTAAAGGGAATATTGAATGGACACTTACGCACAGGGAAGTTGCACAAATTTTTCAAATTTTTTGTAATTCCAACATTGTAATCTTGAGATACGAGGAACAAAAACTTCCTAAAATTTCAGGTAAAGTAATTGCAATGCTCAAGTTGTGTCAGGTGATGTCAGGGTTTCGGTTTTTAATGCTCAATGTCTGCTGTACATACCGCCAGCTCTCATATTCAAAAAACTACGTTCTGCAAGCAAAATATATTTACGTTGTTTCGTATGATTTCAGTAACAAATTGGGAGAACTATTTGGCTATTGTGCACGAAAGAGAATGTGTTTACTGTGCTGTACGAAGTGAAATGAATTCAGGTTAAATGCAGTATTAAGGTATACACTTATTCTCGAGTTCCATGCTGCCATTACAAAACTGTGTAGGGAATTCTTTACAAAATTATGAAGTTACCAAGCATAAGTCATGTGCAAGAATGATAATGAAAATGCCGGCAACACAGGACAGGGCGAAGACCAACACTGGAAATGCAGGGGGCTTAAACTTATAAATCCAGCGGTTTCTTTACGTACAGCCAGGTTTAAGATTTAAAAATTCTGCATTGTCCTCACATTGCTTTTATGTGGTTTGTATCAATTTCAGAAAAAAAGGTTATTTTGCCTTATATAATATTAGCATACTGGTTTTGTATAACCGAGGTGGAGAGTGTTTACTGCTTGGTACTCACTGAGTCCTTGTATAAAACAGACACTTTTCGTCCAACAGAGTTAAACTTGGCGACGATAATGCGATGAAGCTCTCTCTATTGCAGAAGCTAATAGAACTGAAGCATCATCTGTTGTAAAGCTGTAAACGTTTTGCACTGACAGCTGCCCTAATTCTATATGCATTAGGTGTATATTGTGAGTGATTGTAAGCATTGAAATTCTGTAAATAGTCCAACAAACAACATATATGTGTATATGTGTACAGCAGACAAAAACCGTGGGTGTCTTGCGACCTGTTCATGGATGGCTACACAAGATTGACAGGCAACGGCGCTCCGTACATAGAACCAACTGGTCAGAGCCACATGGTTTCGACACGAAGACTGTAAGAAAATCGGAACGTGACTTCGGCATTGATTCTTCGGCGTTATCCCAGTCTGCAAAGGTTTAGACAAAAATTAAAGCGAAACAATACGGTACCAGCACTTTAGTCGCTTAGTAACGAACACTTAATTTTTGTTACAGAAGAGAATTTCAAATCAGTTCGCCCGAGTGGGAATTAACAGGCCCCCAGAATGAGCCTTTCGGTGTAAACCAAGGAGATAGATAAGCCGAGACCGTTTAAACGTTGATTGTGAGGTTAGTAGATGCTTGGGTTTAATCTGTGGAGAAAAAGGACAGAGACTGTCTGGACCGCCACATGCTCCTCCAGCTACACCAGACTCCAAGTTATCCAGTCTAAATGTCTCTGAGTCATAGGTAACCATCCCATACGTACCCTCACTTCCCACCTGCACAACTCTCTAACATCGAACCCATCCCCGTTCTCAACCACCACCTCACTGACAAAATTTTCGCTCATTGCCCCTTACACCCCAACCCCCAGACCAACAAATAGGGAATTATACTCTAGCCGACCTGACTAACTTGTACAAAAAATATAAACACAAACGTACAAGCCTATACTGTTTTAATTAGCTTACCGGAAGTCGGAGTGTTTTTTGTTCATAAAATTTCACTGCCGTCATTTGCACCTATATTTATATACATATTGTTCAGTTCCATTTCTACCATAGTGTAAATGTTTATTAAAATTGGTTACAGGAAAAATTTTGTAATTTATCCTTGTACACACTGTATGTACTATGTGTGGCATAAATTTCTTTAAAAGGGGGGAGTGGGGCAGAGAAAATATCGAGTCTCTTTCCAACTGCACGGTTTCAGTCACTGATTATTCGCTAAGTTCTTTAACCACACATAATATAGTAAAATTTTATATAATTTTAGATGACGTACTGTAAGGGAGGTGTGAAGTTGCGGCGTACGTCTATTTTAGATCTTTTTTTTATTTCAAAGTTTACATAATGGACACTGAAATGTTGCTGTGTTGTATCTGTTGCGGACTCGATGAGGAACGCATCTTAGATGTTGTTCAGGGAGGACGGAGCTCGTAACTCTGGTTAAGACGGGGACTCGGGCAGGCCGCACACAATCTCAATAATCCCCAAGCAGAATATATTGGAGTTTTGTTGTGCAAGATTATAGAGAATTTGCATTTACAACCGAAATGTATTAGTGACAATTCTCGCCAGTGGACTCTTCATTTCTGTTCGTACACACTGACTGTCCAGCTTCGTACTCTGCTGCTCAGACACAGTTCGAGCTAAGCAGCAGACTGCTGTCGCAGAACAAAGCAACTATTGTTACATGTGTTGCTCCACACACTGCTCGCGCGATACACTTAGCGAGTCCAGTTAGAGACAAAAAAAGTGGAAGGAAATTATATGCCTCCCATGCCTGGTCTTCAGAGAGGCGAGAACTAAGCATGAGTAAATTTAGCTTATGACTAATATACAGTACATGTAAGAATGATAAAAAGAAAACCACAACAAAAAAAGTCAATGTGTGTCAACTACACAACCACTCATTATAGTCTCTGTAACAGCCGATATTTAAACCTGATCCTTCATCTGACAATGACTTTGTGATATCTACTTTTCTCGGTACTGTCGGTGTATCAGTTCTTAGTTTCCTCCCTAGCATCTGAAGAAAGTTGTTTAAAAGTGCTGTTTCTCAAGTGAATACAAGAGCAGATTCTCTGCATTAGTATGAGAAGTCTCCACTATTATTCTGTAGCGCTGTTAGCTCTTGTGACTTTCTTATAGCACAGATTTTAATATTAAATTACAGAGAGGCGTATTGAATAAGTTGGCGTGAGATGTGATTATGGAAGGAATCCACATCCGTGACGTCAACCATTTTGACACTCAGTGTAGACCCGTGACATGTAAATGAAAACGGATTTGACGTATTTACATACACGGCTATATTGAAGTCCCTATATACGCTTGAGTACGTATATATAAAAAAATCATAACAAATATCCAGGAATTAATGTCTTGAAACGTTTCACAAAATAAATAACTCCATGGATCATTCCTTCTTAAGAAGCTGACATTTCATCACCTAGTCAAGAAATTCCCCGCATTGTATGGAACCCGAAGATAAATTACTACGTTCACAAACACCTGCCACCTATCCATACATTGAGTCAGATTATTCCAGTTCGCGACTCTCCTTCCCACTGCTCGAAGATCCTTTTTAATATTATCCGCCCATATACGCCTACGTACTCCAAGTGGTCTCCTTCTCTCAGGTCTTCCCACTAAAGCCCTGTGTGGAACTTTTCTGTCTCCAATACGTACTATATGCCCATCCCATCTGATTCCTCTTGATTTGATCACCCGATTAATGTCTGGTGAGAAGTACAGATCATTAAAGTATTTAGAAAGCTAATGTCCAAGCTCTTTCCTGATCGGCACGTCTTTTACGTTTTGGGTAGAATTGGTGTGAGTGTAGAACAACGCAACCTAAACACAACCGAACATATTCAGTTTCATGTCTACGTCACTATCAGTGGGATGACTGAAGGCGATTACTCTTGCTAATGTAGTCAGAAACACCAACGGATTCATTAACGATTATTATTATTAATGAAGCAATTATGGTTCAGTGCTTTGAAGTGTAATTACGTAAATATTGACCCTAATTTTTTTTTTACAGGAACGAGCACTATCGTATAGATCGGAAGTCGTACCACTTCCATAGATCTGTGAACCCCGCATTTAATATGCATGAGGCAGGAGCGTTTTCATGTCTCGGCCATGAGTCTGACGAGAGTGATGCGCAAGCAAGAGTAAGGGACAACAGTCAACATTACGTGGGTTGGTTATCACCCTCGAACTCACCGGTGATGATTTAGTAAACTGTTATTAAAGTACACTGCTTCGACCGCGCTATGAATATGAAACCAACGTTGATATAGCGTACCCTATCAGTGTATGGCGGGAATATTAGCTGGCTGAGGGAATGTGATAATTGTCGGAAGTGCACGGACCCGGCTTTATACGCGTGGCGCAGAAATTGACCTCAAGACGATGAAGAAATTTTGGTTTCTGGCTAACATTCGAAACAAAATCTATGAAAATACTTAGCAAAATTATTAAATATACGATAATATGTAACCAGATTGGTTGGGGGTAAAAAGAAATACGACCTTCTTACAAGAGTTTAACTAAGGCCCCTTCCATTTTAGTGGGCCGGGATAGCTCAGTCGGTATAGCGATTCGCTACGGGCTGGATGGTCGTGGGATCGAATCCCGGTGTGGTTGATATTATCCAGACCGGTCCAGATCGGCCGTGGGGCCTACCTAGACACCTGTACAATTGCTACCGCGTCTTTCCCGGGGTAAAGCGGCCTGGGTGTGACGTTGATCACCTACCCCCATCCAACGCCGAGGTTAAGGAAAGAGTAAGGCTATACCTCTACCCCTTCTTTGGGCCTTCGTGGCCTGTAATAGGGTGAAATTTACAGTTATCTTACCTACTCCGTTTTAAACTAACTGATTTCATGTATTTAGCCTTATTCATTCCACATTATATTAAAGACTGGTTGTGTCTTGAATTATAGGCTCTTGATTTCGTGATAAGTTAAGTATTGTGTGGCCTGTAGCCTACTTCAAGTATTAATTCTACTTGAAGATTATTATCTTCTGGTAAATGGCACCATGTAGTTTGTTAGATATTTACGGAATTTTCCGATGGATATACTGTCTCCATTTTCTAAACTTAATATTGAGGCTGTGCTTTCGTTCGTTCGTCATGACGAAACGCTCTAATCGTGCATAAATTCCATTTGTTCGCTTCAGGAATTGACGTGTGTTGCAGTTGGGTGAGACCCAAGTGAAGTGACTTGAGTAATGCATGCTACAGGTGAACATTGCAAAAGCAGCAGCAGCGGCAGCAAAAACAAAAACAACAACAAAATATGACATGAATCATGATTCTCGTGCAAGAACCCCGTCGCACCTACACAGTTTCACACAAAACGTACTGTCACAGAGAACGTCCTTAACTTCCGCGCATTCTCGTGCACATGCGTAGAGAGGAAAGACGGAAAGAAGACGCTGAATATATCTCAACTACCCCTTTAAATATCTTGAGATGAGCGAAGTGTTTCTCACTTGAGAATCATATCATTTACGTTTTCGGCGTCTCTGTAATCGCGTAGTATTTGTTTTATGTAATCATTTAAGACTTCATAATAACTTTTTTCACGACATTAATTCATTATACTCTTAACTGCATGCTTTTGTGTGGGTATGAGAACTGGGCTATACAAGAACAGCATAGAAAAAAATTCGAGACAACAGGTTTTGAATGTTTGAGTTGAATTGCGGGATATACATTTTATTTTTATATAACAAATGAATAAATTAGAAAATAGCTGGACATTTACAATGTAAATGATATTTTTGTGTGTTATATACTAACAATAAGATCCAAAACATTAGGGACTTGTATAGGGGCATCAGTGACTTTAAGAAGGGGTACAAGCCTAGATGTAATACAGTAAAGATGAGAAAGGTGACTTGGTTGCAGACTCCCACGGTATTGTGGCTAGGTGGAGGAAATATTTCTCCCAGCTATTCAACGTGCATGGGGTTAAGGAGGTTGGGCAGGCAGAAATACACACAGCAGAACCACTGGTACCTGAGCCAAGTGCCTCTGAGGTTGAGCTGGCTATC
>Ga0136643_10016338_pt1 | contig 11157 bp, 5 predicted proteins | sample TergutLab28metaG_FD_96883 | JGI IMG/M metagenome (GOLD analysis project Ga0136643, IMG submission 96883) | Labiotermes labralis P1 segment gut microbial communities from Petit-Saut dam, French Guiana - Lab288 P1 (version 3) (version 3) | ecosystem: Host-associated > Arthropoda: Insects >... | reverse complement strand
ATATCATATTTCCTAAATAGTTAAACGAATTTACTTGTTCTATAATTTTGTTATCTATTACAATTTTAGTTCTTACTGGATCTCGTCCGTTACATGCCATCGATTTTATTTAATATTCATAATAATAATAATAATAATAATAATTTTAATCATAAGTTGAAGCACAAAAAGCACTTATAAAAAAAATTTACGAGCTCCATGAAGATGGCCAGCAGTTAAGGCGGCAACATGGCGGAGCATTAGTTAACAATAAAACCGTTGTGCAAAAGGATGGTTTTAGATTTTACATATGTAATATAGTTGCAAGGGAAATGTACAACATTAAATCAAGCTAGTTTCCTGTTTCGTAAATAAATAAATAAATAAAATATTGTCCCAATTTTTTTATATTTTTAATTACTTAATTCTCGGCTCTATAAATTCCCCATCGTGTCACACTAGTTTGATTACTGACTCGTTAACCTATGGATAAAACATCAGTGACATTGCTGTATGACTTTAGAAGAATACGTTCATAAAAGTACAGAGAAACTCTAAATTACTTTACTGGAATTCGTAACGCAGTCTAGTTCTTTTCGGCTTTACCGTAATCATACCTTTATAAATTAGAAATAAAGGAATTTTTAAAATGAAGTATAAACGGGACGCCTTCCTATATTTTCAGAATTAAACTTTAACTTCCATTTCTTTTGAATCCATTTCTAATCACCTGTACTAGAATCTCAAAACTCCTGCTCCTTTGTCGAAACATAAGGATGAATACAAACATCTCTCTTCCAAAAATATTCAGCTAAATAACTTATTAAGCAAGCAAGCAACCAACCAACCAACCAACCTGCCACCTTAAACCACAATCTTCTTGAGTCGACAGTCGCTCGTTTAGAAAGCCTTATAGAAGCCGAACGCACAGTACAATTTTCACAACAAGCCACTGTTGGACCCAGCTCTAGATCAGTTACATTGACATCACTACTCAAATACAATTTTTTTTTTCGACAAGATCCCTTCATTTTGAGCTTATTAGACTCGGGAAATGGAGGCAGAAAGCTCCCTCGAAAAGTCGGTAGTACAGATTTATCAAGGGACACGGTGTCAATCACAAATAACATCTGCATTGACACTACCCTTCCATCTAAGTCTGTTCTTCCCATGTAGTCTCTTCTATTCTAGTTTTCTAACACTTGCATGTTACGTCGCCCAACACGTTAAAAAAAATTTGGAAGGGTATTGGCACTCCTTATTTTATGAACGTATTGCAACAGCGCATTTTTTTCACGCTGTTACTGATCCAGAATAACGTGCATGAACGAGAAAAAGCTGAGGACTCATGTTGCATCTGAACCATACACAAACATATGATGAGATTAAAGACTTGCGAGTTACACAGCCAACATCTTTACTGCTAGTTGGAATAGAATTTTGACAATATATAGGCATGATTGGTCCCACTTTTCGTTACTACGTCATATTTTCATAACAAATGTACAGACATCCAGTAACATGATCCACTTCCTTTACAGCAAAATAATCAGCTATGTTGTGCTGTTCTGCATTACGAGCATCCAGTGGCTGTGATGTCAATAAAAGCTGTGTGATGTAAAGGATGTTGTTAAAAACATACATGCCTTTATTTTCAGAATAGGCATAAAATGAACACACAATGGGAAGGAAGCATGAATTCCCATCTTGTGCCTCTTCTCACTAGAACTTAACGTATTACGATTACATACAATATTCATTGCACGCTATAGACTAAAACTGCTGAACAGCACTAATTTTGGTCCATCTCGGGCCTAAATGAGAGAAATTTTAAATAGACACTTTCTCAAAAAGACATACATAAATAGTTGGTATTAGTTGGTATTGAACATGAAATATGTCAGTCGCATCCGAAAGTTCAATCTGTAACGTTCTACAGCAGGCAAAAATATTCCACAGCACAACAGAGAAGAAGCCACAAACATTCGCATTTGGTAGGTATATTTGTGAGATACCGAGACGGTACGAACTCTCCGAAGAATGTTTCAATTAAAGTGTCAGTCCAACACAACTAATTTATTGGAAAACAGGTACGTTAAAATCCACAGTAAAGCAATATTTCGACCCGTAGTGGATCATCATAAGGATATATATATATATATATATATATATATAAACATGTGAAATTTATTATACTTTATTTTCCTGTGTGAGATCTCAAGCCTCACACCACTAAATATATACTTACATCAGTTTTATTAAATTATGTCAAATATATTAAAGTTTTCAGCGTCAATCTTATGTTTATTGGACCGTGCATCATCTTAATAGTTGAATAAGTAGAGACCAACTTGATGTAATTTGCTTTATTATTTCATTATTTACTGCTCAACATGTTTCGGATGTTAATACATCCATCTTCAGGAGCTTGCGAAATTATTATATGAGTTATTTCATGAGTTGTATTGCTCTGGTTCGATGTGTGTTGGTGTTACGTTGTGGTTTGACTGGGGTGGTGTGGTGTGGTATCCGTATGTAGGCTGAAGCACTGCTTCAGCCTACATACGGATACCACACCACACCACCCCAGTCAAACCACAACGTAACACCAACACACATCGAACCAGAGCAATACAACCCATGAAATAACTCATATAATAATTTCGCAAGCTCCTGAAGATGGATGTATTAACATCCGAAACATGTTGAGCAGTAAATAATGAAATAATAAAGCAAGTTCCAACAAGTTGGTCTCTCTTTATTCAATTTTCAGCGTCAGTCTATAAATTTATGGTTACATTTTGATCTCGTGTATTCCTCTCGCGTTTTATGCAGAAAATCATCGTTTACATTTGACTTATTCTAAAAAAATTTTGAATCATTTTAAAAACTTATTATTTTAAAATGAGGAGAATATAAATTTATAATAACAACCGTGTAAGAACCCTTTCTCTATGTGTATATGTGCAGCATCATGATGATCTTTCAAGGGCCGCAACATGCTGCTATACTGGAAACTAAGACGTCCGTTTTTCAACAAATTTGTGTTGGGCTGTTCCCTCGATGGAAACAACTCACTGTATAAACAAAGGGACGTCACGTGTCCAAATTAATCTTTCAGAGATTTAAACCCCGGTCGTCCAACAGGTAACAACTAACCATTACATCTAAAATCGCTGTTGAGAATTTAACGTTCTTGGTATTCAGAAAGCGCAATTACGATGAATGATATAGAGTTCTGCTCTGTCGGTTGCATCTCTACAGGCAGAGAAGTTTTTGCTAGCATTACAGAGACGCTCCACTGGAAATGGTTTTACCTTAGTTTCTTTTCGCCACACAGTAGAGGAAGTCTTCTCCCTAATTACATGTCGTCATACCAACCCGAATCTACCCACACGTATCAACATCGCCTCCACGCCATTCCCTGATTTCTAAACAAAATGCAATGACAAAATAAACCTGTAGAAACATACTTCGTTTCACTACCGACATATCAAACAAGAACCTGATTTTTAACGTAGACTCTTGTAAAAAAAATTGGTTATTTCCTTCCTTATGTTTCTATCAATACGAGCATTCTTTCTTTACTTTTATCTATCTACAAACAGGGGCCGAAAAGTACTGTCGCCACAAACTTCATACCGAGACTTATTTCCCACTTGGATTTCGCAGTTCTGGCGGTTTTCACTTCGCCATTCGTTGTACAGGTAGAAAGGCGAACTATATCGAGCAGTAAATAAGACCAACATTAACAGTGCGTAATAGCACGTAATTTGCGGTTACTGAATTCCATACTTCCCCACTATCTTATGACTTTGGTCTGCGTGTGCATTGGGTCGAGATCAAGGAATTAATCTAAGCGTCGATAGACGGTTTCAGTTACAGCAGAGCGCCACACAATAGAACAATTTGAAATAAAGTGAAATGCCAACTTGATGCAACTAGGAATTTTATTGATGTATTCTTAGCTCGACATGTTTCGGGCGCACACGCACATCATCTGGAGCATTAGATGTTGAGTTGCAGCATATGGTTTTCTGCACCGAGTTTTTGGTTGGGTGGTGGTCTTGAGAGCCGCTGCGTAGGTCGTGTTAACGGTGCGGATGGTGCTGTGCGACGGCACCATCCGCACCGCACACACGACCTACGCAACGGCTCTCAAGATCACCACCCATCCAAAAACTCGGTGCAGAAAACATTTATGCTGCAACTCAACATCTAATGCTCCTGATGATGGGCGTACACATACGTACCCGAAACATGTCGAGCTAAGAATACATCAATAAAGTTACCTAGTTGCATCAAGTTGGCATTTCACTTTATTTCATGAGGAAGATCCACGGTCAAACAACTCTCAATAGAACCATCTGTTTGCCTAGCGACCAAAATAATTCCTTGAATACAAGAGTTTTAAAGCTCGCTTAAGTCTTGTAAATTTGTTTATATATACACAGGAACATGTGCATGACTTACTGTATATACTACATAATGTTTTTATTACGCCTATATACAAATCTGTACATGAGCGGGAATCACGTTTATTTTCAAATACTCGTACCTTCTTCACACGTAAATCTAGGATGAAGTCATTAAGTTTCTATTCCTTTACTTCTATACAACAAAATTTCTCTTTTCAATCCTGAAAGCACAACAAAAAGAAAAAGATTAAGAAGAATGAAGGATAAGAAAAACATGCAAATAACAGCCAGTTTCTTGCTGGGTTGATTTAACTAAGTGTTTCAACAGTCCGGGTTTCGTTGTGTCAAAATTGAATGTTTTATGGATGATGAAGAGGAACGGATTGGAAAGGATGCGCATGGGACACGCCCGACAAACTGTCGCATCTTTTATTAGCAAGTATTGGTAACAATGACGAAAACCTCAGTCATAATAGCTCAGCTTCGAGCAAGAATGCGAGATATTTCGTATGCGACCCGGAATTAAAGATCACCAAAATATGTACAATGGACGGCGTAATTGGCAATACATTGATTTGTGCGTCCTAAAAATGGCAGCTAGGAAATTAATCAGTGTGCTACGACATTCGGGAATAAATAAAAAATGAAGTAAGAACTGCAGGGTAATTAGCAAGAGGTTGTGATGAAAAAGAAGAAAATTCGCCGCTTAAAGTATTTTGGCCAGTATACGCGCCGTATTTTCGCAAATTGTATATTTTTGCTCCGCATGATTCGCACAACAAACAGCGACTGTTCCCTTGAATGGTATTTAGCCACTGGGTTTTAGGCGCGTTCCCAAATTTGCGAATAGCGACACTAGCTTCTTCAAGTCTGTCCGTCTACCTACCTGTCTGTCCTTGTGTCCGTCTGCATGGAACAACTTGGTTCCCACTGTACGGATAACCATGAAATTCAATATTTGAGCATTTTCAGAAAATTTGTGCAGAAAATTCATGTTCCATTAAAATCTGACAAAATAACGGGCACTTTACATGAAGAGCAATATACATATATGATCATATCTTTGAATTCTTGTTACAATGAGAAATGTTGCAAACAAAATTTGTATAAAAATCAAAACACAATTTAAGTTCAGTAACTTTTCCTCGAAAATCATGCCGTTTTCAGACAACGTGGAAAAATATTTTAGAACCGGACAGGCAACAGATGGCAATATGGCGCATGCGCAATGCACGCTGGATACCTAAGACTACCAACACACACTCAGAATATGTAATACTTATTGCTTTTCCACAGCAACAATGGTTGCTTCAACACGTCTCAGTGTCAAGTTATATATAAATTACCTGTCATACTTTTCCGATGGAAGCACATTGCGTTCCCTGAATGGAATGAACACAATACTTAAACTATAAAGTAAATTAACTTTAGTGTTACTATTTCGTCTCCTTACTGATTACAATGCAGCTGATCCTATAATTAAAATTTAATAAAACTCGCTTCTTCTTGAGAAGATGGGAGTGCAAGGAACAGACAAGACACTTGCTTAAAGAAAGTGACAAATTAATTATGTAACTCCATTCGTTAGAAGACCCCTAACGGAAACTAAGCCATGACTGTGCTAATTAAGGCTCAGAAAAGAGAACCGTTGACGATGAATGATTACGCTAAGGGAAACAGAGAAAGTAAAGCAAGTCAAACGAAGACGATATGAAATTAAAGGTTACGGTGGTATCATCATATACAAGGAAATGACGAACGCACATTGCCAAAACGGCCAGGTTTCTTCTTTCGGATTTTGTGCTTTATGAAGAACAGAACTAGGGGCAATTGCAGACGCCACAGCGACGTGTTAAATTAGTTCACTGTAGACTCTCTTTCTTGTCGGTAAGAACAGTGAAAAAGGAACGAAAGTTGTGACCAACTGATCAGACTGCACCTACTCATGTTACTATTGTACACTCTGAACGTGTGCTATGTCCATTCACTGAGTCATAAACACTGAATTTCCCACTCACTGTACTGACTGAGCTATCCCTGCTGCACCGGTACCTCTGAGAAAAAAACGTGTCAGGCCTAGCCTGCTGCTGCTGCTGCTGAAGGAAACAAGAATAAAATGTAAAAGCATGAGGTGATTATTATTATTATTATATTATTAATCAATATCACTTTTATGCAGGTTATTTACAATAATATACCTGAAAAAACATGTTTCTAGGGTATGTAATGTCGCAGATATTGTCATTATTACTTTATTATTATTATTAGTAGTATTATTATTATTATTAGTCGTTATCACTTTTATGTAGTGTATTTACAATTATTTACCTAAAACATCATTTCTAGGGTATATAGTGTTGTTTTTGTTTTTGTTGTTGTCGTCGTTGTTGTTGTTTTTGTTCTTTTTGTTGAACTAGTCCATACTACGTATTGTGATACAGACACAGAAAGCAGTCACACACAGTGAGAAAGGTAGTTTCAAATAAGAACTACACTTTTAGTAAGAAACCTCTCAAGTATCCCGAGTTTATTTCACAGCCTCCAGTCTACTGATTTTACTGTCTCAACTCACCCATTTATTTTGACGTCTTTAAGTGACATTTTCATTATTTACAGTAGTCCTGTAGCGTGGAATAAATAAGAATATGACGACTTTGAAAGGTGGTTTGCGTAGAATTCAGAAGCAGCTATCAGTAGAGCAATTTGAGATATTCTGATCACAACTCGCTTCTCGACAGCTTGCATCAGGTATATGAAATTTCAGTCCACGATCCGGCTCGTTAGTTGACGTAAACCGCAGCAATTGTAAAGGCTATTTTTAAAAGGATTCATCAAGCGTGTGATTACATGTAGTGAAACGTAATTAGTGGCGCGTGAAACGAACTTTATTTAAAGGTACTACACTGACAATAAGAAAACAGAGAAGTAAGTCAATGGAGCAAAGTCATTTTTGAGAAGCTATCAGTTCCTCAGCTAGTCAAGACATTCCTCGCATTCGCAGCTTCATTGCCCCGTTCAGAGAAACTTGTACCCATCCTCAGTCAAATGATCCCAGTCAACAATCTCACGTCTTACTGGTTTATTATACATTTTAATAATATCCTCCCACCTATGCCCACGACTTACAAGCGGTGTCTTTTCCCTCATGTTCCAAACCAAAACACTGTATGAACGCCTTCTTCCCCATACGTGCTACATAAATGGCTCACTCCATCCCCCTTCATTTTAACGCCCTGATAATATTCTGCGGATGAGAACCAATCACGAAAGTCCTCATTATGCAATTATCGCCGCAGTCCTCACTTTTTCCCCTTTAGACCTAAACGTGAACGATGACGCTTTCACAGAACAAACCTAACTCACATTCTAGCCATGTGTCTCTGATTATTATCGATTAAGTGTATTATAAGTGACATAGATCTCTGACTTAAGACCGATTCCCTCCTCCCACAATCAAACCCGTCGAGTTTAGATAAAAGTGTAGCACTGCACAAGATGAACTCCGTAGAGTTTTGCCCTTGTTAAGAATTCAATCGTGATGCGGTCGGTTCAGATGCACCACATTTTTATAAAACCTAAAGGCACAACACCGACTTTCTGACTGACAGCAACACAGATCACAGACTTCAACGCTCAAGCGTTTTCAGTGTTGTGACCTGCATGAAATATATTCGTAGTTTTTCATGTTGGAGTGCAGCCAATATCTATCCACAATGCCGGACACTGACATTATAATACACTGTACATGCAAGTGAGTCTTTGTATCGGAACAGGTGTTAACTGTGTAAATCCCAAAACAAGTAGCTCGTAAATGGAACAGTAACTACTAAAGGTTATTCCGCCACCCTTACCAGGGTGTCACGCTGATATTAGCCATTCAACCTTCACAAACTCGACGCTTACGCTGGAGTGATACAGACTTACTGTCAGCATTTGCTGTTGACACCTATGGACGTGACGAACACAGAACTGCTTTTAGCAACAGAAAGCAATTCAAACTTTTCAATATTAAAATTTCAAAGGAGATTCGATCAAAATTGTTAACTGTATTGTAAAACGTGATCAATGAGTTTATTCCACACTGCGCTGTTTTTAATTGACATTTTAAATGTGATCCGGAAAGATATTTTTCCTCTTTTCTGGGTTTTTCCGCATCTAGTGTCTGGCACGAAACCAGCTATACTTCAAATGTTAATATTCCTTCAATAAAATAACGTAATACATAAAAACTGGCTACAGTTCCTGTCCAATATACTCCTCTCAAGCTATTATCGCATCTCAGTTCAGTTACAAGTATTTGACACTGCGGCAAGAGAAAGAGAAAGTTCAGCAGTTTCAAAGGTACAGCCCTTTACTCACAGTCACTTTCATCCACATTCTATCCTCATACCTGTTTCTCCTCAGGTCCTTTCCAATTTCAGCTTCCGATCTCACTTCAGGGCACTTCATATCCCTGTCATACCCGCTGTGTGTAAATATATTCTCGTAATTGTATTCTGGAAGCTAGTATAAGGTAATAAAGTCAGAACAAGTGTCAGACACGATAACACGCGTACTGAACTCTGCCGGCCCGAAGTAATGAAAAAATTATTTTCCAAGGCTCCAGTATCCCTGTGGTTGGGCGCTTCTGTGACAGCAACCTGCTGAGAAAAATGACCAATATGGATGGCCTACAACTTAACTTATTCCGAACGACGGTGGGACTTTTCAAGCCACCATTTCGGTTGAAGTAAAATCTATCTGGCCATTGAAAGCCTTATCACAACAGGGCCTTCTCAGAGGGACAGGGATGTTGCAGCCATGAAACAATTCATGGGAACGACGATATTTGTAAAATTCTGCATAGCCGTATGTTCCCTTGCCTTACAGGCACAATGCACATTTCAGAAAAGAAAACTTCTGTACAGTCTAGTCAGTAACAGAGTCTAGTAGCCACTAAGGGTAGACAGAATATCCTACCACAATCTTTAGTGTTTGCCTCAACCCTGATGACACAAGCACTGTTACCTACCACAACATACGTGGTAGTATAACCCAACAGACCGCAATGGGAATTTTCACACCCGCGAAGAACCGCAAAACTTATAATCAAATTTGTTATTACGACTTGTTGCAGAACAGTTAAGAGCCTTATAAGGCGAATCTACAAACCAGGTTGCTGTAAGATTCATATGCATATCAACTGTGGGCCATTGAATTACGGGAATTACCATCTTACCTGGAATACAAGAAAAAGTGTCATGTAATAAATATGTTGATTGTAAACATCTTAAACAGAAAATACGAAAATCTCCCGTGCTTGTGAATTAGACTGTGTACACCTCTAAATCACGCAGAAACTGAAGGGGGAACAGGGAGAGAGCTTGAAGCTTTCCGGGCACCTACTTGTTCTGAAAAGTACCATCTTGATTGCCATTACATTAACTCACCTTTAAATCCCACCTTTCCATTTAATTAAACAACACGAGTACAATGTGCACTGCAGATAAACTAAAGATCTGTACAATCTAAAAATGAATACAAATACATTTGCCATGCGGTGATGTAACAGCCGACTTATAAAATTAAACATCAGTACAAACAGACATGCTTCGTGCGATGAAGTAACAGCTGACCTATAAAATTTAAAACTCCAGTTCGCAATGTAAACTGTCAACCATTGTGACCAAGAAATTTTTTTCATCTTTACACAGAAGTAAACTTCACTCCAGAGCGTGTCAGGAAGGCCTAGATGAGGAGCAGATGTATAATTCAACTCTTTCTTTAACTTCACCGCTAGATGTGGTGGGTGGTAAACGCCACGCCCTGGCTGATTTACCTCGGAAAAGAGACCATGTACCCACTGTACAAGAGGCAGGGTGGGTCCCAGGGATGGTCTAGATGAGTGCCAAAGACATCACCCACCAGGATTCGATCACCGGAACGTTCACACCCAGCAAGTGGCTATACCGACTGCTCTGACCCTGTCCACCATCCTTACATTGTAGTCAGTAGTGGCTTGAACACAAATCTAATGAGACTTCCGCAAAACGAACGTAGTTTGTCATATTGGTCTGGAACGATAATAGAACACATCACGATAACAATAAACTGTCATTAGTGTTCTGAACAGTTGTCAGCTGAGAAACACAGCACAAAGGGATGAAATATCACGAGTAACCTACATTAACAATTCCGTTCCGCACTGCACTTCCCTTCCTCTACGTATTCGTCATATACTTCTGCACTTGATGCATGAAATTACCTAATTTGTACATGACCTGAGAATTCACTAACTACCATGCTCGCATAACGAGTCATTGGATCGTATCACAAGCCACATGAATCCAGTCGACAATATCCCACCCCATTTCTCGTTACTCATTTTAATATTATCTTCTTGAAAAATATAAAGTCTACATTTTCCCTCTCCTTTATGCGTATTTGATGTGGGCTGGGTAGCTCAGTCGGTAGAGCGACTGATTAAAGGCTGGACGGTCCGGGATCGAATCCCGTTGGGGATGAGATATTCCGCCCGTCCAGACCGGCCCTGGGGCCCACCCAGCCTCGTGTAATATGGGTACCGGGTCTCTCCCGGAGGTAAAGGCGGCCGGGGCGTGCTACTGACCACACCCCGTTCTAGTGCCGCGGTCATGGAAGAGTAGAGCTATACCTCTGCCCACCCCCTGATGATGGGCATAGTAATGCCCGAAACATGTTGAGCCTACAAGAAGTACAATAAAATAACAAGTGGCATCTAGTTGGTTTTTTATTCTTCAGT
>Ga0136643_10016335_pt1 | contig 11158 bp, 5 predicted proteins | sample TergutLab28metaG_FD_96883 | JGI IMG/M metagenome (GOLD analysis project Ga0136643, IMG submission 96883) | Labiotermes labralis P1 segment gut microbial communities from Petit-Saut dam, French Guiana - Lab288 P1 (version 3) (version 3) | ecosystem: Host-associated > Arthropoda: Insects >... | reverse complement strand
AGGTTAGGTTAGTTAGATGCAGCGCGTCAAAGTTTGCATTATCACTGTCATGCTGCCTGTAGCGAGAATATATGTTACCGCCCTGAAAAGTGCGAAAGTATGTATGTATGTGTGTATGTATGTGTGTATGTATATATGTATGTATGTGTGTATGTAGGTATGTGTGTATGTATGTATGTATATATGTATGTATGAATGTATGTATGTATGTGTGTATGTAGGTATGTATGTATGTGTGTATGTATGTATGTGTGTATGTATGTATGTGTGTATGAATGTATGTATGTGTGTATGTATGTATGAATGTATGTATGTATGTGTGTATGTATGTATGTGTGTATGTGTGTATGTATGTATGTGTGTATGTATGTATGTATGTGTGTGTTTAAGCATGTATGTATGTGTGTATTATGTATGTACGTATGTATATATGTATGTATGTGTGTAAGCATGTATGTATGTATGTACGTATGTATGTATGTATGTACGTATGTATATATGTATGTATGTATGTATGTGTGTATTATGCAGAAAGAAAGAATCTTCCAGCAGAAATTCTTTCACTTTCTTCCTTTCCACATAATGTCACTCTGTCTGTCGCCGCATTTTAACACAAATTCTCGTAACTTTCACCCAACTTTGCACGAAATATCTTTCCTGTCTCCACGGCAATTTATGCACCAACTATACTGCACCGGTATTAACTGCCTCAGCTTCCCAGAACGCGCACTACTTTTCAAATACTTACCTACAACTTTCAATACTTTAATACTCGTCACAGAGCTCTCACGAACATCACAGCCGCCAGAACATTTTCACAAGTTACTTTGCATTTATTACGTGTTGAGGTTGCTGTCGCTGCTGTACGACTCTCTAAAGACGTAACATCCAGATGTTTCATTCCGACGGCTTTTGTGTCATTTCAGTTGTAGGATGTCGCCACTTCCTTCAGCCAAATGCTGTAATACATAAGGGCCTCCGAGCATAGGGCTTAAAGCTTATGTTTCTACTGCATGATTTCTGAGTCTTTATTAGTGTTGTTTTATTACACAACATAAGTAGTTTGCTGTTTTAAAAACAACATTCTTTGTATAGACGTAACCGAAATCTTTGTCAACATGTCTGTAGCCGTTGACTTAAAATAGGGCATTTTACACTTATTTAGGTATTTACGGACAATTTCTCTATCAGATTTTATAAGCCTAGCCTCATACGTTCACAATCTATCGCTGCCACACACACAAAACATTGCCAGATTTTTATTTTACTTTGTACAAAAATATTACCTTACTAAAAGTTGGAATATCAGATACTATATATCATTTCTGGGCACTAGAATTGCTGTTGATTTCCCTCCCTTCTTCCCCCACACGTTCGCGGTCTGGCATGTAATTATTATTGATTGTACAAATTTGAGCAAGCGGCATTGGGGTACTGAATCAATGGCATGAAGTTGGGGCATATCACTATATATTATGCAATATAGGTCCACACAGGCTATGGTGTTCTCATACGTCCATCTTTTTTCCATGACCCAAATAATGCCTCTTTCCTTCCAGATCCCTTCGAATTAAACATTCACACCATTCTAACTTTATACCACGCGTGGTTTTGGGGTTCCGCCACGGTATAAATGAGATCTGCTGTCTTCTGGAATGTCACGCTGCATAACTGGTATTTACCGACGTATCGGGACAACCTACGGCCCATCCGCATGGGTCAAGCAGTCCCTCGAAGATGGGACCGACAGACACGGGACCGGCGGGTTGTCCGAAAAGTAGGTAAATAACTATTCGGCACTGCATAACATACCAGAAGAGCGCAGTTCTTGTACCATATATCATAGTGCTAGGAAAATAAAATAATTCAATAGATCATAATGTTAATGTATCCTGAGGAGCAATTATAGTGGTATATATATATATATATATATATATATCCAGTCTTGTGACAATAACAGTTGCTAAATTGTCAAGGAAACACCCTATTTTTATGGATCCCGAGAATTCATTATCATGAGAGATTTGAGGTTATAACAGCGGTATTCCTTAACATTAAAGTCTACTCGGGTGTGACGTCACATGCCACTATATTAAAGAGTTCACAGAAGGCCACCATTTGTCCATACTCTTAGCAAAATTAATCCAGTCCACATTTTCAGACTCTACTCTGCAAAATCTATTCCACTATTCCCAACTACCCTTAATTTTGCTAGTGGTACTTTCTTTTTATGTTTTCCAACTAAAATTCTGAATGTATTGCTCTTCTCTCCCATGATGCTGTACGCTTCCTCCGATCTTTACATGTCTGTATCACAGTCTTTGAAATTAATCGCCGGTAAGCCTACATCGGGTTCACAATAAATTCGCTGCTTCGCGCAAAGTGTCACTGATTAACCTGAATTTCTTGTACGTCCCTCCAACTTGAGGAGGTCTGAGGTGGAAGGCCGGTTTGTGGCCAAGTGAACTAGTGCCAAAAGGAAACTGTGGTCCGCCTGCCCAAAGGAGAGATCGCGGATCCAAGCCAACACGATACCAGTGCCATTCCATTTTAAAGGGGAACGCATAGGCTGTATCAGAATATGTAGCTTGAGCACATTCATGAAGAAGCGAACTGGATAGGAGCAGATTTGCCATTTGTATGGCTACAGGAACAGTATGTTATACCCCGCCTATTGCCTGAGGCACTATTCATACAGGCTTACACGTCATTTCAGAAGAGGGTGCCGCTACCAATGACAGGCCAAACTGATTCGAGTATTATAAAATTTATTCCAGAGAATCAATTAGCTCGAGATAATCTCTCTTTATACGTCACAAACTGGATAACGTCCAATGTAATAATATCAAAATTATTAATAAGAAGAAACGCAAAAGAGTCCACAATACCCTGTTTATTACAAAACCATTCACTTGTTTGTATAAAATGGTGACATGTTTCGACTCATCTCGAATTATCATAAGGCCAACAAAAATGTCCAAATAGAGGTTAGTTGTACGAATTATACATTTTTTTGTCTGATGATGACACAAGATGAGTCGAAGTACTTAGCCATTTTCGGGGAACAAAGACACTGATGTTATGTTAGATAGAGTTATGTTGACTATTTTGATTCTCAGCAAGTTATAATGCCAAGTAACACAACGGGATGCCTTCTGTCAAGACAGTAATATTCTTATAATTGGTTAGCCACTGAAATAAACCTTTAGCAAGTCGTATCTTTCGTTTTAGGTCCAACTGTACAATAAATGTTTTTGTTTCTGAAATCGACGACGATAAAATAATAATAATAATAAATTCTATATTGTCAATAGGCTAGCACACAGCAGCGGTAAGGCCGGTTACAGAAGCAGCACAAGAAACATACCAAATACATCTAGTAACAAGCTTCAAACTAATACACATACTAAAAAGAGGTGATAAGAAGAAAATTCACATCTGATGTACCTGTTGAAGTGAAAAATTCAAGAAAAAAATGGCTTGTTCCTGAATACTGTGAGTAGGGTTGAGGACATTTTAAGCTATATAAATACACAAATACGGCACAATTACAGATCAAGCAGCACAACAACAGAAGCAAGATATGGCAGGTGTGAGTGCTGACACAACGCCATCGTTCAATTCAATCCAATTCTTTATTATTGGCTTACCGATGTAACACCCGAAAGGTCAATCACAGAGACGGCACAGGAATGTAAGATGCAATACACGAATTAACCAATCACAAAAATGAAAATAATAAAATATGATGAAAAACAACAGAACGAACACAATAAGCTTTGGTACCTACACCTAGCATAATTAAAAATATTAATTATGCTAGTGAAAGTAATAACAATAATAATATCTTGCCTGTTACGAGACGTTGGCTGATCATGAAACCCAAAATCTTGTCAAGAAAAACTTAGTTTGCCTATGCTGAAAAAATACATCATGGCGTAAGGCAGAGTGGAGGAAGAGTCCCGTTTTTTCTCTAACTTTCATGGAAGTGAGGATGATCGTCAACTTCACGTTCCTTCCGCTTTACTCATGGCGAAATCCCCTCCACGTGTAGTCGTAACCACAGGATAGGCCTCTGAACCAGTTTTGAACTACGGCCAGAAAAATCCTCTCAATTTCAAAGTACACCATTTATTACAACAAATAAATGCACAGTATTAATTAGTACAATATTAAAGGAGCACCTCCAACATGTTTCGGTTGGTTAAATAAACCGTGTACTTTGATATAAAAATGCACGGAATGGACAACTTTAAAACAAAAAAAAAATCCACTTCATTTATTCAGCCAAACCCTGCAGCCAGTTACTGAACTAAACTGAACTGAACTGAACCACACCAGACACTTTTACAGGACCCACATGTATCATATTTTATACATTTTGAGTGCAACTGAAACTTAAGTCAACAAGGTTTTGAGTTTGACTCATAGGGCCGTGCATCGTAATATTATTTCTATAGTAAAACCAAGAAGATGCATCAGTGTATCAAATTTATTTTATTTTGGAACGACACTCTACATGTTTCGGACAGTCTTTCCGTCTATCGTCAGGAGTTCAAAACTGTACATACAGCAACAGGCATATGTCAAACAGATACTGCCAACTGGTTGCTAGCAAGCAGTTGGCAGTTGGTGCATCTATATGGTTTTACTATAGAAATAAGGGTTTGAGTATTATTGTTTTAAGTGCCCGGTTAGAGTTTTAACCCGGATAACGCTTACTGTGGCTAGTTTTGCACTTCAGTACTTCGTTGCTTCAAATTAAACCATGGCAGCACTTCCGGCTCACTTACCAACCACCTTAACATTCGAAACCAGGTCTGTTTATTCCGAGCTGCTAAATAAACCCAAATAAATACAGTGGCGATAAACGCTTCATGATCCCATCATATTCACGTTGTCTTCTCAAGAACGGTGAATTGGGGGTTAATAACTCTCTTTCTCTTATGTCTGTTGTGTTCGTAATTCAAGTTTCCTTTATCTAGTTTTTGAGTAGGACTTGGTGGACATTTATCAAAACCGCTCAAAGCCGCCCCATATACCGGCTTAGTTGGATTCCCGTACGAAGTCATTTCTAACAGTGCAGCTGGGCCCATTAATCCTTCTTCGAGCAATGTCGGTTATTCTCATCTCACTGTTTTCCAACCCTTCGAAACTCGATGGTTACTGTGTGTGTGTAACACCAGGATTAACATTCAATAACCCTGCATTTTACGTTCACAAAGTATCCGTGTGCTCGGGATGGTTCTAAGAACTGGCAGAATTAACCAACTGGATTTTAAATTGGCGGTGTTGTCAGTTCACTGTGAAGAGGGCATTGAACTAACGTAAGTCAGAATAATTCTATTCTCCAAAGGGTCAATTACCGCCAATAAAAATAAACATAAAGACTGTGTCTTTTTTCGGCCTGAAGTCATATATTTGAGAATATGTATAAACGGTACATTGAACACCACCAATGTAGACATTTCAATAATACGTCCTGCAATGAAACATGGTTAACAGACTCACAGACTAGTAAATGATATAACACGTGCACAATTAGGAACATTAAGAAAAGCGTGACCACAGGGGATAAACTGGTATGACCATCTGATAAGTTTTCAGGATGAAATGATCCGAGAGCGCCTCTATGTTACCTTAGACATACATTTCCTATCTTGTTACTTCCGTTTTGCCTGTAATTTAGTTGCGCCAGCTGCAAAATAAATCTGGCTGCAGACAGTATCTACTTAACCTTGTGAGGAAGGGAAACACAGGTGTCGTCACAGCCACCGGTTTCCATGACTGGGATAGATCTACGTTTCTGAGTGATGTCACAGCCGTCTAAAGTCTAAGGATATATATATATATACATATAAAACTTAATTTCAGAGTGTTTCCGAATTCTTTTTCACACTTTGTTTGAGAAGTTAAAGATTACTGTCATATTTAATAGTGACAATGACAGATTGAAAGATTTTAATGAAACTGGCGGATGGTATTTTATTTTCTCATAAATACAAGACAAGTTCTGTTGCTGTCTGTGTTTGTTAGTCTGTAACAGATACACTGTTTATCTAATTAAGAATGAAAATCGTAGTTACCCTTTATTTGTCAGTCCTTCACTTGTATTGGTAAACACACTTGTAATGGCAAGATGTTAGTACTTAGGCCATATAAATGAAAAAATTATCAAGCGGTAAAGGTGTGATTGGTTGACTCTCAGTTACTCTGACAAAGTTTCGTAAGAATCCGTCTACTGCTTTGGAAGGCCCATATGCATCGCGTTCGTTCTAAAATGAGTCACATCTCATGCTGATGTTTGAGAATATATGTACAAACCATTTAAAGTGATGCGTGGCGTCTGCGAGTCTGGGTTCCCCTCACGTCGCGACGTGCCCACAAAATATAAACATCGTATCGCTGAGGTATCTCCTTACAGCGCCACACTGCGCGCCATTTTTCATCACGTCCCTTGTCATTCTGTCGGTCCGTGAACAAGCTTTCAAAATGAGAAACACAAAGGAGTCTTCTTACACTATAACAGCATAATACTTGTGATTTTGTATGTAGCTTACAGGACTATGTAATCGTGAGTTCCCTCTGCTAGTTTCGCACTTACAACTGTCAATATTTGGGTGTGTGTGTGTGTGGGGGGGGGGGTGTCTAAAACAAAATCCCTGGAACAAAAGCTGAAACTTTTAAAGCAACGTTTGTATTGCATGTAACACCAACACCGACATGCGACAACTTTCAGTTTTTCCCAGAAAACATTCCGCGCTGTGTTTTTCACGCCATTCTCACAGTGAACATCCACAGCGGGCACACGGACTGTGAAACTACCCCCTCTCCCCTCTCTCATCGATAACGACAGCTCTTATATTCGTTACTCGAGTTGCCTTCTTAAATACCGACATCTCCCCAGCACAGTGTGTTGCAGATTAAGAAACTCTAAAGTTATAGTTCCAATCCTTCGCAAGATATTACTGTCGTGGAGTTTAATTAATTAATTCAGGGAAACAGTAAAGGTAGGCTTATATATACGATGCTCTAAAATAAGAGTGAATTATCTTTTCTTTCCAAAAGGAATGGAACTTCACGTAAATAAAAAGTATGGAAACGTATCTTCCTACACTCTGGTCATGGATGGAAGCCTAAGCTGTAGTGAAAAAATAGAGCTTGGAAGTAATGAACACAAAAATAAGACAAAAAACAGAAGGGGGAGGAGATTATAGCTACAATAATAACAGAAATATAACTGAGAACAAAAGTGGTGCAGGAAACCTACTCACAGCTCCATCCTTACGTCATACTCTTCTGGAGCAACACCTGAAAATATTTATCGTCTCAAGCCCAGTGGTAATTATGTGTGCCAATGACTATAATTTTAAAAGCTCCGAATTATGCCAGACAGTGTAGTTATATCATTAAAGAAACGGCGATTATTTTCCGACACGTCTACACCATTAAACCGATTGTTTGATAATGGTAATGAACTGTTCTCTTTGAGGTACGAAAAGAATTTTTATGTACGAGGTAGATTCGTTCTGGTCTCCGTGGCCGAGTCACGGTTCAGGCGGTTAGTCGCCCTCCTCTCGTCAAGCAAACCGACATGCGATCTCGGTCAATACCATTTGGGTTTTGTGGTAGGTGAAGTGGCCATAAGACCTGCAAACAAAGCAAGGTCCTTTCGGATGTCAGGGACCATCGTGAAGAAGAAGAATAACTTCACTTTTTTTTATTTTTAGTCTTGAAACAGTTAAGTTCTACTCTGTTGCCGCGATGAAGTCAATGACATTATCGCACACTGCATAACGTCGGATGGAAGAAGAGTTAATGTAAGGCGATTGGAAGGAAAGTAGAAGGAAGCGGTCGTGGCCTATCTATATATTGCAGTATTTTCCCACAGGAAACGAGCAAAGCTAAGAAAATATCTCAGAAGAACGTGTGTTCTCGGTTGAGATTCGATCCTAACACCTCCAGAATATTAGATAATATGGTAGACAATACACCCAACTGTTGGCTAAGCTCAGAAAAACATGTAACTGTATATATACAAGCTATTTGTTGCAGCAAATACTAATTTGTGACCCGATGGAACGCTTTCTGTAAAGCTAAACAAAGCTCAAATAATCGATAAATATATTGCCTTCTACTGAACTTGTATTTAACCCTATCAAAAACTCCAACCACTGGAACCTCTTCTAATCCTTACAATGAAATTCAACGAGATGCACTATTTATCAGATTCTTTTTGGTAAAGTACTCTACATGTTTCGGACACGTCCACTATCCATCATCACGAGTTGGCGTCTGCTAGCGGATGCCAAAAGTACTAGCATCTCTTTGGCTTTCATTATAACAATACATCACGATGCACGGTCATCTGAATGTCAAACTCTTCTAATCCATTTGAAGTTAATTAACACCAAACACACAACTACTTAAAAATTATTCTCAATGCTTTCATTTCATTTCTTCTTACATCTTTATGGAGTTGCCGATAAAAATTCTGTATTTACAGTATGTATGGGCCCGGTAGCTCAGTCGGTATAGCGACTGAGCTATGGGCTGGACGGTCCGGGACCGAATCCCGGTGGGGACAAGATTTTCCATCCATCCAGACCGGCCCTGGGGCCCACCCAGCCTCCTGTAAAATGGGTACCGGGTCTTTCCCGGGGGTAAATTGCGGCCGGGCCGTGCTGCTGACCACTCATCCCTTCTAGTGCCGCGGTCATGGAGAAGTAGAGCTATAACTCCACCCACCCTCTGGACCACACCGGGCCTGTAACAGGATCACTTTACCTTACCTTTTTACTTACAGTATGTCCCTAATCCGTAATCGGAATAAGAGGATTTTTTTTTCCGTGACAGTGGAACATTGAACACATTATTCACAACAAGGTCAAGATTTCTGTCCAGGGGATGGCGGAACATAAGTGGGTTATGCTTGTTCCTCCTTTATGGAAATTTGTGAATATCCGGATATTTGCCTTCAAGCCTTCTCTACGTCTTCGTCGTTGTTTCCGTGCGGGCTATAAGCCAATAGATCAATATCCCGAAAATTAGCTACTACGCCGGTTGGGTAAATGGGCTAGTCCGTCCCAGATTTTTTGTTTAATAGTGACATAAATAAAAATATTTTGATCACATACACTCCTAAATTTCGATAATTACAATAAACCAAGTCGCAATTAATTTTATGCCATCCATATCACATATTCATTAATCCCTCTTACAGCAGAGTGGTTACTCCGTGCACCACCAGGTTTAACGTCAAAGAACTCCGCATTTGTTCATGAAATGTACTTGTGAGTTTAGCACGATCCACGCAATCATCTTCTCCACACAGAATAACCGTTTGATCCGTGCAATGGAACCACAAGTTTTAGGGTTTAACTGACTCTTCAAATATTTAGATGAATTGCAGTACTCAAAACTTTGTGGCGTGTTTCCATTACGGACGAATTGTAGTCTTCACTACTACTTACATAAATTTCGAACAGAGAACGGTGACAGCCCTTTAATAATATACTTACAATTAACCTTGGATTTAATTTTGCAAGATGTAACGAGGAGCTAAATGATTTGTACTCCTCACCCAATATTGTGCTGGTGATAAAATCGAGAAGAATGAGATGGACTGGGCATGTGGCGCTTATGGATGAGGAGAGGGGGGTGTATAGGGTCTTGATGGGGAAACCGGAGGGAAAGAGACCACTGGGGAGACCTAGGCGTAGATGGGTGTATCATATTAGGTGGATCTCCAGGAGGTGGGATGTGGGTATATGGACTGGATTGGGCTGGCCCAGGATAGAGACAGGTGGCGAACGCTTGTGAGTGCGGTGATGAACCTTCGGGTTCCGTGAAATGCGGGGGATTTCTTGACTAGCTGCAAACCAGTTAGCTTCTCAAGAAGGACTCTGCACCATGGAGTAAGTAAGTAATTCTGAACCGAGTAAGAAGTGTTCCGTCTGCACTTACTCGTAGATCTGTCTTGCACAAACCATTATCCTTAGGACAAGGGAAGGAAAGAGAACAGAGAACACGCTGAAAAGGGGGTGGGTGTGGACGCGTACATCTGGGAGGACGTATTGTGACAGGCAGATAATTAAAACAATTATAAGGAAACCCTAGTTCCTGGGCCAAATGAAGACAGTCTACACCAACAGTACACGTTGGTAAATATGCACTGGTTAGCTCAGTGAGTACAGTAGAAACGCCACTGGCTGAACGACCGGTGTTCAGTAAGTGGCAGAGGAAGGGATTTTTCTCTTTTGCAGCACGTCCTTACCAGCTGTGGGTTCGCTAAACATCCTCTCCAGCGGATATAAGGGTGTCATCCCAGGGGAAAGACCGACTGAGGCTTGAATGGCCGTTTACTTCTAATGATCACTCATTGTTTAGAGAAGACCAGTACTGTTACAGCCCTTGCAGAGATTCGCAACTGTCACTGCCATATAACACTTGGCAGGAATTATGTATCACCGTGTGTCACAACACATATTTTGAGTCCGAGTACTCAGTTTTATTTATTTATTTATCTATCTATATCAAAGTACTGCGTTTACAACGTACCACATTCAATTAGGACAGACGCTGCACCCCGTCCACTGATATTCGATATCAACAGTGGATAAACTCACATGTAGGATATAAACGTTTGACTGCAACGTTCTTTTTCGAATCAAACAACGACAGTTTTCTTTAACACAATTACTGTAACTGAGCGGCTAACAGTTATGCAGTGTGTTCTCTGTGAGGTGTGACGCAAACTTTTGTGCGGTGCTCAGATCAGATTGATGTCACGTTAACGGGACACATTTGTGGTCCACGTGCTGTTCTCCAGCTCTCTGTGTCCTGGTACAACGAACTTATTTCCACAGTCACATTCACACGCGCAAAACACCATGTCAGAAGCACCAATTATTACAAAGTTATACCTTAAGGTGGATTTATATTATTTCGTGTACAGATACAGGATGGGCCACGAAAAAGTAGCCCGCTTTCCGTTTTGCACGTGTCCTTGTGATATTCTCTCTGGTGTTAGTATGTATATTGCGCAGAGGGTCTGAACAGTTAGTCAACAGTCGTGCTGTCGCCATATTGAGGTATACCCGATGTAACATAGTGATTTTGATGGCTGCAACTGCGTGGCTGATGTCCTTCAGTTCCT
>Ga0136643_10016333_pt1 | contig 11158 bp, 8 predicted proteins | sample TergutLab28metaG_FD_96883 | JGI IMG/M metagenome (GOLD analysis project Ga0136643, IMG submission 96883) | Labiotermes labralis P1 segment gut microbial communities from Petit-Saut dam, French Guiana - Lab288 P1 (version 3) (version 3) | ecosystem: Host-associated > Arthropoda: Insects >... | reverse complement strand
AGCTGACAACCGCGGCAATGTACGGGTCTCTGTGCGAGCCGGCGACTCTCGCCAAGTTCTCCAGCGCGTTCTGCGCCCCCTGCCGGGCCACCCGGCGGGTCCTCGACGACGTCGCGGGGATGGTCGAGGGCGTGCGGCACGTCGAGATCGACGCCGAGGCCCACCTGGATCTCGTCCGCCGGCTGGGCATCGTCAAGACCCCGACCGTGCTGGTCCTCGACGCCGACGGGGCGGTGGTGCGCAGGGCGTCGGGTCAGCCGCGCCGCGCGGACGTCATCGCCGCCCTCGGCGCCGCGGTCGGGCCGGCGTGAACCGCCGCGCACGGCACGCCCGTTCACCCCTGCACGCACCCGTGCCCGGCCGCCGGGACCTGCCCGGACGCCGTACGGATCGCAGCAGGTACGGCATCCCGGCCGGCGATGTGACGGTCCTTCCACCTGCCGAGGCCGCCTTGACGGGGTGCGCCTGGAATCGTCACTCTGACGTGATGGCCCGTGATCTCCTTCCGCGCGTCCACGCCGGCGCTCACCTCACGCGGCCCGCGGGCGCGTGGCGCCGTCCGCGCTGCTGAGCCCGCCGTGCCCGTGAGCCGCAGGACGCAGGACCCGCCCGCTGCAGAAGGACACCCGGTGACCGCCACGACCGACCTCACCCCCGACGACCAGGTACCGGACCGGCCCCACGGCCTGCCGTCCGCCCTGCCCCGCCAGGCCCGGAGCGCCGGCCGGACCGCGCAGCCCGGCGCGGACGGGGGTGCGGCCTTCGATGCCGACCTCTTCCGTGCGGTGTTCCGGCGCCACGCCGCAGGCGTCGCGGTCGTCACCGCGTCGGGACCGCACGGCCCGGTCGGCTTCACCGCCACCTCGCTCACCTCGGTGGCCGTCGAACCCCCGCTGCTGTCCTTCGGTATCAGCCTCGGATCGTCGTGCTGGCCGGCGGTGGCCGAGGCGTCGTTCGTCGGCGTCCACGTGCTCGGCGAGCACCAGCAGGCGCTCGCCGCGCTGTTCGCCCGCAGCGGCGCCGACCGCTTCGGCCCCGCCACCGCGTGGTCCCCGGGACCGCACGGCGTGCCGCTGCTCGACGGGGTCGCCGCCTGGCTGGTGGGCCGGATCGCCGGCCGCGTGCCGGCCGGCGACCACCGCATCGTCGTCGCCGAGGCCGTGGCCGGCGACCCGCACGGCCCCGGCGGTCCGCTGCTGTACCACCAGGGCGGGTTCCACCGCCTGCCCGGCTGACCGTCCGGGCGCCCGGCGAGCGCCCGTTCGGGGTGCGCCGGCCGGGTCGGCGACCTCACAGCGAGGCACGCTTGCGGCTCCGCGCCCGCCATTGTCTACTGGCGAGTAATATTTCGGTCGAGGACGTTGCTGCGTCCCCGCCGGGGACGGCCGCCGAAGGCGCCTATGCTGCCATTCCGGGCAGATTCCGCGGCGCGTGGTGGGCCCGGTCCGGTCCGGGGCAGTGGACGAAGACGTGCAGGACGAAGCAGCAGGACGAGCAGTAGGAGTGCTGGCGTGAGCTTGAGGATCGTTGTGGCTGTGAAGTATGTGCCGGATGCGACGGGTGATCGGCACTTCGCTGAGGATCTGACGACGGATCGTGATGCGGTGGACGGTCTGCTGTCGGAGTTGGACGAGTATGCGGTGGAGCAGGCGTTGCAGGTCGCGGAGGCGTCCGGTGATGCGGAGGTCACCGTGGTGACGGTGGGTCCTGAGGATGCGCGGGATGCGGTGCGCAAGGCGTTGTCGATGGGTGCGGACAAGGGTGTGCACGTCGAGGACGAGGGGTTGCACGGTACGGATGTGATGGGGACGTCGCTGGTGCTGGCCAAGGTGATCGAGCGGGTGGGGTTCGATCTGGTGGTCACGGGGATGGCGTCGACGGACGGGACCGGTGGTGTGGTGCCGGCGTTGCTGGCGGAGCGGTTGGGGGTGCCGCAGGTGACGCTGTTGTCGCAGGTCGCCGTCGCGGGTGGGAAGGTGACGGGTCGTCGGGACGGTGATGCGGCCAGTGAGGAGTTGGAGGCGGCGTTGCCGGCGGTGGTGTCGGTGACGGACCAGTCGGGTGAGGCGCGGTATCCGTCGTTCAAGGGGATCATGGCGGCGAAGAAGAAGCCGGTGGAGTCGTGGGGCTTGTCGGATCTGGGGCTGGATGCGGATGCGGTGGGTCTGGTGGGTGCGTGGACGGCGGTGGATGGTGCGGTGGCGCGTGCTGCGCGTAGTGCGGGCACGATCGTGAAGGACGAGGGCGAGGGCGGTAAGCAGCTCGCGGAGTTCCTGGCCGGCCAGAAGTTCATCTGATCACCCCGTGTGGGGGTGGGGTCTTCCCCCGTCGTTGTTTCGCTGAATGGGCAGGAGAGCTGACAAGTCATGGCTGATGTTGTGGTGCTGGTCGATCATGTCGATGGTGTGGTGCGTAAGCCGACGTTGGAGTTGCTGACGATCGCGCGGCGTCTGGGTGAGCCGGTGGCGGTGTTCCTGGGTGCGGGTGTGGAGCGGGCGGCGTCGGTGCTGGGTGAGCACGGTGCGGTGCGGGTGCTGGCCGCGGATGCGCCGGAGTTCGGTGAGTATCTGGTGGTGCCGAAGGTCGACGCGTTGCAGGCGGCGGTGGGCGTGGTGGGTGCGCCGGTGGCGGTGCTGGTGTCGTCCTCGGGTGAGGGCAAGGAGATCGCGGCCCGGTTGGCGTTGCGTCTGGGGTCGGGTCTGATCACCGACGCGGTGGACGTGCGGGCCGGGGAGCAGGGGCCGGTGGCCACGCAGTCGGTGTTCGCGGCGGCGTTCACGACCACCTCGCGGGTCTCCAAGGGCACTGCGGTGATCACGGTGAAGCCGAACTCCGCCACGGTGGAGGCTGCTGCGGCCGCGGGTGCGGTGGAGGAACTGGCGGTGTCGTTCGGTGCGTTGGCGACGGGCACGCGGGTGGTCTCGCGTACGCCGCGGCAGTCGACCGGGCGTCCGGAGCTGACCGAGGCGGCGATCGTGGTCTCGGGTGGGCGTGGTGTGGGCGCGGCGGAGAACTTCGCTCTGATCGAGAAGCTGGCCGATGCGCTGGGGGCCGCGGTGGGTGCCTCGCGGGCCGCGGTCGACGCGGGCTGGTATCCGCACAGCAACCAGGTCGGGCAGACCGGTAAGACGGTCTCGCCGCAGTTGTATGTGGCGAACGGTATTTCCGGGGCGATCCAGCACCGGGCGGGGATGCAGACCTCGAAGACGATCGTCGCGGTGAACAAGGACCCCGAGGCGCCGATCTTCGATCTGGTCGACTACGGCGTGGTCGGTGACCTGTTCCAGGTCCTGCCCCAGCTCACCGACGAGATCACCACCCGCAAGAACTGAGATCCGGCAGCAGCCGGAGCGCGAGGGAGCCGGGGCCGCGGCAGCTACTGCTGCGGCCCCGGCTCCCTCGCGGCTTTGCGCAGTCCGCGCACCACCTCAGCGCCGCCGCCGAGACCGGACTCGACCAGGGCGCGGCGCAGTGCGTCGGCGGCCGTGCGGGCGGCCGCCATCAGCTCCTCGTGCCGGGCGTCCTCCGCCTCGGTCCAGGGCGGGAGGTCGGGGCCGGCCCACGGCCGGGCGGGATCGGGTTCCGCTCCCTCGGCCTGTGCGTCCCGGTGCCGGCGGCCGTCCACGTCGCGACGGTGCGCCTCGACCTCCGCCCATGCCTGGTCGGATCGTTTCTGCAGCTCGACGAGCGCATCGGGGAACTCGGCATCCGGCATGGCCGCATGCTAAGGCCGCGGTGTGACAACCCTGCCCCGCGACACTCGCCGCACCCCGGAGCGGCCTCCGGGCGGGCCCGCCGTCACACCGCCTGCTCCACCCAGATGGTCTTGCCCGCGGCGGTGTAGCGGGTCCCCCAGCGGTCGGCGAGCCGCCCGACGAGGTAGAGGCCGCGGCCGCCCTCGTCGGTCAGCCGGGGCAGCCGCATGTGCGGCGCGGTGCTGCTGCCGTCGGACACCTCGCAGATGAGGGCGTCGTCCCGGATCAGCCGCAGCGTGATGGGCCCGGTCGCGTGGCGGACGGCGTTGGTCACCAGCTCGCTGACCACCAGTTCGGTGGTGAACCCGGCCTCCTCCAGGCCCCAGCCCGCCAGTTGCGCGGCGGTCGCCGACCGCGCGGTGCCGGCCGATCTGGGGTCCGCGGGCAGGTCCCAGGTCGCGACGCTGCCGTCCGGGACCGACTTGACGCGCGCCAGCATCACCGCGACGTCGTCGTCGGAGTCCGCCGGCGCCTGGTCGTAGACCCGGTCGCACAGCTGCTCCAGCGAGGCGCCGGGCGAGGCGAGGACGCCGGCGACCGCGGCGAGGGCGGCGTCGGTGCCGCGGTGCCGCAGGTCGAGCAGGCCGTCGGTGTAGAGGGCGATCACGGTGCCCTCGTCGAGGGTCAGTTCGGTGGCCGCGAACGGGGTCCCGCCGATGCCGAGCGGCGGGTGCTCGGCCAGCTGCGGGAACTCGACGCTGCCGTCGGGGCGCAGCAGCGCGGGCGGGGTGTGGCCGGCGCTGGCGAGCGTGCACACCCGGGAGACCGGGTCGTAGACGAGGTAGAGGCAGGTGGCGCCCAGGCCGTTGGTGCCGTCCTCGTCCAGCTGCTCGGCGAGGTCGTCCATCCGCGCGAGCAGCTCGTCGGGAGCCAGGTCGAGGTCGGCCAGGGTGCGCACGGCGGTGCGCAGGCGTCCCATGGTCGCGGCGGCGTGCACGCCGTGGCCGACGACGTCGCCCATCACCAGGGCAACACGGGCGCCGGACAGCCGGATCACGTCGAACCAGTCGCCGCCGACGCCGGCTTCGGCGTCGGTCGGCCCGTAGCGGTGGCACACGTCGACCGCGCTGCTCCGGGGTATGGCCCGTGGCAGCAGCCCTTCCTGCAGGGCGAGGGCGATGTCCGTGGCCCGGTTGAGCCGGCGTTCCCGGGAGCGGGCCTGGCTGATGAGCACGGCGACCGCCCCGGCCGCGGACACCAGGCCCAGCTTGATCACCGCCACCCCCGGCTCGTCCTCGGTCCGCCACGTCCGCAGCGCGGCGAACACCGCCACGGACAGCGCCCCGACCACGGCGGTGGCGTACGCGCCGTGCACGGCGGCGGCGAGGAAGGGCACGACCGCGACGAGCAGCCCGAAGTGGTCGTCCGGAGGCGCGGCGAGCAGCAGGACGGCCGCTGCCAGCAGCGCCGCCGAGGGGAGCAGCCGGGTCAGCCGGGCGCCCGCGCCGGGCCGGCGCAGCAGGGCGCCGGCCCTGAGGATCGGCCGGCGTCCGGCCGGGACCCGGTACTCCTCCTCAACGGAGTGCGCGCCTCCCTCCCTGTCGCTTCACGATCACATGACGCGTGCATTACGCCGATTTTACCAAATGGCAGGTATTGAGCGTAATGTCCGGATGACCGGTCAGCGGCAGGTCAGGGGGTGCGCGGCGGCCCGGAGAGCGGCGCCGGACAGCGGCGTCAGACGGGGATCAGCCTCCACTGCTGGGCCGTTCCCCCGTCGGGCGTCTGCTGCTCGACGGCGGCCAGGTCGGCGGTGGAGCCGCCGGCGACGCCGAGCACCTTGCCGCTGCGCACGCTGGTGATCGTCACCCAGCCGTCCCCCGCGTCGGCGAGCGTCCACTGCTGGTTGGTGGCGCCGGTGGGGGTCCACTGCACGACGGGGGCGCCGTCGGCGGTCGTCCCGCCGGAGACGTCCCAGACCAGGGCGTCATGGGTGCAGGCCACGGTGAAGACGCCGCCCGCGCCGGGGACGAGCGCGAAGTGCTGGTCGGCGCCGTCGCCGGGCTTGTTCTGGACGACGCCGGCCCCGGCCGCGGTGGCGCCGCCGGCGACGTCGGCCGCCTTCCCGCTGGCGCGGTTGACGATCTGGAACGTCCTGCTGGGCTTGACGGTGACCTTGCCGGACGGTGCGACGGTGACCTGCTGACGCCACGCCCCGGCGACCACGGTGGTGCTCGCCCCGGCCGGGCCGTGCACGGTCGCGCTGGTGACCTGCCCGTTCGTCCAGGCCACGTCCACGGTGAAGCCGCCGCGCGCGCCGACACCGGTGACGCGCCCGCCGGCCGCCCACGCGGACGGCAGCGCCGGCAGCAGCTCGATCCGGCCGGGCCGGGACTGCACGAGCATCTCCACCATGGCCGACGGCGTGCCGAAGTTCGCGTCGATCTGGAACGTCGAACTGCTGCCGCTCAGCTGGTACATGTCGAACATGTTGATGCCGGTGCCGTTGCTGTGGTTGACCGACGGCCGCAGCACGGCCTGCACCAGCTGGTACGCCTTGTCGGCGTTCTTCAGCCGCGCCCAGCACAGCGCGCGCCAGGCGCTGCCCCACCCGTAGCTGATCATGCCGCGCGCGGTGAGCAGCGCGGTCGCCCCGGCGACCAGCGGGGCGGGCGAGTCCTCGACGGTGATCCGGTCGCCGGGGAACAGGCCGGCCAGCGGCGACAGGTGCCGGTGGGCGGGGTCGCCGAGGTCGGCGTCCGTCATCCACTCCTCCAGCCGGCCGGTGGTGGCGCTGACCCGGGGCAGGTAGAGCCGGTCCTGGAGTCCGGAGACGACCGACGCGTAGCCGGCGTCGCGGCCCAGGAGGCCCGCCGCCGCGCGGTAGTTCTCGAACAGCTGCCAGACCAGTTCCTGGGCGTAGGTGATGCCGATCGCGTCGGTCGGCCCCTGCTCCGGCGACCAGTCGTGGTCGTCGACCAGCATCTGCCGGGTGGCGCCGGTGTCCGGGTCGGTCACCGAGGTGGTGATCAGCCGCGCCTCCCAGAACTCGCACGCACCCTTCAACAGCGGGTAGATGCGGGCGAGATGGGCGGCGTCCTGGGTGTAGGAGTAGTGGTCGTACAGGGCGTTGGACAGCCAGGCGCCGCCGGCCGGGTGCCACCACCAGCCGTTGCCGCCATAGGGGTTGGTGGAAATCGCCACCGTCCAGCCGGCGACCTTGCCGGAGGTGTTGCGGAACCCATTGCGGCCGTCCTGGAACAGCCGGGTGGTGGCGTCCTGCCAGGACGGCAGCTGGCTGACGCAGTAGTCGGTGAACGCGTCGAAGCAGCCGGGCAGTCCGGCCCGGTCGGGCAGCCAGTAGTTCATCTGGACGTTGATGTCGGTGTGGTAATCCGCCATCCACGCCGGGTCGTTGCGGTCCAGCCACAGGCCCTGGAGGTTCAGCGGCAGGCTGCCGCGCGAGCCGCAGATCAGCAGGTACCGCCCGAACTGCAGGTAGGAAGCCTCCAGTTCGGGGTCCGGTGCGGAGCCGGCGGTGGCGCGGGCGGTGAGCCGGGCGGCGGTGTCCATGGCCCGCTGCCCGGCGGTGGAGGTGCCCAGGTCGACGGTCATCGTCTGCTGCAGCCGCTGGTAGTCGGCGACATGGGTGGCCAGCAGGGCGGCGCCGGCCACCCCGGCCGCGGCGGCCGCCTTGCCGCGGGCCAGGGCGAGCGGATCGGTGCCGGGGTCCATGAAGCCCTTGGCGGGGTCCGGGGCGTAGTTCGTGCCGCCGCTGATCACCAGCAGCACCTCGCGGCAGCCGGTGAACGCCACCTGGCCGCCGGAGACCGCCACGCTGCCGCCGCTGCCCACCGCCCGCGCCACGGCCGCGTACCGCAGCCCGTTGGGGAGGGCCGCGCTGAACGAGACGGCCTGGGGCCCGGGTTCGGCGGCGGTGCTCTCGCCGCGGGTGCCGTTCAGGGCGAAGGTGCCGGTGTAGGTCCCGCCGCCGCTCTGGGTGAGCCGGACGACGACCACGTCGTCGGGGTGGCTGGCGTAGACCTCGCGGCGGTAGGTGACGCCGCCGAGCACGTAGCTGGTGGTGACCAGGCCGTTGCTGAGGTCGAGGGTCCGCCGGTAGCCGGAGACGGCGGCCGCGGTGTGCGCGGGCACCTCCAGGTAGGCCTTGGCCAGCAGGCCGAAGGTGCCGAACCCGGTGGACTCGTAGGGGAACTGGCCGTCCGAGCCGAGGACCGCGTTGGCGCCGCCGGTCCACAGCGTGGCGTCCGTGACGTAGAAGGCGTCGCGGGCCGGGTCGCCGGTGGTCAGGGCGCCGAGCCGCCCGTTGCCGAGCGGCAGGCCCTGTTCCAGGATCAGCGGCTCGGTGCCGGGGCTGCCGTACCAGAGGGTGACGGCCTCGTCGTCGGGCACCAGGTGCGCCGCGTGCGGGCGTTCCCCGTTCCCCGGCGTGGCGGCGGCCACGGCGGTGAACCGGGGCAGCGCGGACATCGCGAGCAGCGCCCCCACGGCGCCGGCGGCGCGCAGCGCGCCGCGGCGGGTCATCCCGGCCGGGCCGGCGGCGTCCGGATCACCGGCGGCGAAGGCGGGTTCGGCGGGGCCGGACGCGGTGGTCGCTCTGGACTCGTGCATGCGGGGACTCCGTTCTGCGGCGCGGGGCGGCGCTGGGCGATGCGCGGGACGGGACGGTGCACAGGCGGGGTATCGCCATGATCACGACTGGCAACAGATCCGATGTCTGATGGTGGAGTCCGTGTGTGAGGGTGTCAAGACGTGTGCACATGCCGGGTGGATCGCTCAGGTTCACTCACGAACGCCCATCCAAGGCCCGGAGTTGGCGCAGGAATGCCGCAGCGACGCCACCTCGACCATCCTCCGCGAATCCCTCACATAGGACATGAGATCCGATGTCTCCCCGCAACCCTCGCCTTTCACCCCATCGGGCCCGGCACCCCGCGGTCCTGCCTGCGGCTTGATCGCGGCGTCCACGAGGCGCAGTTGAGCCCCGCCCCTGCCGGCAGGCGTAATCTTGGCCTCAACGTTGCCCAGGGCAAGCAATGGATCTCTCGCCCACGGGCCGGCCGGTGACGGCCCCCGCGAACCAGCACCAGGAGGACAGGGCTCCATGACCGCTGCAGCAGACGCCGCACCGGCGGCCGGCGTCGAGGAAACGCCGCCGACGGGCTACACCCACCGCCAGATCATGGTGATCCTCTCCGGACTGCTGCTGGGCATGTTCCTGGCCGCGCTGGACCAGACCGTCGTCTCGACCGCGATCTACAAGATCGGCGAGAGCCTCAACGGGCTCACCGCGCAGGCCTGGGTGACCACGGCGTTCCTGATCACCTCGACCGTCGCCACCCCGCTGTACGGCAAGCTCTCCGACCAGTACGGCCGCAAGCCCTTCTTCCTCTTCGCCATCGCCGTGTTCATCGTCGGCTCGGCGCTGTGCATGCTCTCCACCTCGATGTACATGCTGGCCGCCTTCCGGGCGTTCCAGGGCATCGGCGCCGGCGGCCTGTTCTCGCTGGCCCTGGCGATCATCGGCGACATCATCCCGCCGCGTGAACGCGCCAGGTACCAGGGGTACTTCATGGCCGTGTTCGCCACCTCCAGCGTGCTCGGCCCGGTGATCGGCGGTGCCCTCGCCGGCCAGGACCACCTGCTGGGCATCGACGGCTGGCGCTGGATCTTCCTGATCAACGTGCCGATCGGCCTGGCGGCGATGGCCGTCGTCGCCCGGGTGCTGCACATCCACCAGGAGCGCCGGGCACACCGCGTGGACTACCCGGGTGCGGTCGCGCTGATGGTCGCGCTGGTGCCGCTGCTGATCGTGGCCGAGCAGGGCCGCGCCTGGGGCTGGGGCAGCGGGACCTCGGTGCTCTGCTACGTGGTCGGCGCCGTCGGCACCGCGGCGTTCCTGTTCTTCGAGCGCCGCGCGGGCGACGAGGCCCTGCTGCCGATGCGGCTGTTCGGCAACGGCGTCTTCTCCGTCGGCTCCGCGCAGTCCGCGATCATCGGCATCGGCATGTTCGGCGGCATCACCCTGATCCCGCTGTACCTGCAACTGGTGAAGGGCAACTCCCCCACCAAGGCGGGGCTGCTGACCCTTCCGCTGATGCTGGGGATCATGGTGCTCTCCATGGTGTCCGGCCAGATCACCTCGCGCACCGGCCGCTACAAGATCTTCCCGGTGATCGGCTGCGTGCTGCTGGTCGCCGGCATGCTGATGCTGTGGCAACTGCGGGCGGACAGCAGCCTGTTCTACATCGACGTCGCCATGTTCGTGATCGGCGCCGGGCTCGGCCTGAACATGCAGACGCTGGTGCTGGCGATGCAGAACGCGGTGTCCCCGCGGGACATCGGCGTGGCGACGTCGTCGGCGACCTTCTTCCGGCAGATGGGCGGCACGCTCGGTGTCGCGGTGTTCCTGTCCATCGTCTACTCCGTGGTGGGCGGGAAGATCGGCTCGGCCTTCGCCGACGCGCGCGGCACCGCGGCGTTCCAGCAGGCCGCGAAGGCCCACCCCGACCAGGCCAAGCTGCTCAGCTCGTCCGGCAGTTCGAGCTCGCTCAACGACACCTCCTTCCTCAAGCACCTCGACCCGGCGCTGGCCCACCCGTTCAAGGTCGGCTTCACCGACGCGATGAACGTGGCGTTCCTGGTGGGCGCCGGCGTGCTGGTGCTCGCCATCGTGCTGTCCCTGATGATCAAGGAGATCCCGCTGCGCGCCTTCGCCGGGGCCTTCGCCGAGAAGGCGGAGACCCCCGCGGACAGCGCCACCGGGTCCGACCGCGTCCAGCCGTAGGCCGCGGTGAGTCCACCAGGCAGAGGCGACGGGGCCCGGGTCGTCGTCGCGGGCCTCGACGACTCCGACTCGTCCTGGCACGCGGTCGCCTACGCGGTCGGCCTGGCCCGCCGCCAGGAGGCGCTGCTCGTCCTGGTCCACGTGCTGCCCGCACACCCGATCGCCCTGCTGGCCGGCGCCGCCTGGCTGCTGGCCGGCACGGACGTCACGGCCGCGGACGAGCTGCGCGGCCGGGTGGCGGCGGGCCTGTCGTGCATGACCGAGGCGCGGGCGCTCCGCTGGGAGTTCGTGGTGCTCCCCGTCGGCGACCCGGTCGCCGGGATCGCCCACGTCGCCGACGAGAGACGCGCCGACACCGTGGTCGTCGGCGCCTCCCGCACCTTCACCCACCGCCTCGCCGGCGCCACCGGCGCCCGCCTCATCAAAGCGGGCCGCTGGCCAGTGGTGGTGGTGCCGTGAGGGGGGGGAGCTCGCCACGTGAACGGAATGGCTGAACGTGAGGGGTGGAGGTAGCTCGTCGGGTGAACGGATCGGCTGGACGTGAGGGGTGGAGGTAGCTCGTTCGGTGGACGGATCGGCTGAACGTGATCGGTGCGGGTAGATCGCAACGTGAACGGATCGGCTGGACGTGATCAGTGAACGTAGCTCGCAACGT
>Ga0136643_10016328_pt1 | contig 11161 bp, 5 predicted proteins | sample TergutLab28metaG_FD_96883 | JGI IMG/M metagenome (GOLD analysis project Ga0136643, IMG submission 96883) | Labiotermes labralis P1 segment gut microbial communities from Petit-Saut dam, French Guiana - Lab288 P1 (version 3) (version 3) | ecosystem: Host-associated > Arthropoda: Insects >... | reverse complement strand
GAAGAGGTTGTAATTCCCTGACGATACTGGTGCCTGTTATAATCGATTAAATATTCACGTCGATGACAACCCAGCTGGCGTGTGACATTTATTGTTTGCTGGTTAAAAGACGGAGAAGCGACAACTCTCGTGTCCTTAGCGACAGCGGTCTCTCGCAAGGAAAACAGACGAATAAACGATTTTTCATTTGGTTTTTCCCGTGTTCAGTCTGTGTCTCGGCCACCTGTTATCTGTACGCGCCACCTGTCCATTCTGTCGTGGCCCCGTGCCGTGTGCTGAATGCCCCTTGCGTCAGTGCTACCTTCCCTTTGTAGGCTTAAGAGCTCCTTATACAGGGTTAATGTGAAGTACCTATGCATGTTGTATTCATGATACACGGCATTATAATGTTATCAAACGGAAATCTTTCAGGTTGCAGCTTTGTGTTAATGTTGCATCCGCCTCTTTAAAAGGTAAAGCTCACCCTAGAACAGGCCGTGACGGCTCAAAGGGGGAGCATCTCTACTCTTTCTTTAAACTCGGTGCTAGATGTAGGTTGGTGGTTAAAGCCATGCACGAACCACTGTACTCACTACCCTAACAACATTGTGTGACCACCATAAATCACAAGAAAAAAGAGTAAAGTAACAATTTGCCCTCTAAGAAGCCATGAAGGCTTCAAGGGTATAGCTCTACCTTGTTGTTAGCTTCGGCGCTAGATGCGGTGGGTGGTTAACGCCACGGCCATTTTAGCCTCGGGAATGACGCGGTTCTCATTGTATAGGTGGCTGGGTGGGCCCCAGGGCCGGTTTGGATTGGTGCGGAAAATTTCGCCTACACCACGATTTGATCCCCGGACCGTCCAACCCGTAGCGAGTCGCCATACCGAAAACGCTATCCCGGCCCACCAACCGACTCATTCTATAAAAATTTAATTACACTTACTTATGTTGCAACACCACTTATTGCAACTTAAGTATAAGAAATGTGCTTCTGTTGATGTACAGAGACTCATCTTCTACGCTATGAGTAGTGATTTTGACTCATGCTCTGTTTTCGCTAACCGATAATATGCGGTGAGCCGAAGAGTTTGAATGATTGAAGATGTGCGGCATTTCGAAGTCAGGATTGTGTGTCTTAGACGTCATATTCTACCGTTAGGGTTTGGATTCGTGTCCAGGGCAACTTATTTCGATTTCTTGTTGTCATTCGCACTTCCGCTGATTCTCCTACGAGCCAACATGTTCTTACATATTCCTTCATCAGTTGGAGCCGCATCTGTGACTTAGAACTTCAATGTACTTTAGAGTTACGGAGTTAAAAACCTTTCAATATTATACGAGAAGCAACACGTGGATCCCACTACAAATGTCTGTATTTTGTTCGTGCCTTTTAAGATTCGTACTTTATTCTTGGAATTTATTTTTAAAATTTTATTCCTAACCCAGTGTTCATCTTAAATACCTTAAGCCTTGCTGAAGCCACTACCTGATTTATCAAGACTAACATATTTTTTGTTAACTTGGAAGTGTAAAAGAAAGGTAAAAATTGTTTGTTAGAAAGGACAGCAGCTTAAACAAAACTTTCTACTATAGAAAATGTCGACATGCTTGTCCTTCGGTTACGCCCTAAAATTAGATGCAGTCTTACAGGTTTGTTTATGAGACTGTCCGGTACGAACAGAATGTATGGTGGATTCGGTCCACAGAGGATATAAACGATAGAAAATACACGCTGGTGGAGGAGCTGAAATGTGAAGATGGCGTCATGTGACACAACACTTCACACTGCTGACAAGAGCCGCGTACTCGAGACGGCGAAGGAAGAACCGGAGATTGCACGTCGTTTCCCAAGAGAACTTCAGGAACTGACGGGCTCAAACGCTCGTGTAATTTAATTTGTCTTTCGGATCATATGGATTACGGCTAGAGGTTATTTCTGTTGCAGACCAGTGGTGAGCAACCCGTGCTTTGCGCGATAGTTTGTTGGTCAATAAATTAGAAATATAAATATTTACAAACAATTCTATGTGCATACAAGGTGCGAAGTTCTCACGACTGTCTAGTCTGACATGTTGGTGCCAATGGATCGTAGATACGTAGTTTCTCCTTATATTGCCCAGAAGATAACGAAACTAAAAATGAAACTACGAATTTCAACATTTCTTGAATTAATATTTATGCTTTTTTTTTATTTTCACGCTCTGGAGAAAAATATACGCTGCATAACATAACTTGGCTTGGAAATCGATACGGATTTAATTCTTTTCGTATTGTCTGTGGCTCAGCGAATATTTGTAACTACTGGCCTAGAGATTGGTACAATTGAATTTCCATACAAATATTTATTTGAACATATCATGGAATTAAGCTCCTATTTGTGTTGCAGAATATGAAGTAATCACATAGAATTCGGCTGTAATGCGTCACACTCCTAGACTTTGAGTGGAAAGAGATAAAATAAAAAAACTTGTTTAATAAATAAACACAACTTTTACTTTTTATGTCAGTATTTAACCAACTTGATGCACAAAATTTGTTTCACAATAAGTTTTATTGTGAAACAAATTTTGTGCATCAAGTTGGTTAAATACTGAGATAAATAAACTGAGATGCACGGTCAGCAAAACGTCAAAATAACTTTTACTACTTTATATCAAGTTACGAATGTATAATAAATTTGGAAGCAAGGGACGTAAATACACACACACACACACATATATGAAGAGTTGAGGACCTCTTGTCTAAAAACCAGATGGTGGAACAAAAATAACAGCACTGGAGTCCAGGTTGACATTTTTCTCGTCAAATGAGAAAACATATTTCATTAATTGGTTATTTGCTTTAAAATACACCTGATAATTCTGCATGTAGGACACTCTTCACATACATTTTGTTGAGTGTGATTTCTGCAACAAGTATTTTTCAGCTGAAACGATTTTCTTCTAAAGTGCAGGAATACCACCGGCATGGGTATAAAATTGTTTACAGGATACATTCTTGCAACTAAACTTGACAGCTGGAATTCATGTTGGAGGAATACCACTGGTATGGTTATAAAACTGTTCACAGAATACATTCTTGCAACTAAATTAGACAGTTGGAATTCCTGTTTTTGATTCTGCAGACTGTCTTGTACTGTCTTTTATCCATTGACTTTGCATTAGAAAAAGAAACTGGCTGATCCTCATTCACATTACATGCAAGAATGGCAAAATGATGGCGCCAACTTTAGTAGTTCAGGGTGGTTGGCAGCGCTAGTGTATTACTACTATCTACTGTCCATTTTTTCTTAGGATAAGAGAGAGGAGAACTCTGCATTTTTTTCATTGCCTTTTACATACTTTGGAAGGTGATAAAATCAACAAAGCACTTTTTGTCTTGAATACAAAGACGTTTTGAGATTACACACTGAAGCGCATGCTGAAAATCACCCACGATGTTTCACCACTTAAAAAATGACAAGCCCACGAATCATCATATTGTTTCATCCGCATATTTAATTACTCTAAACTTGGAGTTTAAAGTTCTTCAGTGTGCTGACACAACTATTTCGCTCCGTTGCACAGCCATCTTCAATCATCTGTGACATTCTATTGTTGACGCAGTCCGTTTACATTTGATGTTTGTACAGGGCGAGAACTGAATGCATTTCAATTATAGATGTTCCTTTCCTCTGCCGTACCCCTGCGTTTACGTGAAAAATGCTCTTGAAAGAGTGAATGTGCCACGAACATATATTATTGAAACTAGTTTTAAAATCTTCTAATTACAACAGCAGTTCTTGGTTGAGAGAGGAAAGAAGACGTCAGTGCTGGAGACATTTGTGGCAATTGTTCGTGTTGGACAAAACAACAGACATCTTATCTCACAGTGATGCAACATTGTTTATATTCAGTGTCCAAGAAACTACAATAGTCTTCAGCGATTCAGTTCTTCCAGTGTGTGCAGATAGGTACTAGCAGTTACAAACTGTCTAGATTGTGGACTGAATATCAGACATAAATATTCCATCCCACGTTGCAAAGAATGATTTAAGATATGAACTGCAGTACTCTGACCAGTTTAGATGTCTTTGTTGAATTCTTCAACTTAGCAAAGGCACTATGCGTGAGGAGGCATGCTACGCTCGTCAACAGTATTTTACAATTATTACCAGGAAATGTCATGCACTTTCCAACAGTATCAGTCCCTTTAAGTGTCCCATAAAGATATTCTGCCATGGTGTGTGGTGTTTCACTTCTTTCATTTGGTGTCTGTTACTTTAGTTTGCGGTCCATCTTTTTTACACACAGAGTATTGAATCCGTATTGGAAATATCTTTCAAGCGAAATGGTCACTTGCATCAGCAGCACTTAAAAAAGAAAAAGAGATACCTTTCATAGATTCTCATACGCAACTTCATCTCTAAATTGTCTCGGTTTCTGTGTGCGCACTTGAAAGTTTCCGGACTGAGCCTGGCCCTGGAAAAAGTTCATTTGACCGCTGGTGCAGTCCGTTGCTTTGTAACTGTTGTGCTGCTTCGCCACAATGAAAGACCAAAGTTCGTCTTCACTTCATGAGCCTGTTGCAAAACGTAGGCTGTTGTCATTGAAGAACTGCTTTCAGCTTGAGTATTCTTTTTGTGTTTTGCTGATTCTACTTGTGTCTGCAAGTCCATAATCGTTTGTTAGCAACTAATACTAATGTTCTTGCTAGACAAGCTGTATGTTCAGCATCGAATTCGTTACGGTCACTCCGAAAACACCAATATTTGTTTACCCTTATCCATAAATTTGCATTTACGCTGTGGCAGTTGTAGGGAACGAACATCGGCAGATCACAGTCAGAATGAATTAAAATTCCATACAGCAAAAACTAAAGCTAATAAGCGGCAGACTTATTCGGGATTCTCAAAGCGTTCTGTCATTCACAGCATAAATTAGCGTTGATAGCTGGTCCACACGATATAAGGAATAGAAACTTCAGAGTTAAGACAACAAATGACCCCGACTCCGACCCCGCCCATGTGCTTTTCCCAGCAAAACAAACATAGTAGAAGAACGGCACTAAAGTGTTCGATCGAACTCAACGGCTGTACTCTTCCTACCGGGATGTGCAAACAAGAGTGTTTGTTTTTCAGGGAATAACGATGAATACTTAGCATAAGGTTGAAATAAGATGACATGTGCATTAATACTTATTAAACCGCCATGTGAAATTGTCGCGGGACTTTGAATTACTCCTTCTTCCCAGTACTTCTATTATCGACATTACCTAAACCATACATCTCCTCACCGTGCACTGTTGTTTGCTGCAGTATGAGTGCTGAAGGGACTGAAGGACATTCGAAGATGAGAAGGATGCGTAATTTTACTGCTGGAGAACGCCAGTCAGGATGGACTAAAGAAGCGTAATAGCAAGATTTAATTACATTTAGCCACGGAGTACGCGAATTATAGTTCTGTAATTCGCATGTATGTAACCTGTGAAGTACAGTTTTTCGCTCGTCAGCCTTAATGAATCGTAGTTATTATTTCCCTTAGTGGCAAGATCCTTGTCAAAAACCCGGACACGTTCGCCCTTATAAAATCTTCCCAGACGTAAATTTTGTGTCCTGAAAAGAGAATATGTCCGGGGGGAAAAGAAAGGGGGAAAAACGCCGTATGTTAAACCCGTCCGGATGCCTCTGCTGCTGACGCTGATCGTGAAATCTCAGCTTAACGGAAATTGGTAAATCTTTCGACACAAATGGCTGTTCTCTCCTCGTGAGAGTCACTTCACATCGCATTTCTAGATGGATTGCGGTACTTGGAGTCAGTTTGGCAACAGTAGGGTATCAGAAGGCAACAGGGACAACTGTGATGCAAATGCGGAAGAGAAAGGGAAAGAACGTCAGACACTTGACACGGAATGGCGTGATGAATATTTGCTACAAAACGAAGAAGACTAATTTATTCATTCGAACTTAAAATTCACGTAAATAATAGGCTACGTAAAAATTAATATTCTACCTCAAAAACCACATTCAGCGTGTCTGTTACAAAATGCATAACATTGTTATTTTAAAAGCTGGCTGTATGTACAGTAGCTGCTGCTTTAAGGCTGTAGGATATGTGATGGCTTAATTTTGAACCGGCCGTACTTGACATGGCTTACTCTGTTTCTGTCAGCGAGATGTTTGTGTAGGGGTCTACGCTGTGACGTGGGTATGCAAATCATCCGCTGCGGTAGAGGTCCAGCAGTCCGCTAAACCCTAGTAGAAGTGTCGAATGTCACAAATCCTCCATAAGGCGTTAGACCAGATATTATCGTGCCCCAATTTATATAACGTACAAGGAACCTTGTTCAGCGTCGTTAATTGTTGGTCACTGCGCTGTTATTTGTGTTACGTTGATTTAGTGAGCGATTCGGGGTGGGGGCAAGGCTTTATATCTTAGTTGCGGTCGCTGAAACTGATGTTTGCTTGCGGGCAGCAGTGAGCTAAGAAATTTGAAGTTTGGCTGCAAAATTTTAAAAACAAAGAGAAAGTTTACTATCCTAAAGATACCATGCTACCGGTTTCGTATATAAAATAATAATATTTTGTTAGGTTTTACCGTAAGTCTAAGAGTCTAAATTAGATTATCCGGTCGTGTACTACTCTGATGTCTCACATCTATCGGGACATTTTCCAGAGATATAATTTTTTTTTATATTTGCGCGTGTGTTAGTAATGTCAGTTTTAAACTGCGCATTGTTGCCATTGTAATCAGTTATGGCAAATGTTTGTCTGCTAGTCCTGGCCTTTGGGAGCTGTTGTTTCTTTTCGTGAGTGAAAACAATTGTTCACACAAATATGTGCCACCAAATATCGCACATATTTGGTAAGCAAATTTTATGACTTTGGAAATCTATTGGCATGTAGGTAAGTATAAAACCTGGTACTCAGCAGTTACTGTATTTTTGCTTCAGAACTGAATCACATTAGAACTGCGTCAGTGCACTTTGTGCATATTCGTCCGCTCTATCAAATTCAAATTATACGGTGTACTTAGCGTGGCAATTTAATTTCCCTAAACTTACATCACTGAAATGGGTTTTAAATGTCGGTTCGCAGCAATTCAGTACTTTCCAATTGACAGTTTAACTTATGTTTGACGAATGTATATGAAATTCGTTGCGTGTTTCAAAATGCACTAAATTTTGACTTTTATTCGCGTTTGCCAAAGCTTCAATTTTATCAGAAGACATTCTGTACTGTCATAAAATTGTGTCATTAAATTCCCTACCGTGTAGTGTCACATTTACGTAGCTCTTTTAGGCACAACTCTGGGTAAATGACCAACTTGATGCACAATTACATTATATAATACGTTTATTATTAGAATCCTCTACATGTTTCGAGCGACTCTGTGCTCATCATCAGGAGGTCAAATTGTATTAATACAGCATCTGGTATAGTAAAGATAAAATGATCCCGTTACAGGACCGGTGTGGCCCAGAGGGTGGGTAGAAGTATAGCTCTACCCTTCCATGACCGCGGCACTGGAAGGGGGTAAGTGGTCAGCAGCACGCTCCGGCCGCACTTTACCCCCGGAAAAGACCCGGTACCCATTTTCCAGGAGGCTGGGTGGGCTCCAGGGCCGGTCTGGACGGGCGGAAAATCTCGTCCCCACCGGGATTCGATCCCGGATCGTCCATCCCGTAGTCAGTCGCTATACCGACTGAGCTACTCGGCCCATATCTGGTATAGTACTCTCTGTAAGTGACCGTCCGGTGCGCACCTGCACACCGGACGGTCACTTATCAGCGAACACTATACCAGATGCTGTATTAATACAATTTGACCTCCTGATGATGAGCACAGAGTCGCTCGAAACATGTAGAGAATTAAAATAATAAACTATTGTATAACGTAATTGTACAGTACATCAAGTTGGTCATTTGCCCAGAGCTGTACCAAGATGCACGGTCAGGAAAACATAAAATTCCGTAGGTACGTTGTAATAACAAGTAAAAATGCCATATCTCGTGGTCGCTGCCAATTCGTCTTTTGTATGTCGCTGAAAGCTATGTGAGATTGCAGGTTTGCGCTGCTGTGAACTTGAGGTCTTCGCTTTTCTGGATGTAGCGCCACGTAAGGTTGGTAGTTGGTTACCGACGTTTAGGGACAACCTATCGGTTCCCAGTTTTGCAGGCCAACGAAGTAATTTAAACGGCAGCCATTTGGACGTGCCTGATATAGTAGCAGAGGAATTAGTTCTCATTCCCATCCCTTGGGTTTATCGCAACTGCGGTTTAGACCTGGCTCCTTTTGTCTGTGCGGCTGCCAGCTTAATACCACGAAATAGACCATAACCTTCTCCTTTCAGTGTCTCACCTTATTGTCGGTCGTTACTGTGTACCCATCTCATTCTACGCTCGTCTTAAGATCTACAATGACAACAGCGCCGCCGCTGGACGTGATAACCAACTATTTTGAAGTGTTTAGGCCTTTAATACACAGTGGTAAGTGTACGTACCACTTGTTTTAATATTAAAAACTTCTGAGTTGTGCTGATTTTTACATGTTTTGCATATTCTGTCAATAAACAACAGTAACTTCACTGAAGGGCCTTGATAGATGTGTGTTCCTGATGGACACTGTGGGTGTTCACTGTGAGATGCGACGTGACTGTCAGCATTTTAAAACCCAGTGTTTACCATATGTACTGCACCACCAGTTTTAACAACTTCCCAAAATTGTGTGTTCTACCCACGCAGTGCATTTGTGTGTGTGTGTGTGTTTGTTTGTTTGTTTTAGTGTCTCACAACAAACGGGGATAAAACGTGTTTGATCTGAATCTTGAAAATATAATTCGGGTTAATGTTAGTCTTTGAAGGGTTTGTATTTTATGTATAGAGTCTGGGCTTCAAAGAGATAATAACAGAAAACTGATCATTCTTCGTGATATGTAAGAGTAGGTTTACTGCATTAATTTAAATTGATGCTAACGAAAAACACGGTGAAGACGGGCAACACCATATCCAAGAACATCGCATATATTAAACGACATGCTGCCATCATACCATTCCCATCGTAAACATATATCACAAGAGTAACTTTAGTCAAACTACGCAGCTCCCTCATGATGGTTGGAAGAAACAACCGCAACATGTCGGAGAATTATGAATGACTTCTTTAAAATGTTTTTAACCAAGTGAGGTTTTATAATGTTTTAATAACAGTGTGCATGTGTTGTTAATTCAAATAAATGTAAATTTGTGCAATATGCACGGGGTGAAAGACTAAAAAAAAAAAAATTAAATTTTGTCATTTAGGTAGGGATTGTGGTTATTCAATTAGGGTCCTCAGCGCGTGCGATTTTATGTTAGTTATATGCAAGCTATTATAGAGTCACTGCGAAAATAAGTAATAGACGTTGATAAGTAACATGCAGAACGGCATGCTACTGCGGGTGCTTGTGTTCCCGTGCGGCCGGCTTAAGCTCCAGTGCGAAAATAGGTTTTGAGGCTTAAGTCCTGAATTGTCACTGCAAGTAGAGCGGTGTAAAAAATTACACGTAAAACAAAATTGACACAAAATCTGACATACAGCCAACATTTTCGGCAAACTCCCCCCCCCCCCCCCCCTTTCACCCAACGGTTGTTGGGTCCCACGCAGTCGCATTGCTGTAGCCTTCCAGCGCTCCCGTCCCGGGAACCTCTACTGCGCCGCACCTAATTTTCGCTGCTTGTGGTCCACTGCGTCGTGACTTGCTCCAGGACAAATTAGCGTCTTTATATATTCACTTGTCCTCTTCGTGCGCCTGGCTTGAGTCACTTGTCGGTCGTCATGACGACACGTCTTGTTTCTAAAAGCGAACTGATGTCTCACCTTTTGAAGTATCTTGTGGTTTCATATTGATTTGATATTGGCTATAATATTAAGGGACGGGTGCAGGAAATATGCACAACGACTGCTGGATTTCAAGCACTGTGGCCCAAAACTTCTCTGATTCACAGGTGGATAAAACAGTTCTGCGTTCCACGCAGAACTGTTACTATCCGTACCACATTTTAAAGGGCTAGAAAAACTGTCAGTCCGTCCAAACGACAGATTTGAGAGTACGGGAGTCTTACACCTTCCGGGACAGTATTTTTTTGACGTTTAGGATGACCGAATTAAGTCCAGGTGAGGCAGCACTTTCCTCCGAAACATCGAAACACGTCTGTTGTCCTACGTGGTGTAATGATCATTTGAATAAGCCGCGCCTCATAGGCCTGAAAAATTGTAATTTTCAGGTGCCTTTATTTACAGTAAAAAATTGTCGTGTCTGTGATTTTAAAGTCGCATAGTTGCGATATCACTCATACTGAATACGCGCAATTGAAAATAACATTGTTAAATCGTAACTTAACACACCAAACAGCCGCGTTCGGCAGAAGGAAGTGATGAAAGGCGTGCTAGCACGCATATTCTTCTTTGTGTCATATTATCTGCCAGTGGCCTGAGTGGCAAGAGAGGAAACCAAGCGCAGCACATAGTTTGTCTTCCTTCTGTCCTACCAATGGTGCTACAATCGAGAACGATAGGCTCTTCCTTTGAGCTTTTTTTCCAGATTTTTACGCATAAAACTATATTGGTCATGAAATATGACATCTTTTTTTTCTATAAATTTTGTGCGAAGAATTTTTTGCGGCGGTAAATATTTAGCGATTTACGCTCGAGAAGCTTACAGAAATGCAAGCATGGATATCTTTTCGCGTAAAGTTGTAAAAATGATCTGACTGACATTAAAACTGAAATATCTTGACTTTTTCGCAAAATTCTCCACCATAAATGTCAAATGTTATAAAAATCCTTTCATCGGTGCTCGATTTTTCACATGCCCACAGGCAGATGGACGGAGAGAGCAATTCCAACAGACTCTTCTGAGATATATGATTATGTCTAAAAATAGAAACGTCAGCTAACTTGAAAATTGTAGTTGTACATCTGTAGTAAAATATGTCGTCTTATCTATAATGGGGCTCTAAATAATTTTTATGCCAAATTAAATGCCGCTTTACTACCTCAGGCAAAGAGAGTTTTCTTCGGCGTATCTTAAATTCATTATTCTCTAATTGCCATAACCTTCAGCGCTGTGTAATCTTGCCTATTGAAAGCATCGTTGAACAAGCCATAAAATATACACTATATATATATATATATTTATTTATTTATTTAGAAACAGGGCCGT
>Ga0136643_10016325_pt1 | contig 11163 bp, 5 predicted proteins | sample TergutLab28metaG_FD_96883 | JGI IMG/M metagenome (GOLD analysis project Ga0136643, IMG submission 96883) | Labiotermes labralis P1 segment gut microbial communities from Petit-Saut dam, French Guiana - Lab288 P1 (version 3) (version 3) | ecosystem: Host-associated > Arthropoda: Insects >... | reverse complement strand
GATGCAAAATAACAATAACCCTGTAATTTCTAAAAGCTCTAGCAAATAAGTAATCCACATGTAAGCACTATGGGATCCCAAAGTGGACAAAGCATCTGGTAAAGTAATTGTAGGGGCCTGAAGATGACTAATATCTAGTTGAAACATGTAGCCATACTATAGAATAAATAGATTGTGCTGGCGTACATTTGTGTAATACTTATTGATTTTCAAGCACATCGTGATGCCTTCATTCAGAATTTATGGAATATACTTTTTGACTCTAAAGCAGAAAGAAAAGTGGACCAGAACATACAAGTTTAATAAATGAATCGCCATGTAGGAAGCAAATACAACTACATCAAGAGTAAATGATACGTGAAGAGATTTTTCAGTCGCACCTCTTTGCAGGGGGTGTAGGAAGACGGGACGGAGAGCTCTGTCAGCAAGGCACTGCACGTAGCACGTAATTGGGCCGCACGGCTCCTGTCTGCCCGCTGCTTGAGACACGTGCACAGAAGTTGGAAAGGAGAAGTGAATTATTTGATAAAGGAATAAACGACTGCCATAGCTCTTCATTCTTAACACAGTTGCGAGGAAGATATCACTCGTGGGGTTACGTGGCACCCTTGACCTGGGCGTAAGAACGAAGCGCTTGCTGGGAACAGAACGTATCTGAAGGCAACAATGACTCTACAGATATCCTGACTTGCATTTACAATTACTGTTCCTCTATTATGCTTACTCCTGTCATTGTTTCCTTTTCTTGTTCTTCTGTTTATTTCTGGCCTTTGCCTTTTATTGAAGTTCTTCCTTAATTCTTTCATTTCTTTATTATTTTTCGAGTTGTTTATGTTTCAGTCTTTCCTTCTTAACTGTCCTTATTCGCCTTTATAGCTCCTCTAATGAACCTTTTATCTTTTCTTTCTCCAGCTTTGCCTTCCTTACCAAATTTGTTCCTTCCTCCCTTCTATTTTCGTTCCTCCCGTCCAGTTTTTCTTCTTCTTCCTTATTTCATGTCATTACTGTGGTTACTTCTCACATACACATAACAGAAAACAAGCTCTTCTCTAAATAAAAATATTTCACAATCTTGTAGAATGGCACGGTTTAGAATTTACTCACTTGGGTTGAAACCACAAAGTTGATGGATGTGTTTTCCGTTAATGCCTCAACAAAACCAGTCCGTTAAGTGGCGGGATTTATAGGCAGCCATACGAAAGTTTAGCAGTGTTATCATACTACTTTGTTGACACTAAAATTGTTACTCTATGTGATTAACTTTACTGAATTTGAAGCTGGCCTGACGAAGCCTCCCTGTCCGTTCGTCTTCAAACAACAGACGTTCGACCATCGATTCTTCCAGTTGGAGACCCAAAATTGGGGCTACTGTCAAACCTGAAGCAGACGTACTGTATTTTCTAGCTAATTAGTCTCTTCGTCTGTTTCTTTGCCCTTATCTTTGCTGATTTACAGGCATATATACAGTGTTGGCCTTTAGAGTCTGTATGACCCTGGGTTAATAAAGACCTTCTTCTTCATCTTGTTTGGCCTACTTTCATACCTTGGTACCCATTTTGTTGCACGACACGAAAATTATATTACGACCGTGTAACGTCTGTAAATTACAGTAATTCATTTGCATTAACTGTTAAGTAATCTGAAGGCAACGTAAATTATTTTGTCGGGTAGCTAACGATTTGTTATGAACTGGAAACTAGCATACTTCGTCGAAAGTGGATTGATTCTAATACTTGTTCAAGACAAGTTATTTTCATTCGAATCCTTGAAGGATGGATCTGTTGGTCTTTGCATATGCTTAATTACAACATTTATCTCTTTTTGCTTATAAAGTAAAGTAGTTAGGTACAGCTGTTCTTGTACAGGCTTCATGAAAATCGGTACAAGAACGTGGCAATGTTGTCAGACGTACTCATCGGCCGCCTTTACATGTCAGGTCCAGTATTAAGTCAGTGAGAAATCCAAATGACCCGATCGGGAACTGAACACGCGAACTTCCGGCTTGTAGCTCGGTGCCTTAACCAACTATGCAACTTCTTGCCCTCTTATAAAGTAATGTTCTGCCCATTATGTGGTCTTCTTTATGTAGGACAGTACAGGAATTTGTGTAATGGTACAACTGAGTAGACCTAAGACACCAAATCGTTAGAATTTTTGCCGAGGCATATGTGCTCAGACATACAAGTATATGCCTCGAGCCAAGGTTCACTGTCAAAGACTATGCTGTCCAAGTTATAATGCTGTCTTCTGGTTTCCAATGTCGTATTGTTTGGTACAGCTGTAGAAACGGTTCGGCAGAGCCTGCTGCCTCGTCTTCAACAGAGAGGAGTTCCCTCTGTTCTTCCCGGAATATGGGGGCAGCAGTTTCGTTCTAAACCTTGGTTCGTGTGTACCGGACTATGGGGCATTATAGCCCAGAGACCGTAATCTTCATGTTTACTTTAGTGAAGGGCTTAAATTTCACTTCCCTTAGAATGTGAAAGCAACCTAGGTATATTCGCATTAAGAGCCTAGTGTTTGCTGTTCGCACCACCGCCCTTAACATTGACATTTCTACATGTTACCCAGAGTGTACTCCTGTGTTTATGTGGACATAATAACAAATGGTGATTATTTTTCTACACAGCTTTAACTATTTGTTTATGTAATGGAGTTACAGTGTGCTTACTGGACTGTGTGACGTCAACTATTCAGTGTCATTCAGTTTAATTCTCGTCTTTAAAGAGCCCAATGAATTTAGGGTACAATCAGTCTATGTGATCTTAAGAGTTGTCGAAAAAGTTCAGCGACTTTTTCGTGAAGTTATCTCCTAAATATTATGTTTACAATTTCCAGGTCTGGCTATTACCTCATTTGCGAAGAAACCAATTTCTAATCTCTTCCCCGTGACCAGTATGAATCTCCACCTCCATGCGTCCAACTCGGTCATGGTATGAAATTCAGGAAGTACGTTAAGTTTACTAATACATTACTAACTAAATAACTAACTTAACACTGTAGTAGGCGAATACGAAGGTTAAACGTTAGTAATATTATTAGTAACCCGCGCGAGCCAGTTCTGTCCATCTCTGACACTCAGAATTTACGAGGCATGTATCCCTAAGATCCGTTCTGTATCTCGGGTTTTTAAATGATTCTTTTGTGAGAGGATTCATTAGGAAAATAGACCGAGAAAAACTGACCCATAGCGTCCCCTTCCGAGTTTACTATCCTTTATAACACAAAGTCATTGGCATGTACCGCGAAGGTCCTAAGTTACTCAGTTACTCGAGCCCTATTACGTCCAAATATTATCGTAATGATTATGAAACAAACACATGTGGTTTATAGTTTCTCTAAGTAAGGGAGCCCTCTTATACCCATACAAAAAATGGTCCCATTTATTGTTTTATATATATTTACAATCAACACTTCGAAACATTAAGATGACAAGTCTTTCCAAATTGTATTCTGTTCCTAATTATTTGTAAGTGATTTTCGCCGGCAGCTGAATCTGACAATATTCTCAGTTCATTTATTAGAGATGTTGTAATTAAATTTACCTAGCTTCATTGATGATTTTTGTTTCCCCTGATTTTCTCGTATTTTCCTTCTGAATTCATTTCTTACAGTTATGATGATTATTCTTGAATAATTATCTTCATACATCAGACTCTGAACAAAATAACAACGTATATACATCCTGTACGCATGCGCGTAAGTTTTCCATGGCACGTGGAGTAAGGAGGAACGTAATGTTTGCAGCGCCATGGTAACCAACATATTTTTTAGGTCTCTAAGACTTTCATAAGGAGGCGTGGCATTTCACATGGCAAGTAGGTAAAAGATTATGGCTCTGAAGTCTCTTTCCGGCGTGCTGAACTCACTGTATTATGTTTCATCTCGTAATCCAGTAAACAAGAACTTTTTCTTCCCATTTCAGTCGCATACTAGCGCACATACTCATAATCTACCCACACAAAATTTCGGTTATTTTATGAAAAATGTGAAATTCCAACTTGATGCAACAATGTAATTTTATTGATGTATTCTTAGCTCGACATGTTTCGGGTACATACGCCCATCATCAGGAGCATTAGATGTTGAGTTGCGGCATATGGTTTTCTGCACCGAGTTTTTGGATGGGTGGTGGTCTTGAGAGCCGCTGCGTGGGTCGTGTGTGCGGTGCGGATTGTGTCGTGCGACGCAATGTTACGATGTGTCACAAGTGGGCCTTTTCTTATGACATATCCGTTTCGACGCCTGTGGTGGTGTCTTTATCGGTCATATTACGAATGTAGGATTTATTTACAAAAATTTGTTCTGTGTCATTATTGGATTCTGTTGCCGTACTTCTACGGTTTTTTCTACTTTTATTTACACTTCTTTGGACCAGTGGCGGTGTTATTGCTTCTCTTTCCCGCTGTAAGGTACTTTCTTTCACCTTGCTAACTAGTATATTGTATGGTAGCAGACTGGAAGCAAGTATTGAACGATTAAAAACAGATACGTTAACAACACAACTGGTCCAAAGAAGTGCAATCAACAAAACAGACAGAACCGTAAAAAAATCCTAATACAGAATTTAGTAGTTGCATTACGGAATACACTGAACCTGTATAAATAGCGTACTGAGGCATTGTCGACACTGATGATGACACCAGCACAGGAGTCAAGTCGTGCCTGACAATAACAATACTTGTGATACCCATTGTGACAGTAGTCGTTGGTATTTATTAGACACCGACTTTATTTTGCACTAATGGAGTAAATACTCGTATTCCTACGTAGGTCATAAAAGATTCACAGAATCAGGAAGAGTAACATATGTGCGAGGTTACTTGCAATGTGAGCACGTTGCTCCTCGGCCAGTTGGTATCACGACATTCCTGCACGGCTGCACTCGTGTTTGAGCTGTTCCAGGGTTTACCCCGTGATTAGCACGATTGCGAATATTAAGTGCGGTTTGGAAGTTATGTTTAGAGAGTAAACGATAATACACGAGTTGGGAATACAAAATAATATTTGATAGCTGTTCGTGGCGGTTGATAGGAAAAGGAAATTTCAACACGAATTACACAAAGCTTGTATAGACACCAGAACATACCCCAATTACATCGAATTAGTCAAGTAATGTGTTTTGAACCGCTTTTGGTGTGTTCACGCAAGCGTTAGAATCGTTTGAACTGTCCTTCCTTAAACATTTGATTTCCATTTACTTATGGGAACGGATTTCTTGAATTATGTGTCAGTACAACCTCTATTAAAACTCTGAAGTCCAATTACGTCACCTTGTAAGCTCAGTCTAGAGTAGAACAGGAAAAGCAAAGAGATTGCTGTTGCATGAGATTTCTTTACAAGCAGAGAATTATAGACTCTGACGTTGGGAAGGATGCATAACACATTTGCTTTATTAGGTTTCACGCTGGAAGTTTTAATTGTTCTGGCCTCCGTGGACTTTTGCAGACTGTTCTGGCTGAGGAAGGTTCCGGACGTCTAGGTTATTCTCGAAAGCATGACAGATACTGAAATTAAATGTCATCGTGGAACATGTACGAGTGTTTTCCACCAGAATAAGAAAGAAAAAGTTGAACTAAATGAGGAGTAGAGAGTACTACAGTCTTCGTGGAATCATCGCAGTTTATGTTCCATTCAGTATTATTAGAATGACGCTGGCTGCGTAATTCGGATTTCTTTAAACTTTACCTGTTTTGGGGGCACAAAAAGTACATTAGTTTCGAAGATGGAATGGAAGTGGATTACTGTATTTAAATACTGCAGATGTAAGGTGGATTTAACTGATGTATTATGACCAGTAAAGTACTTTCGGTTTAGCGGTATTGAATCTGCTGTTATTAGTAGCACAAATTTGATTTGTTCAGGACATAGACAGTCTTACACTTGTACTGCTGTGTGTACACGCTGTCGACATATGCTAAGATGGAAACTGCGGTTGAATCGATAATGTTTCTGCGTACTATATTTTACGTACTTATCATTGTGACACAAAGTAAGCCTGCGTTTTTTAAACATATTTAATGGCTTAGAATTGATAATAACTGGACCATCCTGTAAAATTCCTTTTCGAAGTTTCTTTTTTATTTTATTTCCTACCTTTATCATGACCTGTATCTTCGCTTATAAGGGGAACCTAAAACCTTCGTCTTTTGTTGCGTGGAGCCCCGTCTGTAAAAAATAAAAAAATAAAAAAATAAAAAATAAAATAGAAATTTGTGAAAATATCACCAGAAACTATGCAGAGGGAGTAGTCGAAGTGTCAGGATTTTATTCCGTACGGACTTTTATAATCGCCAGAGAAGAATATACTGTATTAGCCTCTTTGAAAACTCCGTAGGGCTACTTGAATATAGCTAGAGAATCGACGGAGACTTAGTTCTTAAGTTTGTGAAGTAGAAATTCGGTTAAGTTCAGTGCAGGCGCAGTTTCGATAAGTGTGTCTGTGATGTGAGGGACACGTGTGAATGGAGACAATCTGGGAAATGACGGATTTGAAAATGACATTCTGCAGGAAAAGTACATATTAGGCAGGCAAATTTAAAGTTCTTTAGGACTGCGTATCAGGTTATTGGGAGTAGCTAATAGGGGGTTCGTCCACAGTACGCCATCTTGATTCACATATACTTTATTAGCAAAGAGCTTACAGAAAGATATGCTACTACTTGTAGCTGTAGCATTCACATAGTATTAAGAAGAAAGACATTCCTCCACACAGGTAAACAGTTCAAGACTCTTTGAAAGTACGTGCAAGTACCAAATCCTTCTTAGTTCTAAAAATTAATTGATCGTAACATGTGTTCATTGTGGAGTGCGGAATTTTGGACAAGTTGTGGAAAATTAGCAGTCCTAATTGTGTCCTTACGGATAAGTTTTGTCTGTTGTTTTTTATGGTTGCAGAACCTGGCGTGTCACGTTAGAAAGGTAATTACACTAACAAAAGTGTTGTCGAGCGTGACGTTGATGATGGCACTGTTAGCTGAATCGAAGGGCTATAAAATCGTAGGAGGCATATGAGAGTTTCTTAGTGGGGAAATTCACACATTTTGTTCCTCGCAAAATAATATTAGGTTGGTAAAATCAGATCGTATGAGATTAGCAAGACATGTAGCACGCATAAACGTTATGGGAAATTCTTGCAGAATTCCGGCAACAAAATCCCCAAGGACAGAGAGACGTTTGGAGACCTCGGCTTGGACTGAATGTTAATATTACAATGAACTGTAAAGGCTGGGTTGGCATGGTGTGGAGAGGATTCATTCGCCTCACAATAGGAGCAGTGACGGCCTACCGTCAGTACGGTAATGAGTCTTAGGATTCCGTGTAATGCGGGACTTGCTTAATTAGCTGAGCGGTTTTTAGCTTCTGAAGAACAACTCTACTCAAGGGACTTAGTCCCGCACTGATGCAAAATTTTCGTCAACTCGAAAGACGAGTAATCGTGTGATAGTCTACGTGTACTTAGACGCTTAGCGCTGTCGCTGAAAGTTTTTTCACTCTCTACTTATAATTAAGTGGGTCCTGGATTCGAACCTCTGTGCCGAAGCGTTTTTTTAAACTGTATTCACAAGTACTTTCAGCCACTGCATGGATTGGGAGAGGCACGAAGTGAAGCAGTCCCAGATCATGATATACAGTAAACTTCCCATTCTGTGATATATAACTTTTGAGTTAACATCCGACCTTAGATAATGGAGATAGCACATTAACCTTTTGGCGCCGGAATTATTTTTTTTAATTTTAGCACACCCTGTATATAAAATGTGAACAATACAGGAGCCAAATACGTTAGAATTATGAAACAAACTGCATTTTGAAGAGAAAAAAACGGAGAGTGAATACCATGCTTAAAATATTCAGTACCTATATTTGTTGAATAAATATATAAAGTGCAACTTTAGAGGTTAGCGGTGCGGTACGACCACTATAGTTGACATTAGGCGTCAAAAGGTTAATAGCAGGATAATATAAAATGGGCCGTCAAGTATGGCTGAGCTAGGAATAGCTTAAAATAACTTTGCTTCTCGGGCCCAAATCTATCCGTGTTTCGCATACTCTTCTACTTGAGGAACGGAATTTATTCTGTCCTGGAAAGGTAGCTTTGAAATTTTATGTTTAAAACGGATGAAAGGACAGAGTTCAAACATAGAATCATTCCAATTGTAATATGCCATAGTCAGAATTCTGTACACTTGTATTGTATAACATTCTACTATCAAAGGTGCATTGTGTGAGGATGTGGTGCAAATATGTCTGTCTTAAGGTAGGATACTGACGGGATCTTATAGAAACGGAAATGAAACTCGTGGCTTCGGAAAATAACCTGAATATTTCGACAAGGTGGTCAGCATTCAGCCTCTGGAGGGAAGTTTGCTGCTTTGAGTTACATATGGTCGTTAAAAGTACGCGAGGAGAATTTAGGAATGATTTACTGTTGCCATCGATTTGTTGCGAGCCGGTGTAATTGCTCCATAAATTTGGGCTGATAGATGGGTTTGGAATCAATCTTCATTGGTTATGCTTGATACGTTTAAGACCTGGAGACTATCTGAAGGCCCTCTGCGTACCGCTGACATTTGTTTTGCACTCTGTGTCTTTATAACATTTTACATTGCGATTGACTATACGCGTAGACAGCAATGAGTATTTCCTTCACTCTCACTTTCCTGAAGACGCATATCCCATACAGACGACGTTCTTAATATAATTTTAAGCACTAATTGTGGCACAGCCCAACCAAGTGACTGGTAGCAGAATTTTATGTGACTAGTTCTGGTAACAGAATCTTATGTGACTAGTTCTGGTAGCAGAATCTTACATGACTAGTTCTGGTAGCAGAATCTTATGTGATTAGTTCTGGTAGCAGAATTTTATGTGACTAGTTCTGATAACAGAATCTTATGTGACTAGTTCTGGTAACAGAATCTTATGTGACTAGTTCTGGTAACAGAATGTTATGTGACTAGTACTCGTAGCAGAATTTTATGTAACTAGTTCTGGTAGCAGAATCTTACATGACTAGTTCTGGTAGCAGAATCTTATATGACTAGTTCTCTCCAGGATTATGTTTCTTCTATTATTTCCTGCAAGTTAACAGCTTACGGAACATCAAGTTAACAGCTGTTTATTTCGTCCAATTTCGAATGCTGCATTCTGAGTAAATAATACAGCCACTACACGCGATAGTACTAAGGAATATTATATATATCTGGAAATTTCCCACAGCTTATAAATTCATATTGCTAACAAGCAAGTTTAATAACAATTGTTTAACCTTTTGGCGCCGGAATTATTTTTTTTTAATTTTAGCACACTCTGTATATAAAATGTGAATAATACAGGAACCAAATACGTTAGAATTATGAAATAAACTGCATTTTGAAGAGAAAAAAGGAGAGTATATACAATGTTTAAAATATTCAGTACCTATACTTGTTGAATAAATATACAAAATGCAACTTTAAAGGTTAGCGGTGCGGTACGACCACTATAGTTAACATTAGGCGTCTAAAGGTTAATAAACTATTTTCTAAAGACCAAGTTCCTTTCTGTTACCCATCGCCCACCAACTTCTTCATATTGTTCACGAACTACATGCAAAAGCGTCACAAAACCGCACCATTCAAAAGCGGTTCTTAAAGCAGCCGTACCGACGCCGGTGTGGAAAATACCGGTCTATGAATACTACCTTGAAACTTCCATATGTTGTTTAATATACGTCCATATTTGGAAGGAGACACATTGAACAATGACTGAGTAATGTCTCACGTAATCTGGCGTCAATGTAAAGATAATCCCTCCGGAAATGTTCAGAAAAACAATAACTCATACCCATCCACAGTTAAGATGAGGCTGTGATCTGCCACACCTATCAAGGAGCTGAATCCTCGAGGTATCTATCAATTGTGATCTATCCTGTGATTCTTTAATTCTACTCGTATAGCCAAAAGGACCGCGTAGCAGTAAACATTACACACAACACAACCATTTCAAATTCGCCTGTATACATCACCTGTGATAATCTTTCCATCCATGTTATAATACATTCTTTACAATATCTATACTATACTTAGCCAAAAGGTCAGTGACAAAGAGGCGGAATATACGTACTTGTTACAGGTTGCAGAGACTCCGCATGTAGACGCCTGTACTCACATTCTGGCAAGGGGGAGAGAGCAGCTATTGTCTGACTGTTACATTTCTAGTACAAGAAAGATAATCTAAAGAACGAAAGAGAAATTCTGAAGAAGAGTGCACTTAGAGTAGGCAACCGGCCAGTGAGTAAAAGTGAACTAACCAATAGGAATCTGAAGCAATCAATTAGTTACATAAACTCAATGGACCTTGAAAAGATAAATCATTCTAACGAACAGATGTAATGACCACTAACAACAGAAATGTACAATTACAGTATCATGTAATAATGCTTACTGTAATGGAGGGTGCTGAGGATTTAATGAAAAGAAGGAAGTTTATGACTGCCAGATTGCCTTATGCAAAAAAATGGATTTTTTACTTCTGTTTTGTGATCAGTGGAGTGCTGTGTGTATGTATGTATGTATGTATGTATGTATGTGTGTGTGTATGTGTGTGTGTGTATGTATGTATGTATGTATGTATGTGTAAATATATATATTTGAGGTTTATATCCAGCTTTTCTGATGATGTTTATACAAATTACACACAAAATTTCATTTCTTATATCACAGCGGAAACAGTCCGTTGAAAGGCCGTTAAATGACTGATATTTAGGGAGATAAGGAAACTTACGTATTAGTACACTTCGTGGCAAAATGCAGTTTCTTTATGTCACAGCATGTGGCATATGTAGTTACCACAGTCTTTTAAATGTTAAAGAAGCGGTAAGTAGCGTAAGTTATATAGCGTCCAAATATTGTGTGATTAATACATATTAAGTGGAAATTACTTGAAAGAACGCGGTCGTGTCTTAATTTTATATAATTTATTAATTTAGTATAATATTGATGGCGGTGACTATAAAAACGCTGTTTGTGTAGTGTGATGCTGTGTAGTGTGATGCTGTGTAATTTGATGTTGTGTAATGTGATGCTGTGTAGTGTGATGCTGTGTAGTGTGATGCTGTGTAGTGTGATGCTGTGTAATTTGATGTTGTGTAATGTGATGCTGTGTAGTGTGATGCTGTGTAGT
>Ga0136643_10016323_pt1 | contig 11163 bp, 5 predicted proteins | sample TergutLab28metaG_FD_96883 | JGI IMG/M metagenome (GOLD analysis project Ga0136643, IMG submission 96883) | Labiotermes labralis P1 segment gut microbial communities from Petit-Saut dam, French Guiana - Lab288 P1 (version 3) (version 3) | ecosystem: Host-associated > Arthropoda: Insects >... | reverse complement strand
GTCATAACTCCGTAACCGTCCAAAATCGGACACATATTTATATGAACTTTTTTGATCACAAAGACCTAGGAAATCACCTCCTGCAGTTATGCCCTAAAGTCGTGAAACACCCTGTATATGTATATAATCTAACGATAGGATACATACATCTTATAGAATATACATATATATAAATATAGATATTATCATTGTCGCAAACAAGACAATATACGTATTGCGTACTACTGAGACGCATTGCCGTTGGAAAAGTAATGAGCATTAAACATTATGACTGAGTGTCCATATCCTTACCTTAGTTAGCCGGCATGCAAATCGTATTTTTTTTTTGTGTGTTCTGATTTTCTCTAGAATTTTGTCCGAAACATTTGTCAATCAAAGAATAATAGAGTAAGGAATTACAATAAATATATATATATATATATATATATATATATATATATGGACCTTCATGTAAAGTACTCACTATTATTCTCAGGTTTTAATGAAACTTTAATTGTCTCGAAAGATATTCCAAAAAATACATATTGTAAAACATTACGAAAATCCTACCAGTGCTAGCCGAGTTGTTCCATGCGAACAGACGGATATACGGACAGATACGCGGAACTAGTAGCAGCTTTTTTCAATTTCGCGAAAAAGCCTAAAAATAAAGATTTTCTCCCCAAACAGCACTATCCCTTTTGTCTCTTTAATGAGGATTGAGCTTGTCTCTGTGAGGCAGGAACTGATGTTTCATAAGCGATCTGATTTAGATGACTGTCACACTTCAGAGTATCAACTTAAATACACTCCTGAGTTTCTCAGAGACTCAAAAGTTGTGACCCTAAGTGCATGGTAACGCAAGTTTAATTACAGAAGTAATTAGTTTGTTTCTCTACCAAGATAATTCAAATCTGGACTTTAAATAATTTGTATTTAGAGTGATTTTAACCATAATGGATTACTTATTAACGCTGATAAGTGTATACGACATAATCTGGAATATGATGGGAAGCTCCGGTCTGTATTGTACCATCCCTTTTTAGCCTTCAGTATACACAAATGTAAACAGTAAACCGTCTTCTCTACAAAGAATTCTTTCAAGATGTTAAAAGCGCATGGCGTGCATATTCATTGAAATTGTGAGGGTAAAAATGTTTAAGTATCGATCAGTGCAGATTTTATGTGGTAAGTATAGCTGGAGTTGGGAGCTGTAAAATTTTGCCGCTGGAATTAGAAGGGAATTTTCGGTAATAAAATGAAGTTGAATTTCTTGTTTTAAATACACCGTATACACATTGCATGTGTGTCTACCAATTATTCTGGTATTCTGAAGCTAATATACAGTTACAGTGTCTTTAACTCAGTTTGGTTCGTTGCAAGATGAAAAAGTTTGAGATAAATCTGTTACGTAGGTGCAAAGAGCCGGGTTATATACACACGTTATGCGGTGTGTGATACACACATAATGAATCAATCGAACTTTAATTTCTTCTTTGTTTTCTGAATACGAAGTCTATATTAACAGAAAGAAACTGGTAGGAAATTGTACTGCTCTGAAAAACTAACAAATGGTGTCCGCCCACTATTAAGGGAAGTTCGAGAGACGGTCAAACTTTGGAAAGCAGAGCGATGGGAAGTTGTTTTGCGAATGAAGCAGCATAAAGAATATAAAGAATTTAGCAGTCTTAGATGTGAAGTTTATTATTAACATTCAGAAGATTACATTACATAGGATTTTTGATAATATATTTAGGAGGGCTGTGAGAATATGTCATAACATTTTTCTGTCCAATTTTCGGAATAACTTTGCCTTGTGTTAAGGTTCCCATGCTTCGCCCAATTGTGATTTTAATAACTGCAGTATTGCCGTAAATGGGCTGCAGTTGTACACTGATACTGACATGGGAAACACAAGTATCAGTGCCACGTTTTCAGTGAGAATCTTACATGTGTTTGCCTGGGATCAAACCCACACTTTTGCTATCAGAGGTCGGTGTATATCCACCTGACCTACGGCATGACGTAAGCCCTTATAATGGAAATAATACTGGAAATATTATTCTTTGCTTAGAAGAGAAGACAGAAAGTCTCCGTTATGAAAACCAACCGGTTAATGCTGTTAAGGTAAACAATAGATCTCTATTATGTAAATCAAATCAAACACATAAATACACTTTATGAGCGAAGGTATAGTTTTTTATATCTGACTCTTTATCTTTAAGGGTTTATAAATACGTCAAATATTTAGCATAATTTTAGACATCCCAGTGGTATAGATGTGTCTGAAGGAAAACAACTGTCGGATCAGGTTTGCGTAACAGATCCATGCATAAGTAAGCAGCTAGAGGGGTACTGAAAACAGAATTTATAGCAACGTTTTAAATCAACAGTCCAGAAAGGCTGTATGTTTTAGAGGGATCGCGCAGTATCTGCAGTGCCCCAGGGGAGTTCAGCATTACTATACTACCCTTCATTCAAAATCAGCTAGGTGACAGAAAACTTGGACGTCATGAGATCGTGTAACAGACGGGTAAAGAAAATGTGAGGTGGGGTTCTTATGGCGGAGAGTATCAAAATTACGATCTTCTGGATTTGACGCCGTGTAATTTTGTAGATAGGTGAGAATGTTGTGGCGGTATCTGTTACCTCCATCATCAGGCCGGAGGTTTAAGTCCTTATTGGGAAAATGGGCAATTAGGAGTCATTTTCCTTTTGCGATCTCATCCTTGAAACTCTCTTCAACATATTAAAAAATTACAAGAAGGAACAACACTTCTTCCCTGAAGATGGAAGCAGTATATTCCACCGAAAGTTTAGTCCAAATGTACCAGAGTCGGCTCTTTCCATACGGGCTACAGGACTGCAGCCCTCCCAGAAATTTTGAAAAAAAAAATTGACTAAATGTGAGTCAAAAGTTTTCCTTTGGATTCCTAAAAACTCTCTTTCAGATATTTAGTTTCATTTTGTCCCGAAATGTTTGGGAGTGTTGTGGCCTTGCAGCCCTTATCAAGAACAGCACTTGCTATGTGCCAGGTACACGGCGTCATACTCCGACTATCGTGAGAATGATGTAACGGAGATCTTCACAGTTTTTAGTCTTTGTTCAATAAAACAGGTCTAAAGGGCGAGTGCATGAAGAAAGATCAATGGTTGGGGTTGAATTTACCATCAGGAGGTCGTCATTTTCAATTCCCGACCTTGAGTTCAGCTATTCTGACTGGCGTTCTTTTCCGGTTCCCATTCCAGCCTGTGAGAAATGGAAGAGGCAACAATAAGACATGGCCTCTCTCTCTCTCTCTTTTAAGAAATTCATGTAACAGAGCACTTCTTCCGAATCTGATAATGGAAGTGAATTGTATCTCAAACACCCTATAATTCGCACCATACCTTGCTAGTTTATCGTGTACAACAAGTCTACCTGTACTTTTAGAGCGTGCCATGCATGGTGTTGTGACGTATAATTACGTCGGAAGCTGATATGTCAATTATAACGACGCTTGGTTGGAAGCGAATGTTGACAGTGTTGACATGAAAACAAACAGAAGTGATATTGTGCTGTATGAGACATTGTGTACCGCGCAGCTCCGTTACAATAAGCACTGGGTCACATATCACTTAAGTATCACGCGACTTTATCCTGGTCAGCAACTTTTTTATTAGTTGTACAGATATGCGATGCTTAAAGACAGGGATACTTTCTGAGAAATGCGTCGTTAGAGGATTTAATCTTTTTACGAACGTGTACATACACAAACCTAGATAGCATTGCCTACTGCACACCTAGGCTATATGGTATAGCCTATTGTTCCTAGGTTACATACCTGTACAGCATGTTACTGTACTGAATACTGCAGACAATTGTAACACAATGGTAAGTATTATAATATAATATAATATAATATAATATAATATAATATAATATAATATAATATAATATAATATAATATAATATAATATAATGGGAACACCGTCGTATATGCGGTCCGTTTTGACCGAAACGTCGTTATGCGACACATACCTGTATATGTCAAAAAACTTCTTTTTGTGTCATAATTGGGAGTATAATGTGATTACAGTTATTTTTCATGGGGAGCCAGATACGATAACCAGACGTTAGAGTAGCTTACATAATCAAAATACATGGAATACAATTTTTATAACCCCCCCCCCACAAACACTATTTTTTCTGTGGCTGTACAGCCTCAGTCTTACATAGGCCACCGCGTTGTTGAGATTTATAGATCGCAAAGAATTTGGCACTCGCACGCACACACACACACACACTTTCGATAGACCTGCTCTGAAGGAGTGATCAGCTCGTTACAGTGGCCGCTACCTACGATAATCACAACAGACAGGCGTCCATGTCGTCGGCGGTATTCGAATCCGCAATCCCAGTAAGCGAGCGGTCGCATACCTAACGCCTTAGACCCTGCGGCCACTGGGATCCGCAGACACAACCTGTTACTTTTTCAAAACAAACACTTCAATAATATTTATTCGAAATTCTGTTGTTCTTTCCTGCAGGCAATTAGGCAACAACCAAAAGCTGCCATACTGAACTAGACATGGTGGTGTTATCTTGCGAAGGTGTAAATAAGATAGTTTATGTTCACCGTAACCACGCTGTGAGTTCCTTTGTGGCTGTGTCAGTTATACGTCAGTTATGCTTGTCAATGTAAAGACCTGAGGTCTTTCATGCTACAGAATATGTGAAAATTGTGCCAAAGAAAATAGTTCTAGAGCATAACATAATATTAAATAGTGTACGTCAGCACAATCACTTTATTACTCAAGGTAATTATAAGGCTACATGTTTCGACTATAGATTAGTCATTCTCAGGCCTGTTTTATCAATTGCGTCACAAGATGCTATGCACACTTTGGGATCCCATCGTTTTACATCCCAAAGTGTGCGTAGCATCGTGTGACACAATTAACAAAACAGGCCTGAGGATGACTAATCTATAGTCGAAACATGTAGCCTTATAATTACCTTCATTAATAAAGTGATTGTGCTGACGTACACTATTTAATATTACATTACATTACAAGCACATCGTGATGCTTCCATTCAAAAAAAGTTCTAGAGCAGGTTTCCTTTGTCTGTTTCTGTCCAACAATTTTCTGTGGTCACTGACCTGTCACCGCGGGGATGAACAATTGGCCCATCAGAGGTCGTAGTTTCATAGAAACGTCTACAATGCACGAGAATAGAAAGGAAGATTTCCTTTTATAGAATATTAAGCGACGTGGTGACCATAATTCAGAAGCGTTTGCAAAGGTCGTTGGGAATAAAGTGTCAAATAATTTAGAGGACCTTCTGTTATTGTTATCCGTATAAAGTTATCAGCTAGCTCGTTGTAGCACTGAGTAATAATAAAAGCTTCTCTATACACCCTGTCATAATTTTAAAGTTTTACATTCACGTTTCACATTTTTTGCAAAACATGCTCTGAAATGTGTTCATTAGAGTGTATGCATGCTGCAAATCGTTGTGCTATGGCAAGTTGCTACTGCATCAGTTCCAGTTCGTTACATTTACTAAAAGTGTCTCCTTTTATAGCAACCAGTAATGTTTTAGGTTCTTGTGACTGTGGATCATGGAATGTAGGGTGAAGTAACCTTCACACAGTGCACACAGCTTACGACCCAGCTCCACACAACTACAGCCAGCACAACCAGTGCAGAACATCATATGCAGTAATACACGGTCTTGTTCTCCTGATGATGGGCATAATGATGCCCGAAACATGTTGAGATAGAAGTTTGATAATAGACATCGGATTAGTTGCATCTTGTTGGTTTATCTCTTTTCACCCTACTAACCGGTAATGGTTTGTTTACGGTTTACCGCAGTGACAAAATTTCGGCTAGACTCAGCAACACAGAAAGAAATAACATGGGTTCCAGTCGGCTGAGAGAGAGGGCCAAGGCAAAGGTCCAAATCTTCCTATCCATCTGCCTGGATAATTTCTTTAAAATAATCCTTTACCCATCTGCTCAAATGTGGAGATGCACCATAATGTCAAGGCAACATAGTATTTCGAGAGGCACACCCCGTGAAGCTACCAATGATTTACTTCCCGGAAAGTTCCTGAAACACTGAGTTCTTAAGTCCCTCGAATATATTTGGCCCAATCAGATTATTACCTAAAACTCCATAGCGTATATTTAGTTAAAAACTTTGTTGAAAATGACGTGCTAATTCGTGTGGATTTTGTTGTGCCCAATATTGCGAATTCCTTGTGTTACTAACAGCATCCACGAGATTTTACGCCCGCCCAGACCGGCCCTGGGGCCCACCCAGCGTCATAGTTACCGGACCTTTCCCGGGGGTAGAGGCGGCCGGGGCGTGGGGTTGACCCCCCCCACCCTCATCTAGTGCCGAAGGTCCTACAAAAGAGTAAAGCTGTACCTCTACTTACCCTAAGGGCCTGCGTTGCCTATAAAAAGGGTGAAAACCTACTAATAGCATCCGGATTGAGCGAAGATTGCGGCAAAAACAGACTGTCAGGTAGAAATTGTTGCCATCGATGCAACCTCAAAGAATCGTACCAATTTCACGTTATAGCACGGTACGAGGTGTTGCAGACGTAAACCATCGTGATGCAGAATTGTACGTTCTAGTGTCTGTGATACGCCAGTCTCCCTGGAAATTCTGCGTGTACTGTAATCGGGTTTCGCTATTCTGCTGACAGAACATCGTCTTCTCCAATCAGTTGTTACTTAAGTTCTACGTTTCAACGTGGGAAATTATCAGCCTACCTCGACTTCTCTTTTGCTTCGTGGATATCATTGTCGGTGTTCCACCACAGTACGGTAAAAGGAAATTTCGCACTAAAACTGGCCATGAAGGCCCACAGGGGAGTAGAGATATAGCTATTCTCTTTCTTTAACCTGGGCGCCAGATGAGAATGGGTCGTCAGCACCACATGCTGGCTGGTGTTCTCCTGGGAAAATTCGGTACCCATTTTGGAGGAGGCTGGTTGGGACTTATGGTCGGTCTGGACGGGTGTGGAAGTTCTTTCCTCCATGAGGATTCGATCCCCGGACCGTCCAGCCCGAAGCGAGTCGCTATACTAACTACGCTATCTGGACCCACATTCCACAAAGTAGCCCTACTATTTCCATTGCAGAAACCTTACTCGTAATGCACGTCGGCATACATATATTGTTCAGCCCTAAACGCATTAGTCAACAGACCACCTCACCACACTGCAACACAACACAGCGACACAGCCACGTCCAGTGCCGGGGGCAATGTACAAGCAGGATACAGATCAAGTAGGAACAGTGCCAATTTGCTCCGCTGGAGAGTAACTAGTAACGTTTTCGAAAGAGACACCAAATGACCTGTAAACTACGCTCCTGAAGTCTTGCCATGACATCCCTGAACACACTGTATACTCGCAGTGATGTTATAGTAGACGCAGACAATAAGCGAGCCTATGCGTTGCAGGTTCCACCGACTGCCGGTAGAAGCTTCCGATTCTGCCGCTTGAGTGCGCTGTAGGGCACATGCACAAAAATAATTAAAAATGGAAAATAAAAACTAAAATAAAATAAAACTCTCTACGCCATATTACTCTTTGTAACAAGACCTAAGAAGGTCCTAACAATAACTGGCTGGAAAAACTGTCTAATGAAGACCGTTATTATCAGTACTCCTCAGCAGTTATTATTAGGGGGACAAAGTCAAAATGGAAAAGACAGGTGAGGGCATGTAGCATGCGTGAGAGAGAAAGAAAAAATGCATACAAGGTTTTGGTGGGAAAACCTGAGGTAAATGAGTCGCTTAGAAGGCCTAGGAGTAAATGATAGATAATATTAAAACGGATCGCTTAGAAGGCCTCGGAGTAAATGATAGATAATATTAAAACGGATATTAAAGAAGGAGGTTGAGGGGTGTTGACTGGATTCATCTGATTTAGGATAGGTACCAGTGGCGAGCTGTTGTGAAAAAAGGCAATGAATATTCGAGTGGCATATAATGTAGGAAATTACTCTAGTAGCAGATATTAGGTACTTATGTCTTCCCAAAAATTGCTACAGTACATATATTAAGAACAATTTTGTGTTCCAGCTTCATTACATGCAGTATCATGCATCTGTTCCCTACCTGAGTGGCTTACTGTCCAACCGAACTCTCGTTTATATTTGATACGACACTGTCTTCTAATTGCCGTCTCTAGTGGATGCAATTGCTATCAATTCGTAATCACCACTGACATTTAGTTTTCAAATGTCATCATTTATACCGACCTTCAGCAGACATGTAACATTAACTACGTAATTACGAATTAGGAGCGCTATAAATCATAAACCTTTCACCATGAAGGCCCATTTTCACACTGCAACGCACTTTAACTAGCTCAATCAAGCACTATCCACCAGTACGTAGCAGCACTTTGAAATGATTTTGACGGATTTGAAAGCTGCTTTATCACATTTCCAAACCTGAAAGTAAGGCCTAACTTTGTACTATTCTGATGTACACCATGTCAGTCAGTAAATTAAAGGTGCTAAATTTTAAAGATTTCTGGTACGGGACGCCTCGTAATTTGATAGGTACCGACGTTGCATGTAAAGGTGCTGCATATTCATTCATCCTTTGAAGCTGGAGGCAGCGTCTAGTAAAGGGTTAATTGATGACCGATGACAACTGAAATATATGGACAGAAGTGAACGTTGTCGATTTTTAACTTATGAGCTAGGATAGTGACTACACTACTGGGCAGACTGTCTGGGTTTCAAATCTCGGTAGGGGCAAAGGGGTTTTCTCACTTCCAAGACGTCCATATCGGCTATGGAGCTGACACAGCCTCCTATTCAGCTGGTATCGAAGTTCTTGCCTTGGGATAAAGCGGCCGGGGCGTGAAGTTAACCACTCACCTGCATCCAGTGCCGAAATTAAAAATGAATGGAGAAATATCTCTACCCCTCTAACTATTGCCATGACATGCATGGGGAAACGTTTATATTTTTACCTTTTTATGTGCCTGCGAAGGTGCGGAAATCCACGAAAGGCCGCTGGACAAGTCATGTCAAGACCAAGGTCAGAAACAGGCAACTACATAATATAATTTTAAAAAATCGAGCGAATTTGTTAGGCGAAAAGTTGGTACCCGCATTCCAGACAGCGGTGTCACACCACGCAAGACCCATACTTCGTTTACATGGTTCCTGTCTTCAGCCACAGAATCCCTTCATTCCGAGGCACTGTGAAACATTACGTAACATGCTAGTGTTTATGGTGGGGTGTCACTAACTCTTCCAACTCCCAAACTCCAGCTACAAAACCACTCCCTTTGCCCCCAGCTGTGTGGTCAACACTGTGTACCTACAGCCAATCTCTAAAGCCGGAGACCACTCCTTTCGGAATCTGATGTGCCACGGAGTAATGAACTAACGCGTGACGAAGTCGAATAAGAACCGTCTGCCAAACGCGACGCAAATTGCTTGATACTAAATTCAATGGCAATCCCTTCAGTTTTTCAGTAAATAAAAGATAAGGACGGACAGACAAACACCACTTTTCTATTATGCGTAGAAGTGAAGCTTTCCTGTAACAAGTCATGAAGACTCAGAGGGGGGATGGGCTGTTGGGTCTTATATTCTTACTTTGACATTCGGCACAACTAGGACAGTAGAGGTGTCAGCTATAGGCTTCGGCCGCACTTTACCCCCCAAGAAAATTCCTCCCGTCTTGTGGCACAGTGCTTCAACGAACTACGCCGCTCGCCCCTTCTATTGTACATACAACCATAATTTGTTGTTGTCACATCAGCATTGTATAGTTTATTATGTGTGAAGACCTCAAGTAATCTGTCTAACATACAAATACAATGTACAAAAAAATGTAATTTATTTGTTTCCTATTGCGAACCTAATTGAAAATAGGCCAAAAATACTCGAATATTTCCTCAATGCTGCTGCTAATACATGCAATCGTAGAGCCGTTAAAGAAATGTGCGAATAATGAGACAGAGTTGTATAACACATTCGAAACTAAGTCCACAAGTTTTTTTTAACAGTAAATCAATGAATGTTAATACTTTACTCGAAATTCATTCTTTAGACAAGACGCATTGTAATGCCAAAAAAAGGAAAAGCAATCATATAGCGGCTGAAGAAGGGTTCTTTTGGTTGTTGGTTCCTAAAGACGGATCAGTAAGTTTTTCTATGAAGTCGTTCGACGAAGGAAATGGAAAATAAAAGAAAAGCGTGGTTGGGATTGACGGTTGTCCTCTTACAGAACAGGCTAAGATAACGCCATAAAGATGACACGTGTGACACAGACAGAGAGGAAGAGATCAAAAGTAAGATCAGAAGAAATCTCAAATGGAAGAGACAGGGAGAAATGGGCTGCAGTCTTTGTATCTGCAAAGAGGTTGCTGTAGGTAAGAAGAAGAGGAAGAAGAATGATTGACACGAAGTTGTACGTCAGCTTCCTGCGGCCATTTTGAAAGCTATCCCTCGGCTTGCTTAAAGGTTACAAAATTTTTGAAGTATTTTAATTTTAAAACTGATGTTTTGTACTTCCGTTACATTACTGAGAAAGTCTAGCAATGCGCCCGCAGTTTCACAGAAATATTCAGGAATAACAAGTACGATGGGAGATCTAACAAGAGTGTTTAAGCTGTGAATGTCGAATAAGGTGGGAAGGTTACTATTTCTAGGAGGAATTAATCGTGGCCTATTTTAACCTACTGTTAAACGCCTCACATGTAGGATGACACTCATATTTCATATTCTGGAACTCCCAGTTCGAAATCTCAATCCGAAGAGCAGCAATTCTGAGATATTTGAGATTTTCTTCAGTACCTCAGCGCAAATCAAACCACTACCGCCTTTTTCGTATCAATTTCAAATGATCATAAACTGGTCAAACTATAACTCGATATTATAAAATCGGAGGTATCAGAAGAGTACAGCAATAATTAAGACAATTAAATAAAAAAATAAAGACGACACATCAGTATTCTTACTAATTTAATTTAGGTTTCAGTCCACATATATTCTCGAATCTAATTCGCGCCCTTTTTGAAGTTTCAGAGGGCTAAAAAATCAGATGCGGATTAGAATCGCGTGCGGATTAGATTCGCGGTCGTGAGCTGGATTTTGGAAAAATGATAGAGCGGCTGTACGTGCCGTAAGAACAATACAATACAATAATTT
>Ga0136643_10016322_pt1 | contig 11164 bp, 9 predicted proteins | sample TergutLab28metaG_FD_96883 | JGI IMG/M metagenome (GOLD analysis project Ga0136643, IMG submission 96883) | Labiotermes labralis P1 segment gut microbial communities from Petit-Saut dam, French Guiana - Lab288 P1 (version 3) (version 3) | ecosystem: Host-associated > Arthropoda: Insects >... | reverse complement strand
CAAAAGACAGCTATACTTGGAACATCACACATAATACGGAAAGTACTGCAATGTGAAGCTTGAAGCCTGAGCGGTGGGGATCACCGCTGGTTCAAGAGAAGTACCAGGCAGAAATGCCTGTGATGGGAGACATACATATCGTATAATAATAATAATAATAATAATAATAATACGTGTTGTGCGGAACTTGGCGCGGAATTTTGAGTTCCGTGCGTGATAGCCGAAACGTTAACCGGTCTTGGCAGAAAGTCGATATTTTTTGGTATTAGAGTTCATTCCTGGAGGATAAGTGGCGCTGCGTCATTGGGTAATTAGCGCACGAAATGTTGATGTAACGTGGTGGTCCGGAAACGTCTGTCACCAATTACCCAGTGACATGACGCCCCTTCCTAGAAGGGCGGGTACTTGAACTACGCCGCTGCGGAAGTCTAAATTCTTGAAATTTAGCCCCATTTGTTACTGTGTTAAGAAAATGCTACTGTTTAACGAGCTATGTGATATAGCGGACATTATCTGCATAATGCGACATACCACCAGCCGAGCGACATTGCCCTTCCGCGACAAAGACGAGCTACTTGACGTCATGAGAATCATAACAAACACTTAAGTATGAGTACATTTTATGGACGAATTGAGAAATTCTAATGTTAAAGAAGGTGGTACATATAGTTACCATTGTTCTTTAAAGGATTAATATCTTGATACTTCGCATCGCAGCGCGCATTGCAATTCACCAATGGTCAAGCGAAAACGTGTCGTGTTACATCCACACGTTCAGCAAGGCTTAGGCGCGGCTGATGAGATGAGAGTGACGATGTGTGTTTGGGGCATGTGTACCAGGTTCTTTTGATGGCCGCTCACACTGGTAAAGGGGAACACGCAGTTGTCTTTAAGAAGTCATTATTATCCCGCCACATCATGCTAGTTGGCAGGATCGCTTCAGGGATTGTATTTAACATTGAGGTCCATTTCTGTGGTGTGTATAATAGGTGGTCTTTGGAAGTAGAGCTGCGGGGAGGGTTTCATTATGATTTTACACGGCCGATTGCCTCATAATATTGGAAACTGGTCTGTGTCATGCACTGTGGTGGGCTTGTGTCCTAGTTTGAGCCGAAGGCCCATATTTTCATAGTATCTTTGTCCGTCGTACGGCATCATGTCGGGGCGGGGCGCTAGTCATCACCAAGACACATCTCATTGTGACCCACTTTGGTCGGACACAATTTTCCGTGGTCTCCGCCGCGTGAAGGGCAGTTGTCAGGTCCACTCCGTATCGTATCAGATGGATATCAAGCGCTGTTTTCCTGAGGCCTCAGTAGCAGGGGGCTTTCTTCACATATTTATGCAGAGAACCGATGTCAGGCATGCTTCGAGCTGTACCGACACTCCATCTGTACATCTTTGTGGCGTGTTGTGGTCATGGAGCTAGTTTTCCGATATACATTATTCACTTCATGCGTATAACTATTTTAAAAATATCGTCGCGTTTAACTGGCACTAAGTACCACAGATCGAGAGATAGTTACCAAAAATAGCTAAGCTTCAGGAGTCTTGTTTGTATTCAGTTACACGAGGACAAGCTTTACGGCGTCTTAGATCTGGGTTCTGGCCTTCAGATCGCTGACACCGTCCAGCCTAGTAGGTTAACCAGCGTTTCGGAAGAACCTGATGTCTCCATCTTCAGGATAGATTAAACGAATCGCCGGTGCGTTTACACTGGCGTTGCCGCACCTTCCGGTCGCGGCCGAAAATTTGGTTGCGATTCTGTTCTGAGCGGGTTGCGAGACAAACGTTGGCATGATAATTTCACAGTAGACTTTTTTATCTTCATCTCATTAAATCAAGTATCACATACCTTAACACTGATTAATGTCGATTATATTACATCTCTCTTTATTTCTTTCTTCGGAGGGCCTAAGACAGAGCCATTACAATACTTTGGGTCCCTACTGGAGCCGGTTTACACTGTAATCGCGTTTGACCGCAGCAGTACTCTCTCAATTGCCCAACGTATCCAACACATCTTCCTCTACCAGATACATCACTTTACTTCCCATTTTGCGGTTTGGCTTTTCTTCAGCACGTGCATCATCCTTTCAGACGTAGTTAAAATACGAGGACAATAATTAGTTATAAAACTTGTGAGTACAGGAGAATTACATTCCCTATTGTGCGATATCTTGGTAGCTATTGGGACACGTGAGTAAATACAGTCTATTGGGTTTGAACGACGAAAGCGCGATCGCGAATAAACAAGGTAACTACGCGTACATAGCGGTATCAGGAAGGTTGCAGGGATGTTTTCGTGCATAAGTGAAACCGCGATGCGCGAGCTAACAGACGAGGCGGGTCTGCTGTATGCACCTATTGTTGTGCGCACCTACTGCTGTGCGCACTTACTGCTGTATGCATCTCCTGTTGTGCGCACCTACTGCTGTATGCATCTGCTGCTATATGCATCTACTGCTGTGCGCACCTACTGCTGTATGCATCTGCTGCTGTATGCACCTACTGCTGTGTGCACTTACTGCTGTATGCACCTACTGCTCTGCGCACCTACTGCTGTATGCATCTACTGCTGTATGCACCTACTGCTGTGCGCACCTACTGCTGTATGCATCTGCTGCTGTATGCATCTACTGCTGTGCGCACCTACTGCTGTATGGGTCTACTGCTGTGTGCACCTACTGCTGTATGCATCTGCTGTTGTGCGCACCTACTGCTGCATGCATCTACTGCTGTGCGCACCTACTGCTGTATGGGTCTACTGATGTGCGCACCTACTGCTGTATGCATCTGCTGTTGTGCGCACCTACTGCTGTATGCATCTACTGCTGTGTGCACCTACTGCTGTATGCATCTACTGTCTAATGTACCTACTGCTGTGTGCACCTACTGCTGTTCCAGTATACGACACCGGCAGGATGTAAGAACTTTCGAAAGAATTTTCAACGTTCGTAACTGAAATGTTTCCCCACACATTTTAGCACGATTTCTTAAGCCTGGGACAATTTTTTTAGCGCCCCCTTTTTTCGTGAGAATTTTCAGTCTTCGTAAACGGTGTATTGAGGCAGTGTGATTGGAACATGGCTTAATATGTTTTTGAATGTGTTTTGTTAATTTCGAAACCTTCATTACTGCCCCATTGTTTTAATATTGTGTTTTGCCGCAGATGGTCATTTAAAATGAAACACGCAGTTGTAAGGAACTGGCGGACTGACGTGTAATGCTGTGCACCGTAATAGTGGGATATATTATTGAACACTGTTATCTACGCATTATTAGAAAGAGAACAACCAAAATCGTTTACACGTGTACCGACTCTTCGAAACAAAGTTGCTGCATTTTTACACAGTATTTTTTTTTAGTTTTATTTGATTTTCTCGGTAATTAGTGATTTCACAAAATACCATTAACTGGTTCGTATATAATGGCGATATTCTGTGTTGTCTGTGAGGTAGGAAACGTATTTTTAAATATCATTTTAACTTCAGGCTTTAAATGGTTAATAAAAAGAACGTAGATAAATAACCAACATTCACACCGTACGTTTTAAATGTAAGCGACATATTTCGCGGGTTTGGGGTGGGGGGTGTTTGAAATGACAAAACTGTTATGACGGGGCTCTATGTTACGATTTTGGTTGCCTTGTAATGCTTGTTTTTTCAATTTAATGTCATTCGTGTTTTCAGTTTTGTGACAGAATGGAAGGGTGGGGGAAAACGCGGGATAGGATGGGGGTGGGATGGGGTAGGATTGAGTGGAATTGAATTTGGTTGCCTTTTAATAGCGAAGTCGCGTTTTAATTGCTGAAAAAAAAACACATTCTGCTTGCGGCTGGATGCGTCTGTTCTGTATACAGGACTACTGTGCATTTAGAATGGAAACAAAACGTTTGACTCGACTTTTTATGGATTTCAGTGTCTCCGAAAACAGCCTAAGAACGTAGTAGCAGGTACGCAAGACCGGACGTAGAATAAAGCCTTGTAACTAAAAAAAAATGGTCGTTGCATTATCTGTATGTTATGTGATGCTGACGCCATGACGGACTGGATTATGTCCTGCCGTTATCGCATCGCTTTCCTGGTACAAAGACCACTTAACGAGGTGCTACCCAAAAATTCGGGGAATTTTACCATAAAAAAAGTTTCTTACCTTAACTCATAGTTTCCACCGTATCCTTGGAAGTAGTCCCGTTGGGCATGTATACAGCGATTCCAGCGTGTTTCCCATGATTTCATGGATCCCTGTAAGTTCTAAAGTGTATTTCGATAACCTCTTGCGATGCTGCGTAGATCTCCTAGGTCGTGTCAAAACGACTCCCTTTCAGCTGTAATTTCATCTTGGGGAGTAGGAAAAAGTCGCAGGGTGCGAGGTCAGGCGAATAGAGTGGGGGGTGGGGGAATCACTGTAATGTTTATGTAAGTCAGGAATTGTCGAACAACGAGTGATGTGAGAGCGGGCGCATTGTCATGTTTGAGAAACTAATTATTGTTCTTCCACTTGTCTGGACGTTTGCGCCGAGTGCCCTCTCTCATCCGCTTCAAAACCACACAGTAAAACTTGCCATTGACGGTTTCACCAGGGGGTACGAATTTCTTGTGGACAATGCCTTGGATGTCGGGGAAAAAAAGATCAACATGGACTTGGCATTGTTGCGAACATGATGCGCTTTTTTTTCGGCCGCGGTGAATTTGGCGACTTCCACTGCGACGACTGCTGCCTAATCTGAGGGTCATAACCATACACCCATGCTTCATCACCGGTTATGATACTGGAGATGAAGTTGGTGTCGTTTCTGGCTTCTTGTTTGAGTTCCCTGCAGACAGAAACGCTCAGCAGTCTTGGCACAAATCTCGAAGAAATGCGTCTCATGTTCAGATTGTCTGCCAAAATGCGTTGAACGGTCCCTTATGACAGTCCTACTATCTCACAGACATCGTGGATAGTTTGCCTACGATCTGCAAGGTTAGCCTCGCGAACCTTTGCTATGTTTTCCGGTGTTGTGCCTGTCGACGGTCATCCAGAACGCCCATCATCGTCGACAGACGTTCGTTCGTTCGTTCGTCCGTCCGTCCGTCCGTCCGTCCGTCCGTCCGTCCGTCCGTCCGTCCGTCCTTGAAGCGTTTGTACTGTACCACAAAAAAGTTTTGCTTTGGCTCATGGCGTTATCTCCGAAGGCTTCCTGTAGCATTCGGTGAGTTTCTGCAACAGTTTTTTTTGTTTAAAGACTGAAACAAAATTTGATGCAGATTCTTTGCTCCTTAAAATCCTTCATATAAGTTGTAAAAAAAATTCGCCGGATCACTAAAACATAACCTTACAAAAACGCACTGAACTTAACACGTTCTCTCAGCTTGACAGCTGTTGGCACACTGATTCACAAAGCATACTACTAGCCACATCTAGCGGCGGAAGGGCATACGACAACAGGTTCGGGCGCGCTGTTGAAATTCCCCGAATTTTTCAGTAGCACCTCGTTCAACACGGTGGAATGTGACTGCCGAATTCGTCTGGCTTAGCGGGTTCTTACGAACACGATTATAAACCTTCGCCTTCCATACGACATGGAGGTAGTTTCTGTGGTTATTTGAATGGCTGTTAGTTTATAAAGAGAGGGAGTTCGGTGAGTCAGTTTGTTACTTGCTTACGTGGTTGAATTTCTGGACAAAGAAACAACATAGGAGGGAATATAATGCTGAAGTGGATTCAAAAGAACAGTGTCGGTAACTGTGGATGCGGACAGGGGCTGGTGTAGAGCTCTAGTGAGCACCGTAGTGACGTTTCGGAGACAATATCGGTGGTAACTTTTTGAACGGATAAGCGACCGCTAGTTTTTCAATGACTCCCTTCTTACATTTATTTCGGCAGTCGGGCAGTTAATTACAGGCCAGGAACACCAGCGACCCGCCCGTCATGAACACTTTACGTGTTCAGACGTATATCTGTGACCAGCACTGAATTCTGTTACTGGCTGAAGTCAAGTTATCACCGCTTCGGAAGAGATAACAGCAAATCCCCTCTAGTAACGAACGGGTAGACGTTTTAATCTGCTCTGTCAAGGACCTAAGTTCCTACCTTGCAGACAACACAGCCGACTGCCATTATACAGATCTACCTGCTAATGAAGTGCAGGGATTTAATCGCTGCTTATTATACAAACCACGTAAATACTCTGTCAGAATTATCTCTGTGCTTAGCTTATCCCAATATCATGACGGTATTGTGGGGGGAATGGCGGTACAGTGTCATGCATTTTTAGGTGCTTTCGCAAAATTGCGAAAAGCGATTATTAGTTTCGTTGTATTTGTCCGCATGAAACTAGGCTACCACTGGACGGATTTTTAATGAAATTTGACATTTGATTATTTTTCGAACATTTGTCAAGAGAATATAAGTTTAATTAAAATTCGACAAGAATAGCAGGTACTTTACTTGAAGACTAATACACATTTTGATTTGGGACGAGAAGTGTTTCAGACAAAAGTTAAAAAAAAAAAAATCAGAACACATTATTATTTTCAAAAACTTTTTTCTTTTTCGAATTTGGTACAGTTCATGAGATAATTTGCAGAAATGTTGCAGAGCCGGGCAGGCCACAGATGACAGTATGGTGCTTGCGCAGTGGTAATCTAAAATTCATTATTGTGTTCACAAGAGTCAGCCACTGGCCCGTGTTCTGAACCATATAAATCCAGTGCACACATTTCAATCCTATTTCCTGAAGACCAATTTTGATATTATCCTCCCAGACTATGGTTAAGTCTAGCAAGAAGCAGTATCGTTCTTCATGTTTTCGCACTGAAACCTTGTACACAAGGCACTTCTCTCCTGTGTGCCACGTAGTAGACTTACCCCGCCAATAGCAGTTTACCTTATCTGGCTTTAAGGACTGACTTTTGTCACTAGGCAAACGGACGGTGTATGAAGAGTTTCTACTCTCGCCAAAATGTGTAAGAAGGAATGCTGCAACATTAGCTCTGTGGCCGAGGACGGGGCCTTAGAAACTTCGTTAATTATTTCAAGTGGTGTAGCGTGAGGGCGGCAGGTTTTCATTACCCTGGGATGAAAGTGTCCGGCGTCACGACAGGCCGCCAATTCATCTCCTGCTTTAGTTCGAGCTGTCTGGCATATTAATGTTATGCAAATAACTCGCAGAGGATGCTGGGACAAACACTCTTCTTCTCCTGCACGATGAATGTATGGAATTAGTCCCTTAGAAGCTGGTATCCGCTCAGCCGGCAAAGGAGTTCGCTGCCTTTTGTAGAACCATGAGATTCATTGGCGTGTTCACTAGAGCCTAACAAACACTCGAACTTCCCAGAGCCAGCTGAATTCAGTCAGCAGCTTGAACCCACATTACGATTGTTTATACCATCCGAAGTTCGCGTTGGAATGCTTCGCCTAGGATATGGGTGCTCTCCTGGTCGTTATAGCAGTATGTGCGAGGAGTAGGTGAAACGCCCATATTAAGGCAAATTTTGTATATTTATTTAACCCTTTAAAGCACAGCATTAAAATCTTTGGATTTTGCCCACAGTGTATTAGATCCGTGGATAAACAGCGAATGTTTTAATAAGCAGTTTGTCTTTGTAGAGGAGACACTGTGTGTTTTCTGTGGCGTGGGTATTGGAGGTTTAAATACTAGGATTTATGAAATACATGCTGCAAATGCAGTTGGAGATCGAAACGCATGTAAAAACTGTGCACTGTACGTTGCATGTGTCAGGAGTCAGTCGATGGAGTACTGGCAAAAGGCCACACTGATTGTACGTAGAGCAAACGCAGGCTGTCTGTTTAAGCTTGTATGTAGTGTGCTTAACAAAATACTCGTATTAACTATCTGTGCTGCTCGTATGTTGCTCATGGTGTAAAGAACGCCTTGCTTTTGTTGCATAGGCTGCAGCGGTCGTTGGTACTCGCACCACAGGTTCTTCATCGTTAATGAAGCATAAATGTGCCATAGAAACCCTCTTCATTATCAGATTTGGCTTTTCGAGTGTCAGTTGTTTGTATACAAGTGCCATGGAGGAAAGCGTTAATGTTCAAATGAGAGACGACAGAGTAATCCATTTTCGTTGCCAACTGTAGTAGAAAGCGGGTTACTGCTTCCAGAATTCTATTACTGAGAGCGTATATTGCGTTACATTATACCAACCGTAACTTCTTCAGTATTATAATTCCCGGAACTCCAGCGTGGTGAAAGCTCGGAAATCCCTCGAGCTTTAAGACTTGTACGAGCTCTGCATTTACCCTTAAGGGTATTTATGTATACACTGTAGTGGTTTGTAACACGCGGTCCACAAACCGTGTCCGTTTCGTTTGAGTAATGTTGAATGAGTTGACCACTTGACAGTGTGCACGCTTTACAAGGAGGAAAAAAAGATTGCTTAGACACGCTGCTTGATTATTCGCTATTTGTATTCTGCAGTAAACATGATTAGAGTGACTACATCGAGGACAGTGCGATGGACAAGACATGTGGTACGCATGGGAAATATGAGAAGTAAGGAAGTAGTAATTACATTAACGTGAAGGCAGGGGATCGTCTAGGAGACCAGGGAACCTTTGGACATCTAGTCGAATATGTAGTTTGTAGTTCTAATGACGAAGGCAGATTATCAAGTTTCGAAATTAGAGTGCTTGTTCTTGGGCTTGTGATGAATAAAGCATGGCTGTTTAATGCACAGTTGTTTATCGTTCAGAAAATTTGGATTTTAACCACAGAATATATTTGTGTGTTTTGTTCGATTCTTACAATATACATTGACCATTTCCCTTGGCGTAGATGACCGGTCGGGCCCCATCCTGTAATTGTTGGCGAAAGCTATCCGCAGGTCTCATTTCAGGGATCCAGAATACTGCTGTCTTTCAGAAGAAAAGAATCCAGTACGAAAACACCCACGGCAAATTTTAGCGTTTGGTACATTTGGGGGACTTAGCTACCCCCGCGCCGCGGAGTCTGCGGGCCCCCTTTCTACGCCACTGATTATTTCCCTAAACAGCATTAACCGACTGCTCTTCGTAATGGACTTGTTCTGTTCTCTGTTAAGAAGGTAATACATTTATGAATGTGATTTGGATTACATAACACCCACTTGTAACACCTTGTAGGTGTAAGACTTACTGAGTTCTCCTATTCCTGCCAGTGGAATGCACCCTCTTTCTATCTCGACATCTGTATCTCGGCTGGACTTCACGAAACCAGGGGTTTATTTCCGGCTTGTTTATTTTCTCGGTTTCCACACCGTACGCATCGAATGTGGGGCCCACCGAGTTTTCTGTCTTAGTGGGTACACCATCTGAGTACTCCGTACATTGTCTAGGTTAAGAACGTGTGGAGGTTTGTCTAGACGCACTGAAATGTCATGGCGTGTTCCTTAAGCGCGGGAACAACTTCCTTCGGTGTTTAAACTCGTGTAAGTTGGATTTAAATATTTTTGTCTCTATTTTTCTGTGGTGATACGTGAGTCATTGTTTTTTTGTGATTATTTGTATTTCTGTGATAGAACACTCGCTGAATTTAGCGGAAGTGTAATTTATTCTGCTTCCAATCTTGATGCAGCTCTGCCATACTGCAGAGCTTCTCTTGCTCTGAAGTGTGTACGTTTTATTGTGTACTAAGCTTCATACGGGTAGACGAAGAGGTAAATTTTGTGTTTCATGGAAACAGAAGTGCGTTATTTCCCTTTTTAATTCCGTCATCATATGTGTAATTACTGTTGTAAGACAAAACTTCTTTTCTTGTTTTATTTTTACAGCGTTTCCCTTTTGTTTTCTGAGCTTTGTCACTCCACTTTGCTGGACCGGCATGGCAAGAACAAACAACCTTTAAGGTTGATTATGTGAAGAGGATGGCCCTCTGAAACGTGACGTCGTGTAGTTTGGCATGTAGGTATCTGCATTTCGGATGAACCTCCGTCTCAATCTTCGTGGCAAGATAAAAGGTTCCTGTGAAGTGTGTGCTCCTGTATACCAGTCGTTACGTTGCAGTATTGTGTAACGAAGCGACGTGCAGACTGGTATTCAGTTACCGCCTTCTGAACCTCGTACAGTATCTTACATACAGTAGCGTCCTTGCCACTCACACATCCCACCGCTAGTGGTATGGATTCTGTGGCCTGTCAGACCTACTGGGTGCATTGAACGGCTCGCTGGAGACGCTGACAGAAGTTCGACTGATTAGGAACCGAATTGTAAATACTGTACGTACAAAAGCTGGATCTACCCTGAGCCAGTTGAATCCGTTATCACTTTACGCAAGGTTTTTTTTGTAACTTCCGTGTTGTTATCTAATCACCTATGGCAGTGTGTTGCAGATCGTCCTTTTACTTTCTAACTGAAATTTTGTATTGTATCACCTTCCCCGTTTGGGCTACGTCTCCTGTTCGTCTGTTAGTGACGGACAACAGATTGCTGCTTAGATAAGGGGGGAAACATTCAAGAAATTTAGTTGGTTTTATGTCGAATGTTTATTATGCACTAAAGGTAAATTATTGTCTTTGTGAACTATTTTGCCCATTGACGCCACTGAAATTCAAAGACTGGCATAGTTTGCCTTGTTGCAAGCAGACTTCACTGTTGTTTTTACTGGGTTTCAATTTGGCTAATGTAGGAATACTATTTAAGCAGAACCGGTTTTTGCAGCACGGAATTCGAAAGTCGCCTCGAAGGTTGTTTTCGATTTTTGTGTCACAGCTAAAGGCACAGTACACCAGCAACAAATATACAGCAGGAACGAAAACTTGAGTGTTAACAATGATGATATTCGCGATTACAGAGAATTACATTTAAGTGTGATTTCCAACGTGTTATCAGTTTTACACGATAAGTGTCTTGAAACATTCTTACTTAAAGCGTAATATTAATTTAAGTAACATGTAAAAGTTCAAACTATATACCTCACAGTTTACACAATTCGTCTCCATTACAAAGACCAGTCGGTTTATACTGTTTAACGTTTTGGCGCCGGAATTATTTTTTAAATTTTAGCACACCTGTATATAAAATGTGAATTATACAGGAACCAAATGCGTTAGAGTTATGAAATAAACTGCATTTTGAAGAGAAAAAAACGGAGAGTATATACCATGTTTAAAATATTCAGTACCTATATTTGTTGAATAAATATATAAAATGCAACTTTAGAGGTTAGCGGTGCGGT
>Ga0136643_10016320_pt1 | contig 11164 bp, 7 predicted proteins | sample TergutLab28metaG_FD_96883 | JGI IMG/M metagenome (GOLD analysis project Ga0136643, IMG submission 96883) | Labiotermes labralis P1 segment gut microbial communities from Petit-Saut dam, French Guiana - Lab288 P1 (version 3) (version 3) | ecosystem: Host-associated > Arthropoda: Insects >... | reverse complement strand
TTCTTCTTCTTCTTCTTCTTCTTCTTCTTCTTCTTCTTCTTCTTCTTCTTCTTCTTCTTCTTCTTCTTCTTCTTCTTCTTCTTCTTCTTCTTCTTCTTCTTCTTCTTCTTCTTCTTCTTCTTCGACGGCACTGCATTCCACTGCAGACCCTCGCCTCCTTAATGGACTTCTCTCAGTCTGCTCGGTTTTTGGTCTTTCCCTTCAGTTTGTAATTTTGCATTTATTGATATCTGTTTGTACACAGTTACACCATCTGTTTTTTGTCGTCCTCTTAGCTGACTTCCCTGAGGATTATTGTTAAATGCTTGACCTATTTCTTTTATTATCCACTCTGTTAACACTACCAATCCAATTCAACCGAATTATTTTGAACAATTAAAGTATGTCTTACTCTCCAAACACCTGGATTAATAGGGCCCATCTGGCTTTGATTCCCGGGCCGTCAAGCCCGTAGCGTAGTCACTAGGTCGACTGAATTATTCGGGTTCCATTTCTTACGTTTTGTTTGTTACTTTTTACTTTAGCACTGTTTGGATAATCTAGAGATATAACGAGTTACTTGCTACGTACGTTTCAATTGCAACAAAAAAAAATGGACATAAGCAGATTACCGGAAAACTTCATGTCCGTTCTGATAATACCCTAGATGGCTTGATAAACATGCAGCCTTCCCATATACTGGTCCCACGTTTGTAATATTTTTAGTGTAAATAACACAGATTTACGACGGATTCAAGAATGCTCGATAATTCTTTGCAAATCTCTTCTGCTGTCCTCGCCCTTTGCTTCAGATCTTCAAACATACTGATACGCACATTCGCAGTTCCATCGAATTACCAAAATTGCCACTCCCTCCATACATTGATAATGTGCCGGCATACTCTGCCAACAATCTGACGATTTCCTGTCCCATGTTACTCTACATGCGCTGTTAAGAGTGACATATTAGACTGAGAAATTGTAATGTAGTCCATCTTAATTACCAAGTATATGATTTAAGGCGAGGAAAATTCGTTACAATGATATTTGTAAAGAGTAATTTGGAAGAACTCAGTTCTGAGAATGCGTTTCGTAATGATATCTCACATATACTGCTACAAACGGTTACGCAGAAAAACCAATATCACAGTTTGTTACTGCAAGATGCAGCTCTACCGCGCACGGAGACGACTGCAATAATCACTGCAACAAATCTCGAAAATAGATGAAAAGTTATAAATATCCGTCTGAAGAGAACGTTTTGTTCACAGCTCCTCCGCTATCTTAAGAAGTTTGTGTTGTGCTCCGTCCGAATAATCATAACCAGAGGTTCAACAGGTCCAATTTTTTTTCTCAAATATTTTGTTCCTCCCCTTAATAACTAAGTAGGAGTGTAAATCTGAAATGTACCATCGCCGTTGTGTGTGTAAATAAATAGGTACAGGTGTTTAGTCAATAACACAACAAATATTCTAATGATGTTTATTAGAGGATGATAACACTAATATTCTTTAGGATGTAAACCTGATGATGGACGGAATAGGCCGAAACATGTAGTTGTTATCATCCTCTAATAAGCATCATTAGAATATTTGTTGTGTTATTGACTAAATACCTGTACCTATTTAGGAGTGTAAATGTCTAAATACACCAGTATAGACCTACTAGTATGTAAAGGTAAAAAAGTAAAGTGATCCCGTTGCAGGTCCGTTGTGGCCCAGAGGGTGGGTAGAGGTATAGCTCTACTCTTCCGTGACTGTGGCACTAGAAGGGAGTGAGTGGTCAGCAGCACACCCCGGCCGCACTTTACAGCCGGGAAAGACCCGGTACCCATTTTACAGGAGGCTGGGTGGGCCACAGGGCCGGTCTGGACGGGCTGAAAATCTCGTCCCCACCGGGATTCGATCCCGAACCGTCCAGCCCATAGTCAGTCGCTATACCGTCTCAGCTACCCGGCCACCTACTAGTATGAATACACCTAATTTCATGAGAGGAAGATGGGTAGATATAACAAAGGCGAGAAATTCTTACAACATTTTAGGTAGAAAAACTGGAAAGAAGAATTCACTAGGAAGAACCAGGTGAATATATATATATTAATAATTAAATAAAAATGATAAAATAAAACATGTAGGGGCAAATGGAATAGTATGGTTCAAGATAGGACCAATGGCGAGATGTGTACGAACAGAGCAATGAATTTTCAGCATCCGTAGGAGGCCGGAATTTTCTTAACTAGGTGGGCGACTACCGTTCTGAATTAATTGATCCTCAGCAAGTAACGACGTTCACAATCTGTTTTATGTGTAAATGTAACATGAGAGTGTTAGTACATCTCCATTACTGTTTTATCAATTTCGTGATGGGAAAGTTTCGACTACAGTTTTATTTTCTTATCAGTTGTAGGAAAAGTGATCCTTTCACCAACCATCATCTCCCTACGAGGGATGCTGGTAAGTTCTTAACCCGAAAAGGAAGGAAACAAGCTACAGCGACCTAACTCAGGATTTATTCAACATAATCCCCATGAAGCACAATACACTTCTTAGCCCGTTGCTCTAACCTTGGCAAGTCACCACAAAAAATTCAGAAAGTTGTTCGTTCAACCAGGTCTCCGCGGCAGCAATTACCTCTACGTCGGACGGAAAATGGCGACCTTTCAATTGTTTTTTCTGTCCAGGGAAAAGGTGGTAGTCCGACGGGGTCAGATCCGGAGAATAGGGTGGGTCATCAAGACATTGGAAGACCAGGTAGGCCAATTTCTTCTGGGTTGCAAGTGCCTGGTAAGCCGGGGCACTGTCGTACAAGAACAAGACCCCCTTGGTGAACTTCCCGCGGAATTTTTTCCTTCAAAATGTCCTTCAGTTGCACCAGCAGAGATGAGTAACACTCCGCGTTGATAGTTTGGCCCTTTGGAAGATAATCAATGAGGAGGATGCCTTCCTGATCCCAAAAAATCGAGGCGAGAACTTTTTCAGCGGATTTTTGCACTCGGAAATTTTGGGGCGAGGTGAACCGCTATGCCGCCACTCCATTGATTGCTGCTTTGTCTCCGGGTCATAGTGATATAACCAGGTTTCTTCCATGGACACCAATCGCGACAGGAAATCATTTGGGTCGCGCCGAAAAAGTTCCAAAAGTTGCTCAGACGACTGACATCGTTGATGTTTTTGATCCGCGTTCAGGCATTTCGGGACCCACTTCGCGGAGAGCTTCCACATGTACAAATCTTCATGAATGATGGATCCAACCCGCTCACGTAAGACACGCAGTCGCTCAGCTATTGATTTAGTCGAAATCCGGCGGTCTTCCAAGATTAGCTCGTGAATTAGATCAATAATCTCTGGGGTGGTCACTGTTTTGGGTCGTGCAGAAGGAGGGGCCTCACAGGTGGAAAAAATGACCACTTTTAAACTGGGCCACTCAGTTTTGGACGGTGGCATACGATGGTGTTCCTCTAAAGTTTTTGTCAGAATGGCGTGAATTTCCTTTGGCGCCTTGCCTTGCAAAGGGAAAAAAAATTCTTAATGACAGCTCGCGTCTCCATGTTGTTGAAATCGCGCGCGTCGCCCGACATGCTTCCTTTCAGCCTATGTAACAAGAAAAGACTTGCAATTCGGCACATGAACAGACCCCTTTTTCCAACGACACTATAGATTCCGTCCAACGATATCGGGAAGTAGGTCGGGCTAAGGACTTATCAGCACCCCCTCGTATACTGTGTAGACACCTTGAAAACTGAGCCGAAAAAAAAACTCTTGAAATATACAGCACACACCACTTGAAAACGGTGCTATAGCTTATTCTGGCAGTTTCATGAGGACGACTCAAGTCCTGTTTCTGACAAGTAGTTTTAACTACTTTACATTCCTAGCGTGATATTTCGAGTTCCCAAGTGCAGTCTGGCGTTCGGATAAGACTAGGGTCTCACATAACACATGGTGGTTATCACATAAGTGCGCGGCCAGAGAGACAGACCCATAATTCCAAACCAATTTCCCACAGTATCCAGGTTGCTAACGGTTAGGTTTCATGTGCCATCACAGGAATTAATACAGAGGCCGTAAAAATCGCTTTTATAAATGCTACCTTTGGGTATAGCATGATCCTTGCAGGATGCCCTCGAGCTTATTGCTAGCCGAGAGACTGTAGAAGCTCCAAAGGCATGCCTCTCTCTGTTCTGACTTCAAGGTTTTCTTATGACAGCAACTCCTAGACTTGGAAAGGGGCACAGGGCATAGAACTCACGCTGGTTCATCTTACTTTATTTTTTCTTGCCAGTATGCAGAAATCAACCAAAGAATGCGTCATATCCGGTGAAATGAAGAAGAGCTCTCCACACTGAGTTTTCTAATCCTGTCCTATTATGCTTCTCTGCCATTTAATTTCGTAGCCTGTGTTTTGTAATGCTTTATATAATGTTAATTTTTTTACTGTATATTTCGCATATTGCTAAATCACACTGTATCACTGAAATGATAACAGCGCAGGGTGAGCAATAACTAGAAGGAAAATGACATATATCTCGGTATAGCGAAGTTGTATCGGTGTATGTGCACTATAATGCGAAGACATATGAGATATCAGAGGCATGAAGATACACATCCATTAATTGGTATCAGATGAAGGCTAGTGGTCAGCTTCACGCTCCGGTCGAATTACAGGCGTGGAAATAGCTCTCGTTACAATTTGTATAGAGTGCTTTGTGAGCCCCAGAAATGCTACAGCTCCTAGCTTAATCGCTATGTAGATTCGGCCTTCAAGTGAGATTGAAGTATCTGAAAGGTAGGGAAGTTAGGGACTTTGAAGAAAGCAGTGTTGGTACAATGGGAAGTTTATTTCAGGTTGTGCGCCTTCAAAGACTAAGAAGCCTACGAAAAATTTCAGCCAGCATGAGAAACTTCCATTATGAAAATACACGAACGGATAATTGCTAAGAACAAAATGTATAATGTACGAAAATTAGAGAAATGCATCTGTCTGTGTAGTCCCTTTGTAAATGAGATCAACAGAAGATGATCTGATTAAATATGAAACAAGGGGGAATTAAGCTTTTAGAATCAAACCCATGAAGATAACTATGGCAATTGCGATACAGTTTATAGACTTCTTCATGCTAGGTCGAATCCGTATGGGCTGGAACAAGAAGGAGGTATAATATCACATAAGGTATTGATAGTATGAACCAGCACGTCCATAACTGGCCAAACTGATTCCCATAAGAATTTCTCAATGTTACTGGTTGGCTTTCTGTAGTAACTAATGACGAACTGAGGCAAAGTCTCTGTGGTTCACACAAACAGTGCACAGTTCTGACCGGGGGAGTGGCAAAAACGCCCAAAACTTGGTTTCTCTGCCTGAGCAAGCCGCAGACCCAGTTGGATCGAGGAGAGGAGTGGGAGATAATTGATGTATGGATATAAATACTGAAGTAGTAAGGCGTTAGTTATTATCGAGTTGTTATATAATAAATAGCTCACCAGAACGGCTACTTTCTGATTGCTTGGCTTGTGCAGCACGAGGAGCAACGTAATGAGCGAAGGAAATTTCTTTACCGGACATATTTACAAGATCCAAAACACTAAAGAAGATATCCTTCTGTGTAAAAATACCACACTTTTACTACATTAAATGTTTAATCAAGCTCAGACTGTAGTCATTATAAAAGTCCCATAACATTTTGTGAGAACAATCAAATATGGATTTTTTTTTGTACTTTAATTTTCGTTAGGGACAGTAATAACATTTGTCTAAAAATATTTTGTTTATCTTTTCATTGTTCAAATTTCCGCTGTTACAGAGAAGTTCATAGAACTTTTACTAATACTTATTTTGGAATGGATCACATTTCAATAAAAAAAGTATCCGGGTATATATATCGAAAATATTCCCAACGTTCGCTGGAGGTCACTGCGGCATAGATGGGGTTCGCCTTAAATTCCTCCCCACTCTTTAATTCGGCGAAAAAATCTGGTAGGCTGCGTGGCAAAGAAATAATCAGCCAATTTCGTAAGGGTTTGCTTCAAGTGAGATAATTTAGTTACAGTCAATAGTTCGTGTAAACGTGCAGGGAATGTTACAACCTGACATAAATACCATTAATGCAAATTTGTATTAATTTTTATCGAGTCCTATGAATTGTTCATTTAAGGCATATTTTGCCACTATAGAAGGTCCTTTTATTTGTTAAATCCTATACAGAGACTAAATAAGAACAAGGTCTTCAAGGGAAGACATAAATTATACAAATATGTAGATTTAAATAGAAGCTAAAGGTTTCCCTGCTTACGCCATGAAGGCGTATGGGGAATAGAGTTGTAGCTTCACTCATTCTTAACCACGGCATAGGATGAAGCAATATGTTAATAAATTTATTATTTATTTACGAAAGGGAACCATATTAATAGCCAAGTGATTAATAAATTGAGTAATTTTTTTCTTATATCAAATTTAACACAGCCTTATAGGCCTGTAGTTGCTGCACTAAACCAAAACTTCCTAGAGTCTGTTAGAACTTAAGAAGAACTGAAAGGAGATGGACAGATTTATTACGAAATTCTGGAACAGCAACGGGCCAAAAAGCACAGTCCGTAACGCTGAAGAAAGTAATGCATTCAGACTTCATAACACAATATTTACTCATAATCCATTTATCTACTTCGCGTCATTACACGAATAAGGACAGGCGGACGTGAATTAATGACCTTTCATTTATTTTTCTGTGCACGAAAACTACATGATATTATATCCACAGCCCTTCCAAACTCGAGTCTGTAGCAATGGGAATGCTGGTAGGAAGCTGCCTGATATGCGAGATTGTACTTAACCTGTCACAGTATATCGCATTTTTACATTGAGTTCAACAGCCAAAACTCACACTGGGGCCCGGCCCATGAAATCATTCAGATTTCTGAATAATATAATTAAAACAAAGGATTTGGAATTAATGACTCTACACAAAGAGTGTAATCACGGGTGTCAGTCCCCTGTACTTCCTCTCACTATCAGCTGAGCCTCGTGCCAGTATCGACGGAAACCCCTATCGCTGGGGGCACACGCTTCTCCGAGCCTGTGGTGCGCAATTTGTAGTACAACAAACCGTATGTAGGAATACTCCTGATTACGAAGCGTTGACTGACGCGAATGGCACCGCCGTATGTTCTGTGGCTCTGGCTGGTGTCAACAAACAATCCTTTCTGTCACCATTTTAAATTAATTATTGAGAATGAAACACTCATAGTCCCTTCTGAACCGCAAGCAAGTCCCATATTCAACTCGTAAGTTACGGAAGCGTATCAGCTGTAGAGGTTTCCTAACGCTGATGAGAGTTATGTATAATGCACAGCCAAGGAGTGTGAAGGAAGGGGCTGTCTTCGTATTTGCCTCGAATGAAAAACGCTGCTTATATAACGATGTTTCGCGACTAAATAAATTATGTTCCTTCAGTATTTGTGCATTTGTCTGCGTGAGTTGAGGAATGACACTAAAATCTCAGTCAAGGCAGCCTCGTTACGAATTTGAATCCAAAATTCAAAGCAACAAGTAATTTGCACTGAAGATGTAGGTAGTATGTTGTAATGTGTCAGTACACACCTACCAGGTTTCATGATGTCATAATCCGAACATCACACTCTAATTTCGTCTCTGCTAGCATGTTACATTACTTGAAACAGTTTTTTTGACATGAACTAAATTTCCGTAAATATAAGCTTTAAAGAAACATGCAGTATTTACACAGGGTCAATAATTAAAATTCGTTGATAAATCAGAAGTAATTTTAGCGGTTCAATTAAACGATCAAAGTGCAGTGGTTGTTGTATGAACCATAAGACTTAATGTGACAATCCATTAAATTTACCTAAACAGAATTAAACGGTTAAATCGTTATAGCAACAGGATATGTTTATTGGGGCATAGAAAATGAATTTTGTAAAAACATGTAATGTAGAATCACGCTTCTGCGGATTAAATAATTGCTTGTCTAGGTTTAAAAATAAAAATAATTATATTTATTTACAGCACGTTTTAATTTTGTGTCTACCCGAGTAGCTGAACAGACAGGCATATATATTTTTTTAAAGACCTTGAAAACGTGTAAACTTTGACAAAATATTTGCCAGTTTAGGCACGTGATTGAATGTGGCTAAGTCAGTGGATAATCGCAGTGAATCCTTAACTAGTTCAGGGTCTGTGTCCACTTCGATAAGCTTAGTTACAAGAAGGAGTATTAAAGAACAATAATGCGAAACGTAGTAAAAATTTATAATCTCAGCAACAAATTAATCAATGAAATATTATAGCACGATATCCTGATCCATTTTATGATAACATTGTTTGTAATTTAATTCAACAAGCGGCTGGCCATACAGGAAGACATTCTTATTAATGACAATGATGCTGTGGAAGATTGAAAACAAGCCTAGCTCGGTGTGTGTGGCAGCCCCTTCATTTCATACAAAAAATTCGCCGACATTCACGTACCGCATGGGGTACTCAAGATGAATTGTCCCAAGTACGTGTTTCACTTTTTGAACCATACAGAATCGCAAGAAATTGAATGCTGTATTACGAAAATTGTTTGCAGTTTATTAAATACCGATAATAACAATAATGATACAATGAAATTTATTTTCTCTTTAGTACATCAACGTTGATATTTTAACCGCAAGCGTCACTTTCACGAAACGTTGTCAGCGCTGTAGAGTTTATTTGCATGAAGTAGCAAGGCCCATTTATGGCTTCTTATTTCAATATCCACGCCTAGGGTACTTACGAAATAAGTACAGAACGAGCAAAAAGTCTCTGTACATCTGTCGGAATTAGGATACCGTTTAGTGTGTAAGTCGAGGTGTGGACAAAGCATTACGCCGAGAGGGCGGATTATTATTATTATAATTATTATTACTTGAATTGAGTTTTCACTGGGTGGCAATAGTCCTTACACTAGTACAGACAAAATAAATTAGAATATACATAAACGAAACCACACAAGAACACAGTACAAACAAAATACAAAAAACACAGCCCAAACAATACAAAACACAATATATACAAGTACATATATTACCAGAACACCCACACTATTGTCAAAACATCCCCACATACACTCACCCAAACATTACAAAACAAGTTTGGGTGGGGGTTTAGCGTAAGTGACGTAGATCATGTATGCGACCTAAAGTGTCTGGTGTATGGTACTCTTCCCCTTGTTGCAGAGGTACACCGGAACTTTTTGCTCACACCGTATTAGGCCTTCTTCTTCTTACCCCCTTCTCACTTCAGAAATTGCTGACCTTACAATACTGCGAATAGCAGTACGTAATTACTGCCCCATGTTGTACGAAGGGTGTATCTTACGTTAAGAGTGACCATGTGGCTGGACAGCAGGTGTTCGAATCCCTGCAAGGGCAAGAATATTTATCTTTGCCACGACATCTACACCGAGTCAGTTCCATCGAACCGCTTATGCTGTACACCGGCTGCAAAGTGACAAACACTTTAAGCTTACCACTTGGCTTCAGGTAGCGCGTAGTCTGTTTTGTATTCTTTTCATGCCTGTCGGTGTATTTGTCGACTGTTGTAAAAAAAATATGACTCTCGTGCGAACTCTTCTTTAATTTTCGATTTTTTGGCGATAGCTAATAGACAATTGCAAATATATACGTCAAATTTTGAATGTTATATTATCATGCACATATTTACACAGTGTATTTGGAAAGGCGATTAAAAGTCAACAGTCACAAACCTGATGTTGCTGCGAGTATTTCAATTTATGTGCGACAAATTCAACGTGAAGGCAAGCTCTACTTAAATATTATGTTTTATATAAACAGCTGAGACGATAATAATTCGAGAAGGTGGAAATCCTTCAGGCAGTTAAGAATTTCGCTACATTACATTGAATCCGAAGCTTCATTATCGTCATGATCGTTTTCACAGAATTCCGTCACTTGTCTCTCACCCCAGTGCAAGTTCAATATTTCAAGATCCACTTCCACATTTTACCCCCATGTAAGACTATGAATTCAGTCTCCTTTGTTCAGGTTTCCTTACCAAAACCCTGTATGCATTTCTCTTCTCCCCCATACATGCCACATGTCCTTCCCTCCTGTTTTCCTTCAACTGATCACCCGAATAATATCCTGTGGGGAGTACGTGTTCGTCATCATCATCATTCTTTTGTCTGTATTACCACAGGTCCACTGTCTTTGCCAAAGTCGGTTCTCCACACAGTGCGTTGTAGTGTTTCCTCGTCAAATTTCCACTTTCCTCTCTTTTCCTTAAGGTATGAAATTTATGAAATCAAAAGTGCATTAATAAGTGAGATAAGAGCAGATCAATATCACAGAACACATGCTATCATTCGGTGCAGAATCTTTTTCTTCCAGTGTGCTATCCAAGATACAAAGATTAAAATATACAGAATTAATGGTATTTTCTCTTGTTCTGTATGGGTGCTAAACTTAGTTTCTCACATTGAGGGACGAAAATATGCTGGGGTGTGTCGCGAATAGGGGCTGAGGAAGATATTTTGGCTTGAAAGAAACAAGGTAGCAGGAGGTTGGAAGTACTACATAATGATGAGCTTTATAATATAGACTCTTCCTGAAATATTATTGGAGAGAACAAGTCAAGAAGAATGAAATGTGCGCAGGCAGATAGGGGAGAGATGCATACAGGGTTTTGATGGGGTAGTCTGAGGGGAAGAGACAACGTGGAAGACTTAGACGTAGATGGGAAAACAATATTAAAATATGTTTTCAAGATGTGGTATGGGGGCATGGACTGGACTGATCTGGCTCAGTAAAGGGACAGCCGGCATTCTCTTGCGATTGGGGTAATAAACCTTCGAGTTTATCACGATGAATTTCTTGACTAGCTGAGAACCTGTTAGCTTCTAAAGAAGGACTGTGCTCCATGGAGTGAGTGCAAGACATGAAGCTCTTCATCATGCAGCTTTATTCATTCTCCTGTTACTTGTTCCCTCGTAGCCCCAAATAAACTCTTCCACAACCAATATAATAACAACGACGAATACAAACGACATAATAATAATAATAATTGAAGCTTGAAGCCTGAGCGGTGGGGATCACCGCTGGTTCAAGAGAAGTACCAGGAAGAAATGCCTGTGACAGGAGACATACATATTGTATAATAATAATAATAATAATAATAATAATAATAA
>Ga0136643_10016319_pt1 | contig 11164 bp, 7 predicted proteins | sample TergutLab28metaG_FD_96883 | JGI IMG/M metagenome (GOLD analysis project Ga0136643, IMG submission 96883) | Labiotermes labralis P1 segment gut microbial communities from Petit-Saut dam, French Guiana - Lab288 P1 (version 3) (version 3) | ecosystem: Host-associated > Arthropoda: Insects >... | reverse complement strand
TGGGGAATTTATTAGTACAACATTTAGTTCATTGTGTTCAGTCATAAACTCAGACAACAATTTCAATGCTTCTTTTGTGTTGTTCTTACTGATGTCATTCGCACCTCCCCATACTACCACAAAGTCGTCACATTTCATGGATCTTAATTCTTCATTCACCGTTTTTTACATTTCCTTCATTTGAGCACCCAGTTTCACAAAGCCAGATACTATGTACTCACTATTAAGGTATTCTTGTAATCTGGTCGCACAGTTCCTTACATGACTATCACCAATTATTATAACTTTCTTTTTCTCTCCACTGACCATGTATTCACCTTCTTTGTTTGGTAAGATTTTGCTTTTGGATTCACTTCATTATTGTAGGTTATACTTGGTGATTTTCTGTAAGTGTCGGGAATACCATTAACTATCGTTATGATTTTGTTACCTTTTACTTGAGGATTTCTTGTCTGGTGAGGTTTTTGTGTGAAGACCTGAACTTAATAATGGTTAGTAGTTGCTCCCTTGAGGTTAGGTAAGATGTAACGGTTTACAATCAGTATGAAGTTAGTAGACACTGCATTGTCGGCCCATGTGGGTAAGACGCAATTCTGAGATGTACTGGTACTGTTCATAGGTGCTGGAGAGTTCCAGACATCTGTTGTAGGTTTATTGCCGGGTTCCTTTCTAGAAATCTGGTCTTCTGTACATGTGGTTGTTATGGTCTTGAACAAAAGTAGCTCCTTTTGCAGTATATCTATGATCATTTGTGCTGAACTGAGTTCATTCAATACTTCCTTAAGTTGAATTTCAAGATCGCAACACCTTTCACAGACTATTTCTTCTTTATTACCTGTACCATTTAACAAAAGGGAAGATGAAGCTGCTCTTGAACATTTAGACTCCGCCAACTACCACTTCGGAATAAACCAAGTACAATATACTGACAAGAAACGTACATCGCTTTATCACATGTGCCTATAGAGATTTGATACTTGTATGCTACGTGCACGTACATCTCCTTGAACTTGAACTCATACAGGACTGGTTGTGCATGCCAGACAACCATATACTTGTGTGATAAACTGTTACTGCAGATTTTAAAGCATCTATGCACAATCGTAAGATAGATTTTCATTTTGACTACATGTAACAGTATCTTAATTGAATATCCATTTTACTATGAGTTTTAGACCAATGTGATACACACACGTATATATATGTTGACATAATATTTACTACGGGAGTACCTTCGTACCAATAAGAATGCTTGTCTATGTCTCTTAATGATTATAAAATATACCCTAATATAGATCATTCACTTGCATTTTCATAAGAAAAATTTTCATGATTGTATATAAACACTGTGGGATCCCATAATGTATGTACACACTGAATGTACCACCTTATGGTGAACATTGGCCTGAAGATGATTTTGTAAAAACTGAAACATGTAGCCAAGAAATTAATGTATTGTAGTTGTGTTAAGACAGTAAACCATTTTATTGAGTAACGGTAAATTGTTGTGTGGGAATTTAATGTTTGTTTGCTACCAAAGGAAGAGTTATGTTAATCACTCAGTTCACTGAAGAGGGTTAGAGAGGGTTAGTTCTACAGATCATGTCAAAGTGAACAAGTTTCATGTCAAGTTTTGTTTGTTCACATGTAATAAAAAATAAATGTAATGTTGTATGTGGTACAGTGGCACTTATCACCGTGAAGGTTTTGATTTTTTCATAAGTTATGAATTTATTTCATAGTTAACCATACTTGAATGAATACAAGTTGATCTTTATAATGCTAGTGTATTAAAACAACATTTAGATCAACTCGTCCTTCAGTAGTTATTTTGTGAATGTGTAGTCCACATTTGTTCATGCATTTTCTAAAATAAGGCACAATATTACTGCTGTTTTTCACAGAAGCTACACTCCATTCTCTTGTATGTGATTTGAAGACTGTATTTGTGATTCCTTACTGAAAGCTGCTGTCATGTATCATTCAGACACACATTAAAGAAAACAACTGTATACTGTGTGCTAACTGGTGTTAATGTCATTCTCTACAGCTAGTGGTCAGTTCATTGTGCTTACAATCTACATTTTTGTGTCGTGCCATGGTTTACTGGACGGTTTGGCTGGGGAGAAACAACCCCCACCATCTGCTTCTTGTATATCCTCATTTCAGCCCATAAATGTGGAATTTGTAAAACAAAACAATGTTAATGGCAACATAGTGGCAACTCATAACCTGGCCCATTGGATTTCTAGATACCTTTGTCTTGAATCTATTACTCCCTTTGCAGTATGAGGCATTACTGTTAGAATAACATTTTTTTCATGACTCAACCACCCTAATGGGCCCAGGCATCCTCATCTAAAATATACTTATATTTACTATTTGAGAAAGAAGAAATGGAATAGTAATTCTTATTTTTGATCCTGCTGTTTGTGCATTGATTTTGAATGTAGATGTTGGTCACAGATTGCAGGCCTTTGTCAGATTTTGGTAATTCTTGATTCCAGTCATGGATTACAGCAGCAGTTTTAAGAGTGAGGAATATAAGGCATACCTTGAAGATGGCAACAGCATATTCCTCTGAATTGTTCCTAAATTTCTACCAGATGTCCCATGTTGTTGTATCCCAATAAATGGTAACTGTAATAGCTGCCATAAGTCTGAACTCATGAGGATGTATTTTAGTTTTGACAAAGACACCTTTGATTACCATTTTATTAGCTTAAAAGTGTGAATGCATGGTCTGTATTCATACACACACAAAAAAAAGTGTGGCTGCTTAAACTCTGGGTTGTATTGTTTTACACGAAGGTATATTTTTATATATGGTGTTTATATGTCATACATTTTGTGTATTATTGTATGCCTTGTATCTTTTTATTATGTTTTGATTTTAGTCACCACTGTATATTTTTCTCGTTTATACCAAATGTATAAATTGGATGGATGAGTTGAGTAACTGTCATTTGATTTCTAGCAGGAACAATGGAGTATTAAAGTCCAGACTTGTACTGGATTCCAATCCATCCTCTTGTTTATTGGTGCCTGGGGAAGAATGGCCATGCACGGAGCCAGTCACTGGTGTACATCTAGGTCCAAGGTTAAGAATTAGGTGATATGTATATCCACTCTCCCATAGGAATGCACAATCCTGGGTGCATAAATTTTGTGTGGTGGCATCTGATAATGTGGAACTTGCTTTGTGCCATCCTTCTGGTGCGTAGAATGTTGCGGTAGTTACTAGATTTTGGACCTTCATTGTCCCACATGCCTTGATGAAGTGCACAGGGATGACATTGCTGTCACTCTATCATTATTACAGGACATAACAGTGGAGCAGAAAACGGCCTGTCCTTTAGTTTCATGTGGGCTAGGCAAGAACTGAGGTTCTCACAGTGGCAGGGATAATGAATGCCATATTTTGGGGTATGACGCCGTGCAGATTGGTAAATAGGAAGTACGTTAGTGGGGAGGTTTCATTTGGTTAACTCCGAAGAGACAGACAACAAGCCCCTCCAAAAGGTGATACGCTCTTACCAGTCTACACGGCATCGTGTCCGAAGATGGAAATTTCACGCATTGTTTCTGTTACATGTCCTGCATCAATTGTATGTTGTTTCTAAGGGATGAATAAACTGAAACTGGAATTGAATGGTTAGGACAAAGGCACTATTAGTAAGCCGTGGAACAGAATTTTCCTACGTTTGTGATCTGCGAGGGGAGATACCGCTTTTTCGGTAGTTTGGTAATCTGTGTAAATGAGTAGTATTAGTGTTGGATCGGTGGTAGGACTACTGTACGGAGGTTAGAACAATTGCGAATTGATCATGAGAGCTTTGTGAATTTGTTGTTGGCCTGGGATACTCAGTAGTTTTTGCACTTGTTGAGCGTTAGTGTCAAGAAAATACGTATTTGAATGAAGTCCAGTGAGAAGTAATAATCATGAATTTGACTGGTTGCGCATTGCAGTACAAATTTTGCGTATGTGGTTAGATCTGTGGCTTCCACAATGCAGCAGAAGTGACGTTTGTGTAATGTAACAGGTATATGATAAATGACAGGCTAATAGTACTTATTTCGTACAGATCCGGAATTGGTGTTATATGGGTCACACTAATTGATGGAAGGTGTTGTCGGTCTCTATTACCGAATCCACACTCAGTTTCCAACAAACAGGTCGTGGAAACAAACGTACAAACAGAAGGTGTACATACTCATTGTGTTACACCTTTTCATTAACGTTTGCTTATGTTGCATACATGACTATTAGAAGTGTTTGTTTTGAAATAGTTAACAGTTAAATGTAGGTTAGAAACGAGCGGTTTCTCAATTCTGCATTAGTTTCCGATAAGTTACGCCTTGCTGGTAATTTTAGAAGGAACCAGACGTAAATAGTGTTTTACGATGCTGTTGTGATTTGAAACAATAGTATTGCCATATTTTACAAATTGAGACATATAGTCGGGTTATTTTTTAGAGACGTGGAGGAGAATAGAAATTCAACAAAGTTTTCGCCGTAAAACCAAAAGGGAGTCAGTGGGGACGGCGATACAATTTTATTTATATTAACACGAATTGTAAACAAGTCTGTGCGGATATGGAATTCAGTCATGTGGCCCAAAGTAGGGACCAGCCGCAGGCTGTTGTATAGATGGAAAGAAACTTGAGTCCTCAAAACGTTCGAAATTGACTTGACCAACTGAGCGATTGCAATTCCCTCGGCAGGCGTAACACCTTGGAGCTAAAATAACAGCATGTACATTGCAAGTGTGTATGAATTTCCTTGTGAATGAGGTTTGTGATCTTGATCTTAGCATTTAATTTTTGTGGTACACATGTGGTTAGGGAGGAGTATTACCAGAGTTGGTTGTGTTAGGTCTGATAAATTTCCATTTAGTTGGCAAGTATGTGGTTTATTGAGTGCAAATTATTTAGATCAGGGTTGCCTTTTTTAATTCCTGATAATTTTTCTTGAGCCTTCAGTCTGACGAGTGTTTCATTAGCGCCACACATTATGCCAGCCGACTGTTGAAATATTTCTGTGTAAGGATTGTGGTAATGGTGTGCATCAACTTTGTTGAGGTTGGGATGAAAAACGGAGGTACTGCATCTCTGTCTGTGGCCCTCCCTCTGCCTGCTTTTGATGTGTGCTCAATTTTCTTGGGGTGTCATAACCCTGATATCACTTTTTTCTGTATTATCTGATATATTAGGCTGCTGCAAAATTTGAGGTTCATATTGGTGATGACTATGCATATTATAGTGTATCTATCTCATTTGTGGATTCACACATTGTGATGTATGTCATTCACTCATTTGCAGTCATACATGTGTATGCAACAGGCTGCATCTGCCAGCCTGTCCTACCCATTATCTACCTAGATTCTGGCAGACAGAACATTCCAACACAGTACTTTTCACTGTTTTTGGAACAAATTGTTACCCTCACATTTTCATTCTGTCTGGAAAGGGTGATGTTCATGCCAATAAAGAGCCTAAAAATAAAAGGAAAACGTAATTGGTGATTCTGTGAGAGATAGTGGAGGTGTGTAATTACTTGGACATGGGAATGAGCATTGCTGCAGACAGATATCATTATGGTATAAACAAATTGAGGATTCTTTCTTTTAATGGAAGTGATCAGGAGAAGTACTGAGGCCATTACTCAACTGAGTGCAGAAATTTGTTGCATGAGGTGTTGTGACCTCTTCCTCAAAAATATGGAAAGGGCTTTGTGTGTATGGCTGGAAGATAAGACACAGACATTGTTGTTAGTTGGTAGTATTGTGTGGAAGATGGCCTGTAAAGGCTTGTATGAGGTATGTATCTGAAGTTGAAGAATCTAGCACCTATGGTCATCCTTGTTTTTGGCAAACCACCAAGGAATCTGCAGGATTTTTGCTCACCCATCTGAATATCCAAGTTGGGTATACAGAATGATTCAGGAGGACTCTACCATACTTTGGGAGGATGTTAAATTACATTGAAATAACTTATCAGTTAAGGAGATAATGGTGAAATAAATTTGAAAAAAGAAGAACTGTTATACATTAATTGGTTACCATATACTTGTTAAAATGGGATGGGATTTGTAGTTCCTGTATGTTAACACCTGTATATAACATCACATGAACATATGAGTAACTTAAAGACATTGATTAAGCAATAAAAACTCATACTAGTCTAATAAAAAATTTTACTTAGTTTTCCACATACTGTGCATAGCCCACTCACCTTTGTATGCTTGCTGTGGCTGTCGGCTCAAGTACAGGCCTATGTGCCCACAGTTAATGATCATGTTAAATAGGTACTGTACATTGAACTGCAAGACCTCATTTTTCTCACATTATCATCTCTGTAATGTTTCAACTTGGGATATGGATATGTTTGGTTGTATTAATTTAAAGTAATCTTAGGTATGTTTTCCTAAAGTATGGCATATTTCTCCTGAAACGCTCCGTATGTCCAACTCCACAGTGTTATTGAATGTGAAGTCAGGACTGTAAGTAGAGTGGTCCTTAACCTCTCCGCCATAGCACTGTAACCTTGAGTTACAAGTCATGCTTGCAAATAGGGCCAGGTGATTTTGATATATTTAGACTCATTAAGAGGTACCTGCCTGACAAGCAATTTGCAACAGATGTTGGCATGAAGTAAGCTGTTGTATCCAGGTTACAGACACCCTACACTGACTTCTTCTATGCTGTGATACAAGCCCTGGTCCCACAGTGGGTCAAAATTCTTGAATGTCAGTGGTTGGGGTTTGAAGTGTACTGTGTTCTATGCATGTCACTTGTATATATCAGAATCAGAATTAGGTTCTATGCATCCAAGTGTTTGTTACCCTATTTTTGGAAATTGTTTTGCACATAAAATAAGTGCATAATGCCCCTACAGATGTTTCACATGTACATGCTTGTGCATGCAAATGGACATGTAACACTCAAAGGTGTGCACATTCTGACAGTCTGTGAGGAGCATTGGATTGTACAGAACAAGTGATTATTGTGATTTTATAAGGACAGAACATAGTTACTGTAATAAAATCATAGCATGAGTCATATAGTACCAAAAGCATAAATTTGTATTTCACAGTCTTATACTGGGAAATACTTATTGAAAGCCACATTTTGAATCCCTATATTTTGGTATGTCTTTGTACAAAGTACATAAAAGAAATGAATAGTAGGGATGACATGCCTAATACCTGCATGTTTCACATCTGAAAATACTTGATGTATGTTGTTGGTAGTTGCCAGCAAAATTTGGTGACAAGAGTACCAGCCAATTAGCCTTTACTTTCTGTGAAGCCAAAATTACATTGTATAAAATTTCTTGAAAGTCCTTGTACAGAAGAGAATACTATAACAAATTTATTAAGTATGAATTTTTATTGTCCTCCAACACACTATAATTCTTGATTTATAAGAATTTTTTTAACATATTTATGTAAGTTTCTGGTTCAGTCTGCATGCCTGTTTCTCTAGTGAAAGTAAGGATTATTTTATTTCGTATTTCAGGTTTTACATGTAGCATCCATTTATTTAACATGCGTGGTGCTCTGTGTACCAGCATTGCCACAGTTGAAAGCCTGACATGCATAAAGACATCAGCAGCATATCACTGACTGCCCATTACCAGTCTGTTCCATCAACTATGAAGAAATACTATCAACTTGCACTGGTGATCATCTCTCTTGTGAGTGTGGTGACATTGCTGTTTTATCGCCATGAATACAACAGACTTCGGTATGTACTGGAAGTTCTGAATTTCTTTGGGAAACCTGGAGGACAACAAAGTGGTTTGACTTCAGATGATTGTATTACTGGAAATTCATCACATGGCAAAAAGTTACTGAGTTTTGCAGAACCAATACCTACATGGCAGAGAGTCGGCAGTACACATTTTATATATTCAGCGTACTGGGAGCTGTCTGAAGAGGGAAGACGGGTCAAGGCTGTGTCAGTGGAATTGGGAGATAACATTCCAAATTTTGGTTGCAGTTTCTGGTTTGAAGATAGTGACGCATCTGTGCTAGGAACATTCAGTTTTTCAAAAATTGCAGTGAAAGAAGCTGTTAATGTAGTTTCAGGAGACAAAAACAAACGTAGAATTATCAGTTACTATTTACTCTGTGGAGCCAAAGATGTTACTGATGTACCATATGGAGTCACATTTTACAAGAGTGATGATGCAGAGCCTTCCAAAGCTTTTATTCCTGTATATTACACAAGTGAGAAATTACCTCTGTCAAATAGCACTGCTATTTGTATCACAGCATCTCTGACACCAGGTTTACCAAAGTCAGCTGTTGCAGAATTTTTTGGTTATCACCAGCTTGTTGGCGTTAGAAATTATGTTGTATATAATGGAGGCTTGCCTTCTAAAGTTCTCTCATTTCTGCGTGGCACATCAATGCTTGAGGGATTTGGACTGGATGTATCAGTTCTCCCTTGGAACTTTCCCGTTGCATCCCAACAGACTGAAGCAGTTGCTAGGATGGTGATGGAAAAGGACTGTCTTCTGCGTACAATGGGAAAAGTTCATAATGTTGCTGTTTTAGCATGGGAGGAATACATAGTTCCACGGTATCACCATATGCTTGCATCCATGTTAGAAGATTTTGATTCTGGAAGGAAGGCTACATCAAGGTTTGAAATTCCACACATAACATTCTGTGTTGAATTTCCTGATGATGAAAAGGCAGAACCAGCATCTCCTTTGGTAGTTCGTAAGACTCGATACCGCAAAGTAGGCAATGGTGAAAGTCCATTTTATATGTACCGTCCACACTTGATGTCGTCCAACAACAGGGAGTTGGTGTCCACAACACAACATGTGTCTAAAGGAATAGCAGCAGTGCATCGATATGCACAGTGCCCCAAAAGTGGGGGGCCACCTGCTGAACAAGAATACCTTAATGAACCTGCCATGCAGCGATTTTCAGATGATCTGAAGAGATCAAAATTACTCAAATCGTGGTCTGCTGGTAAACTCTTTATATAAGTGTATTCCCAAATGAGCTGCAAGAGCTACATTTTGTATCTTCTACCCACTTAGGTACAGAATTTTGATACTATGCATTGATGAGCGTGGAAAGGAGTATGACAGTGAAACGTGAAATGCTAAACTTAGTCAGCTTTTCTTTTCAGGAGGTTAAGACTCGTCTTGGCAATGAAGACCTGTTAAAATGGGATTTGGATGTTTTTGTATAATAAGGTTGTTTTATGCATTTAACTTCCCAGATAGTCTGGCATCTCAATGTTGATCTTGTGATTAGAATATAGATATCCAGATTTCATTACCAAATGACCCATTGGGATTTGTGGCTGACAGTTTACCATATTCCCTTCATAGTTTATGTATTGTCATTAATGCCTTGAACATGTAAAACCATAAAATATGAAGTGCACTGTTGTGAGCCAGAATAGTCCACTCAGTTCTGTTATTGGCTCTCGGTTAGATAACTAAGGTTTGCTTCCTGTCAGGAAGAGGGATTTTTGTTTTGCCACCCATGTTAAGATTGAGGGCTGTTGGGAACTGGGAGTAAGTCTGCCAGAAAGTGAAGCTGACAGCTGATTTCTGCCTAGTACGGAGGTAAAGTTTGTGTGGAGCTGAACCTCCACACATACACCTTCATGGTGTGGTGTTTAATTAAGAACAGAGACAGCTTTACCTTCTTACATTGCTGTACAGTAAGCAAATCCATGTGTAATTCCTGTATGCTGATAATGTAATTGGTGCATTTCTTGTGATCTTTGTTGAGTGCTCCTTGTTTGTTTCCTGTTAAATGCAAGGCACTGAGGATGTTACATTGACGAGGATAGTTGTGTTTGCGTACCTGTAGTATGTGACATGTTTTGCATAACAGTTAAAAGACTTTTACTTAACCAGCATACCAACTAATGCATATACATAAAATTTTTTTACACTAAAACATTTAAAATCGCTCCAACATGTTTCGATCATCTTCAGGGAGGTACACTGTTCCTTGCTAAAGTCACATTTTTAAAAACACTTACTGTTTAATTTCCTTATATTAACTTGGTGCTGTGGCAGCATGTATTGTGTAAGTCGTACATTGCTGAGAATGCTCCTGACTGTGGGTGTGTGTCATGTGTATTATGCTGCATGAGACTGGCTGTAGAGAATAACAGACCTTTAACTATAAAGATAGTTAAAATTTTGTTATTCTGAGAACGTTTACTGAGCAAGATGACTCCCAGCCGAGGCCCCCATCTCCCAGGATGATGACCGTCTGTCTTCTAGAGCTGGTTGTGGTCCCAATGGCCCAGGTTGCTGTGCTTGGTTGAGTGATTGCAGGAGCTCATCATGAAAGTTGACTTGCCGCATGATGCCGATGGGTTCTGCTTCAACATGCTTTGCATCGTCTGAAGACACTGACTGCATGTGGTGCTGACGTGTGCATCTGGATGGTGTGGCTGGTGTTAATGTTTTGCCGTGTTCGGGAGGTCCTAGTTTCAATCTTGACCAGGACAACTTATGTCCAGGCAAGCTTCTTGTTTTTCCTCACCCTGTCTCATGTAGTGACTTCAGCTGGGTCACAAATTACTGTATTTTGCGTATGTTCCTGTTCTTCATTGTCATCTGATAATTGGGCAGTATGTATATATTCTGATGGCATTATTGAATTAACTACAAAGAAAATTATGTCAAAGTTTCTTCAATATCCATTTTAGTTTTTTGAAACATGCTGGGAAGAAAAAATGCACAAGGAATCTATATATACATACACACACACACACACATACATACATACATATATATATATATATATATATATACACACACACACACACATACATACATATATATATATATATGTGTGTATTTTATAGCCTATATTGTATACAGCTTGTTTCCATTGTGATATTGTCGGATGTATAGTCTTGTCTAGTAGAGAGTGCCCCTACAGTGTCAGATTCAGAAGTATTGCTATCCAGCTGGCAGTGTTGCTCAATGAGAATAATTCAAGGCACATGAAATGAGAACACAAGTGCTGCTTAAGCCTTAATGCATTCTGTAGAACTGTATTAACACTGAAGTGTGGAATTTTCATCCTTCAGAACCTTTGGGTTCCTTATGGGGTTGGGGGGGGGGGTGGGGGTGGTGGTGGTTGTTTTGTAAGCAGTGTGGCAAGTGC
>Ga0136643_10016318_pt1 | contig 11165 bp, 8 predicted proteins | sample TergutLab28metaG_FD_96883 | JGI IMG/M metagenome (GOLD analysis project Ga0136643, IMG submission 96883) | Labiotermes labralis P1 segment gut microbial communities from Petit-Saut dam, French Guiana - Lab288 P1 (version 3) (version 3) | ecosystem: Host-associated > Arthropoda: Insects >... | reverse complement strand
TTTAGCACATTCTGTATATAAAATGTGAATAATACAGGAACCAAATACGTTAGAATTATGAAACAAACTGCATTTTGAAGAGAAAAAAACGGAGAGTATATACCATGTTTAAAATATTCAGTAACTGTATTTGTTGAATAAGTATATAAAATGCAACTTTAGAGGTTAGCGGTGCGGTACGACCACTATAGTTGACATTACGCATCAAAAGGTTAATGGGTTTCGGAGTTGCTTCCCAGGAGTAGAGCGACCGGTGCGTGAGGTTGACGACTTATTTCCGTTTAGTTACGAGGATAAGAAGGAATGGAATCGCACATGCACTGCACCTGTAAGGTATACCTTCATGACGTAGACAAGGGGATCTTTACCTTTCCCTCTTTTGACACATTCCATTTTGTATCCTGGTTATGTTTCTTAGTTTCTTCTGATTCTCGCAATGAACAGCATTCATTTCGGCCGCAATCTTTTATTCGTGAGGTGGCATCTGAGATCTTAGGCATTTAGGGTTATTGTATGTTTTGGAAAGCCACTGACAATTTGCCTCCAGAAAATTTAATTCCAGGTATTAGAACAGAATTTTTTAATGTTCCAGTCGCTTTCATATTTTCTGTGACAGATGTTACATAGATATTGCGCGGAGTCATTGCTTGCTGTACGCAATAACAGTACAAGCAGGACCCTTGAAATGACATTGGTGGCTAAAGTGAACTTGCATTTTCTCCTCCTCCAGTCCAGAACGTACTCGTTCCATTTGTTTATGGCTGTGTGTAATTAGCTGCCTGTGGTTAGATCCTGCCTTGTATAATTGTCAGTAATTTATTCCTGAAAGTCAACACAGGCACTTCAGTAATAACAAAAAAAAAAAAACAACTATTTCATTATTGTCGGCTATATATTCTGGGCCAAACACCATCAGCAGACCGTACAAACATCAAGGATGGAACGCGATGTGCTGTACAGTTGTTCTGCTGTCTATTTAATTCGTTTTTAATTTTTTTTAAAATTGATCCGTCGTTAAAAATACAATTGTGACTTTCCTTAGTATTTTGAAACGTAACGTATATATGTCACGTATTTGTTTTTCTTACTTTGTCTGCTTCATTTAATATGGGGTTTGTTGTTTATTATTTTCTGTTTTGTGTCAGTGTTTTTATTTTAAGTTTAGTGTTTTGATTGATATAAATATTGCATAACGTCCGTGTGTAGTGTTACTGTGATTGTCATATTTATTTTTGTTATGGTCTCCCATTTTGGTATATCTGTTTACTGCATTAATTGTATTTTTCGTCAGTTGTTTTTTCTTTTATCTTTTCTTTCTTTTATTGGTTCAAATGTAGCAAGTCACCTTCAGCCTGTAAGTTAATACTTGTATTTGCATATCATACATCAACGGTATGATGTCAGGTTGAATTTTAGTGAGACTTTGACAAAATATATAGTTTCAAAACCTGCATTAATTAAAATACCAGGGAAATCAGTGGGGTTAAAATACGGAAGGAAGAGCGCAAAATTCGGTAATAAGCTTCGCGTTTCCGTTCTTTGCAAGGAACAGCAGCTTCTTCGTAATAAAAAACCACGTAGGCCTAGCCACACAGTCCGGTAGGATGGAAACTGCATTCGAGATGTTAATTGGAAGGGACTAGACCGACAGAGACACAATAGGCAGGCATTGATTTGTAATGTAATAATATTAAGAGAATGTGAGACAGTGGTGAACAAATGTACCAAAAATCTAGGAGCCACACTTCAAAATTCTAGGCAATCAAAAAGAACGGCATGAAGCAGTTTCCATGCTGAGGATCCACGAATATTATATTGTAAAACAGCTTGACTGTAAAGAAATTCCGCTCGATACTGACTTCGAGTTTTTGTTCAGACAGGGCCCCACAAATTGTTTTATAGGAGTTAAGATCACCCGTTTTACGACTAGTTGGGCACATCTCCTCACAAAATCATCACTTGGAAGGTGTTCCTTCGTCCCTTGTACTTGTTCCGCGCTCCAACCGACTTAGCTCAGTCGGCATAGTGACTAGCCTTTGGGATGCATAAGCGGGTGATCAGGGTTCCGTTTCTGAGAGGGGATGGGGCGGTATACTGGTGACTGGTGTGGGGTGGTGGTGTATGTATTATATGTTGAACTATCAGTGAAAAATGTGACATTTTGTCACTAACAAAATTTACTCTCTTTAAGTGCACTCGGAGGATAAAGGCGGTCGAAGCGTGCAGCTAAACGCTCACCTCCGTCCACCGCCACACTGTGGCTGTGTCGCCTCTTCACCCTACGTGACTCTTGGCGGGGGTGCATAATTAAGCACGCGCCACCGTTATTGTGTCTGTCCCGGTTGTTGTAGGCGGAGGTCGATCTGGGTGACAGCTCTTGGCCGTCTCCACCCTAGTCACTTCGTCTTCGTACTAAGTAACTGTGGGAAAACTACCCCTCTCCCTTTTTTTTGTGTATAAACAGGTCATATTCGTATGTTTATTGTAGAAACCTCACTTTGATGTGTATGTTTTGAGACGTTGCGTGTTGTTTTATGATGGTGTCAAGTAAGGTATCGTTTGTTTCCTGGGCCAGTGTTTGGGAGAAGCAAATGGCGTTGTGAGTTTTAGAATATCGATTTAATTCGGATTAGAAACGATTATGCAACGTATGTGCAGATAATATGAGCCTGTGTGACCGAAATGTTACTTTTTAGCTTCTCTTTAACTCAATGTTTGCGAAATATAGCACCTATTTTAATGATAAAGGGCTGCATTTTGCTCGCGCTAGTTTTTTTTCTTTTTCATGTATTTTGTTCGATTCTCGGAATAAACGGCAATCATTTCGCGTCACGGCATCCACCGATTGCTCGTTCTGATGTGTTATTCAGTGAGGTACGATTTGAAGCTTAAAATAGTATATAGGCCTAGATGAATTTCGGAATTCAAAGGGCTGATGCAGATTCATGCTCATATATCTTCTGTTATGATATTCCAGACATAAAGCTGCTGACGTCATGTTCGGGTTATGACTCGCAGCTTGGTTGGAAGTGTTGTAAATGTTTCGATGTCTGTTTTAGACCCGTGCTGTGTGAATCAGTCCGTATCTCTAGTGAATTATTGCTGGTTTCCTCGGATGACGTAATGAAATCGCATGATTCAGTTTGTGTGTTGTTTCTTTTTTAGCTCTCGCGAAACTTTAATTTCTGTCCTGTGATTTGTCGAGACATTTCATGTTTATATATATATATACGAATTATGTTTTCAAGGCTCGCATCTCCTAACGAGCGCTGGGAACATCGGTGAACACGGGAATGGTTTTTATCATTTCCCATTAAAGTGTCTCGTTCCATTCTGGCTTGGTGTTTTACTGTGTGCAGAGGAGCGGTTCTGAGACCAACGGACCGGCTAAGTTACGGATTTAGAACGGTTTATGTTCGATGCAACGGAAGTTCTAAATGCAGCACGAACGCGTTAAACAGGTCCAGTATTTGTGAACATCGAATTTCGTACCCAAGTGTCATTGCCGTTTCACTGCGCAAAGATTCATCCGTGTTCTGGAATTCGTAAAACAGGCGTGATTGGCTGGTTTCCTTATTGGACACTGGGATTCCTGTACGTGCCGTTAAATGTCTTGGCAGATATAAATACGAAGGCGAAGGAAGAGTTCTGTCGTTGTGTCTGCGCCACAACCCTTCTTCGTTATCAGTCTTCGGTTACCGTCATGCCGTCATCGGCGGGCACGCGTATCCGTGTTTCGCCATTCAGTATGACTGAAATATTTGTGAAATAGCTTGCGGAAATGGAAACCTGGTTTGTCTAGAAACCCGTACCAAGTTGATGATATATTAGCTTGTTTACACGCCACGAATTACGGACTGGAAAATAAATGGATAGAAATAACTTTTTGTTCGTAATCAGGTAAATACAATTGAAAGAAAAACAGTGATCTCGTAATGTCCGTTTCCTGAAACAGTTCCGTCATCCTGTTGTACCAATAATCTTGGTATGTTCTTATAATAAAAGCCAACAAGATGCACTATTTCTCAACTTTAATTTGGTAAAGAACTCTGTATGTTTCGGACAGAATTAGTCCATCATCTGGAGTCTTAATACTGTATTCACAGCAATTGATATTTGTCATACTAGTTACGTGTACTGTCTGCTGGCGAGGTCGCTAGCAGACAGTACACGTAACTACTATGACAAATATCAATTGCTGTGAATACAGTATTAAGACTCCTGATGATGGACTAAGTGTGTCCGACACATGTAGATTTCTTTACCAAAATAACGTTGAGAACAAGTGTAGCTTGTTGGTTTTGTTTTATAGTATATCACGATGCACGGTCCTCTAAATGTCAGAATCTTGTTCTGATGTGTTATTTGGAAGTGCTTCATTAAAATGAAAGCATTCTGTTCAAAATATTTTCTCCGTATTCTAAACGTACATACACCCTAGCACAGAAAAAAAATAAAACAAAATTCTGGACTCTGAAGACGGCTTGACAGATGATGTGCTCTTGTGCGTGTCCTCGAGTCGGTGGTGAATTCAATCCCACACTAGCATGCCATGTATTGGGACTGGAAAGTGGTTCATCACACTAGATAATTTAAGTGAGGGTTGAGTTTCCGACGACGGTAACTGTACATATCACGGGCTAATGGGATGTAACACTGCGTATTCTTGAGGATGTATGCAGTTGGGTTCTTCGAAACGTTCCTAACAAGCTGCTAGAGTACGCGACGTCACATTCCCTTTGTCACTTCTGATTTAGCCTGCATATTTAACCGCGGTATTATTCTTTTGGTTTGAATCTTAATTGCAGGAGTATTTAGCGATATAAAAACATGTATGTTATTGAGTGGTTCTGTCGTATATCAGACATTCTTATTTTACGGTAATTGTTACGTGAAGAAATTCAGAGCATATGGAAGTCAGGGAATGCTTGCTACCATTCGGTGCAGAATCTTTTGTCTTCCAGTTTGCTATTCAAAATGTAAAGAACATGTACAGAAGTATAATTTTGCTTGTTGTTTTGTATGTGTGTGAAACTTGGTCGCTGACGTTGAGGGAGGAACGGAGGCTGAGGGTGTTTGAGAATAGGGTGCTGAGAAGAATATTTGGGCCTGAGAAGGACGAGATAACAAGGCTTTGGAGAAAAGTACATAACGGGGAGCTCAATATTCTGTACTCACCAAATGTTGTTCAGGTGATAAAAATCGAGAATGAGATTGGCGGGGCACGCAGCACGTATGGGGGGAGAGGAGAAGCGTATACAAGGTTTTGGTGGGGAGGCCTGAGGGTAATGAGGCCACTTGGCAGATCCAGGCGTAGATGGGAGGGTGGATCTTCAGGAAGTGGGTTGTGGGGGCATGGACAAGATCGAGCTGGTTCAGGATAGGGACAGGTGACGGGCTCTTGTGAATGCGGTAATGAACCATCGGGTTCAATGAAATGCGGGGAAATTTCTTTACTAGCTGAGAACCGGTTAGCTTCTCTCCGTGGAGTGATTGAGTAAGTAAGTAAATTGTTACGTTTATTACAATTTTTAAAACAGGTGGATTCATGTATGTGTAAACATTGCTGCCAAAGAGAGAAGTTGAGTAATTTTTGCACTTTTTTTAAAGTTGAAGAATGCGGCAGCTCAGAGTCAGCGTGCAGTTTTGGAATTTTGACGTAAACTGGAAGAAAATTAACTCCAGTCCCAGTGCTTATTATATCGAGATCTTTGCCGAGAAAGGGTGCAGATGTGTTCAGAAACCGATAAACGGCACAGTACTGGTTTGTTTCTACAAGCAACTGTACTGTGTGTATTTGTAAAAGTTCACCGTCTGTGCTGCCAAGTTCCATTTCGAGTAAGCTATTCGTAATTTGAATGTTAAGTGGTTGGACCAATCCTCCATCTTGGTATTCCTTGTTTTAAAATTTGAACATTGTAACACTACTGGAAACACTAGGATTTTCTCTTTTTTATGAATAAACCTTTGTGAATAGACTTTCCGGCGCGGTGGCTAAGAACTTGATCCTGTTAGTATGCACATGACATCATCTACCACAGAATTTCTCTAAGCATAACATACATTAAATTAAAGAAACGTGACTTAACCTTAGCCATCCCATCCAAGCCATCCGTCAGCGAGTTAGGTTTTGTCGGGGGAATGTACAGATGTGTTACAGAACGAGAAGATACTGTAACTTTCCTACTGGAGCGTTGGCGTCTGTCCGTAAAAAGTAAAACCGTATCTCAACACTGTGGGAGTGAGCGTTGTGAAGACTAAGCAGTTGTTCGCCATGTTGTGAAGATACACAGATCTTCGCATACCGAGAGTGTTCAGTAGAAATAATACATTTAGCAGAAATTCGAAATTTTTGATAGGTCGATGGCTGATTAATGTACGTGAACAAGAGTCCTTAAAACACTGAACAAGAAATTGTATCATTTCAGCCAGTTTGCAGGATTTAACGTTCATTCTTGTGTGAATTACATTACTTCTGCAATACGGACAAGGACTGAACAAGAAATTGTACCATTTCAGCCAGTTTGCAGGATTTAACGTTCATTCTTGTGTGAATTACATTACTTCTGCAATACGGACAAGGACTGAACAAGAAATTGTATCATTTCAGCCAGTTTGCAGGATTTAACTTTCATTCTTGTGTGAAGTACATTACTACTGCAGTACGGACAAGGGACAGACAGTTTAGCGTCCTCAGCTTTTACGGAACAAATCGTGTTTTCGTTAGGAAGCTGAAGTATTTGTTATTCGTGTCTTCTCAGGCGTTGAAGTATTTGATTTTGTTCAAGATGACGTCTTTTCGAACGTGGTGCTGTGTCATCCGGTGGTCAGATACAGACTTCGGAAGGATCGTCGTGCCTTCCTCTTCAGGGCAAGCACTCAACAGTGGCCGGGGCTGCTTGATCCTGAAGGAGACTGAACTACAATCCGTTGAAACATCGGCAGTTACTGAAACTGTGTCGTTGGGCGAATACTTGCGGACGTTTCGGAGGTTCGTGATGCATTTATCTTCATGGGCAAACTTTGTAAATTTTTAGTGATTATGTTATAACCCGTATGTTTTTGTTTGTTGTGCGCATTCCGTATATTTACAAATAAAAAATGCCTGGTGGCCTTATCCATTTGATTACCAGTTACTGTCTGCTAAAAGAGTTGGTAATGACAGTGAAAGGGACTAGAGCCACTTCCTTTTCTTAGCCATTTAAATTCCACTGGTAAAGTGCTTGTATTGTCGTGCTGTACCAATAAGAAACTGTGATGTTTCCCACACAGTGTATGTATATTTGGTTACTATGCTTTCATTTAACACCGATTATTTTCCTAAACAGCATTAACTGATTCGCCTTTGTAATGGGCATGGATCGGTTCTCCCAATCACCGGACACGCAGGTTCCGGCGACTTCAAGGCCTCTGGGTCTTTTGAAATCTTCCAGATGCTGGGTAGCATTTGAGGTCATGCCGTGGCAAATTGTTGAGCTATTAAAAGACCTTAGGTCCCTCCGTCGTTGGGTCATTGTCATTGTCATTATTATTATCATCATCATCATCATCATCTTGAATGACACAGTGTAGTTTTGTAGACAGTTGTTGACGTTTCTTTGTTTTCTGCCTCCATCTTCGAGGTACTCTTCTACCTAGAAGATGAAAGGCAGTGAATTTTCCCTGAAACACCAGTGCGTTATACCAAGTAACTCGTCGTCAAATTCCATGAGACCCTGATCGTAATACCCGTTTGTTGTACTGTAAGACCGCAGTTGAAGGACTGAGAAGGTCAATACCATGTCTTCGGTGTTCCGCTAATGCAGCTATTGAAATTGTCGTCATTGCCAGGGCGAGCGAACGGACCCTCTTGTCATGCAAGTAATATCGGACGCCGTGTAATTTGGTTGTCACAGCACGTTCCTGCCACACCATTGAGAGGATAATCAGTTACCGCAGCGTAACAGTAACATATCCCCAGAGATCTGTAGGTTGGCATTCCTGATCCGGTGGGCTACGTTGTTAGCCCCAGTCCCACAGGGACACGTGATAAACCGTCGTTCATCCACACCTAGGAAGTTTTGAAGAAGTGTGTTTGTAAAAAGCGTAAACCGCTGAATCCTGTTTTTCTTTTCTCACTATTGCAGCCTAAGGGCTACGCCGTGAAGGTATTTAGGAAACGGAAATACCAACTGCACCAAACTCTTACGGTCCGTCCACTAGCGTAAGTTTCCTGTGGCTTAGCTCAGCAGTGTGTTTCGCCCGCACCAGTGCTTGTACGGACGATGGGACTCGACTTGAGCTTAGCGTAACTCTTATCCCTTCATATTAATAAAAATCCAACTAGATGCAACAACACGCCGTCTGATTTATTTTACTGTAAAATAAATCAGACTGTGTGCTGTTGCATCTAGTTGGATTTTTATTAATATTGAATTATGATGCACGGAACCATGAGCTTAAAATTCGTAACTCTTGCTTGGCCTCTTGGTTGGTTAAATTCCTGGATATGAGTGAGTGGCCAATTGCACTGTCCGGCTGCATTTACTGTTGGAAGATATCCTCCAGTTCCACTTGTATAGCCGATACGGACATATGGCAAAGTGAAGAATTCCGATTTGTTCCGCCAGTCATACCCCGAACGTCCAGTGGGCTGCGAGGATGTCGTCCACCGACATACTCCGGGTTTGGCTGCGGGCAAATACACCGTGAATCTTCATGGACGCTTGGTGTCACCTGCCGTCTGTTGAACACTTCAGGTTTCCCGGCGCACGTCTTTGCGTGTCATCTGCAGCGCTTGTCGATCGACACCGTGCATAGTTCTTTGGCATTCGCCCTGGCTGAACTATAGGATGTGCCCCCGTAATCATACAAATGCGTTTGTGACAAAGTTTGTATCATCCATCTAACTGTATCTTCGTTACTACATGATAGACGAAAGTTAGTATTGCTAATGTAGAGTCGAAGGTGTCGCGAGAATTTAATTTGGGGGGATGGAATAACGTCATCGGATTCGTGACTAGGCGACGGGCTGGACGTCAAGGAATCCTGGTTCAATTCCGGCAGGGGCAAGTGATATTTTTGGTCACCTAAACGACCAGACCGGTTTGGAGACCCACCAGACTTCTTATTTAGTGGCTACAGAGGAATCTTTCTGGAGTTCAGCCGTTTGGATTTTGAAACCGACTACCCTGTCTTCTGTACCGGATTTAACATTCGTGGAGCTTCCTCCATAACCCAGTTTGCATGTTTTGTCTGCACAGGGACAGCTTTACCTACTGTACGTTACTTTACTTTGTTATACTTTATGTGGTTCTGGTATGCCAATAAGCCTCGCCTTGTACGTAGTTCAAATGGTGCTTTTTTTCCCCCAAAACATAGCCTATCGTATATAGAAGTCGTAAATGTCAAACTGTAGGTCTCGTTAAAATGTGAAAGCTGTATGTGTGGAATATTTTTCCCTCATACGTAGATATGACGAAATGCAAATGAAATATTTCATCACTCCGTTCATGGTGAACTGTTAATCTCTTTGAAGGCTTTGAAGTTCATGTAAGTAATATTTAAACGAAGTTCAGTACTGCAAACAGACTATTTCTCAATTATAAAGATCGATCGATTAATGCTGTTATGGAAGTAATCACTGCATATTCCGGGAATTACAAGAACACATGAATACATCATGGGCAAAAATTTAGATTTTTCTGATGTTACAGCATGTTGTGCACGTAGTAGTCTTTATTGTACTTGGCAGAGAGCTGAAAAAACTAGTAGTTGCTTTCTGATACTGGAGTGTAGTACAGTCTGGATAAGAGATTTTAATGTGCTGTATTTCCTAAACCGCAAAAATGTAGCTCAGTGAACATTACTTGTTCCCGAAGTATTTTTTTTCTTTCTGAAATGAAGCTATGGGAGCAGTAACGTACTCATTCATCGGTTTGTAATGAGACTGGATATTACTTCAGTTTCAGGATCATTGCTACCACAGCAGTTCATCGTCATTGCTTTTCACATTTAGCAGCGATCCGTATTCTGTGTACATTTTTCTCATTGTATGGAAAAAGGGGCCTGAATTATTTACTCTATTTTTTCGAGATATCTGTCAGAACAAACATTTCCGGAGCCATTTTATGGTGTTATTGTTCGTTTGTATTTACCGCGCCATCGTGATTATATTATGACGGAGTTAAAATAGTATAGTTCAACCATTTTATTTTACGTCCTGTAGCCTCGTAATTTATTCTCGGACCTCTAGACCCTTGAAAATGAAGGCACAGTGTCTCCGTGAGACTTTGGGAACCAATTACCCAGAGAGGCTGCGTCTCAGAAGAACAAAGGCAAGCACACCACCATGCAAACTTCAGGACTCGCTTCGACTGCTAAATAATTACCGAAGTAATGTCACAGAAAATTTGAATCATCACCTGCTTCGTCTTAAGCACCTCAGACCACGCACACGTAAAGTATTTAGAAGCTGATCAGAAGGTGATAAGACTACTAGTTTTGTTTGAAAATTCGTTATGACTTTTGGAACCCTGCTGTGTGGATTGGGTTGGTTGTTTCCTGGCAGACTTTTGTGATGTTAGTGTAAGAGCCTGGGGTTTTCGTAACAACACTTTTTATGTGTGCGGTTGCTGACGTAAGGCTGCGTGTCGGAAGCTTTTCTGATCCGTGAATTTTGTCTTGCTGTTACGCGGCGTGATCTGCTGTGAATAGAGCCACAAGTTCTGAAAGTTGTTGAGAGGTGTGCATAGGCATCGGATTTTAAAGGTTTGCAATACATTACAGTGGTAGGGAGTATAATCCAATTGCCACGAAACTAGAAACTGTAGTTTGTTCTCCCGGAGGATTTGCCTCTCGTACATTTCTTCGCTGTTTACAGTGTCATTGTTCGTACATCGATTGTCCGCTGTGCTCTTAAAATTGTAATCTGACAGATGATGTGCGTTTAACAAGGAAATATTTCATTGTACAGTTGTTGACCACGAACGTAAGTATACAGGATGTCCCAGGAGGAATGTGCCAGACTTCGGGAGGGTGTTCCTTATGTTAAAGCATACCGTTATAACCCAAAATACCTATGTCCAAAGTTGAACGGTTACGGAGATAATGGCCAGAGAAGTTTGAAACTTTGACAGCTGTTACACACTTATTGATTACCAAATACATATTAAAACTGGCAGGAA
>Ga0136643_10016317_pt1 | contig 11165 bp, 7 predicted proteins | sample TergutLab28metaG_FD_96883 | JGI IMG/M metagenome (GOLD analysis project Ga0136643, IMG submission 96883) | Labiotermes labralis P1 segment gut microbial communities from Petit-Saut dam, French Guiana - Lab288 P1 (version 3) (version 3) | ecosystem: Host-associated > Arthropoda: Insects >... | reverse complement strand
CTATATGTGTTTATGTACCCTATGTGCTTATGTACTATATGTGCTTATGTACTATATGTGCTTACGTACTATAAGTATTTATTTACTATATGTGTTTATGTACCCTATGTGCTTATGTACTATTTGTGCTTATGTACTATATGTGCTTACGTACTATAAGTATTTATTTACTATATGTGTTTATGTACCCTATGTGTTTATGTACTATATGTGCTTATGTACTATATGTGCTTATGTACTATATGTGCTTTTTTTACTATATGTGCTTATGTACTATATGTGCTTATATACTGTATGTGCTTATGTACTATATGCGTTGGAAAGAAGGAGAGTGTATGAATTATTTGTGTGTTTCGAGAATCTTCCAGTGGTAAATAGAGTGTTTTCGGGAAGTGAAAACTTGTAGCTCGGTATCTATGTGTACCAGGTTGTAGGAGGAGTCGCTGTGACTCTACACAGCGTACAAGAACGTTCTTTCCTACACTATCTGTACCCTATCAGTTGCTGACAACTAGCTACCATACTACACTGCCTAATATTCAAAACGATTGTAATCTTAAACTAGGCACAAGAGTTCTTGTATTACTGGAAGAGATTAATAAAAAGATCACATAGAATACCAGACCGTAGGTGGTAACATCACAGCAATATTGCTGTAATGTAAGATATAGTTGAGGGCCCAGAAGCGAGTATTGTCTACATTGCAGCTCTTTTTTCAAACAAATCTTAGAAAATTGCGGCGCGTATTTAAGCATCTGAATGAAATGGCTCAGGATAAAGCGTGATCGTGACTGTCCTGCTGTACGCACGGCAGTGACTCTAACATTATGAAGGAACGCGCGGCAATGCGGTGGCCTTACGTTTGCAGCTACTCGCTTGCTGGGATTGCAGCTTCGAATCCCGCTCGTGATTATTTTGTGTTGTGCAGGATACACGTGCAATGGACCGATCCCTCGTTCAGGGGTATTCTATCGAATATTTGCTGGGATTGTAGATTCGAATTCCGCCGACAGAATAAATATTTCGTCTCTCGTGAATGATTTGTTTTGAATAGGAGTCTTGTGCAATGGGCCGATCTCTCGTCCAGGGGAATCCTACCGAATGTGTGTGTCATTGAATGTGGTCAAGTGCAGTATACAGCTTCTATATCTACGAAGAATAGATAAAAGAAACCGGACTAAAAACAATGCACTATTTTGATTAGCCCAACAAGCTTAAGTTTTTTTTAAACCTATGACGACGTTAATGATTACCTGTGTAATTGGACACGGTAATTAGTAGAGGTGGCAGCTGGCTTCGACCCTGTGCCCCGCCCCGCCCCGCCCCGCATCACGGTTGATCCCTTGGCCGAATTCTGTTTTGTTTCACTCTCTGTTCTTGCAGACCGTAATACAGGATTAATATGTATGTGCAATGTGTGCCAACTTGGCGAACAAAGGCGGTTGGTTCATTTGCACGTGACAGACGTAATCGATATTCCATACGAAGGCTGGTTGTCAGCCCCACAACTGCGATAATTAATTAAACTCAATTATATGTACGGCATCGATGGCTTTCATCTCCTCAGGAGATACTGTAAGTTACATCAGTTGCAAGAAACCGCACAGGTATGTTTCATGCAGTTCTTACACTTTAATTTATTTATTATCACGTGACGTGCTTCGTAAATTGTGAAGTTATGGTAATTATTTGTTGTAAATGCGTACAGAATTTTGATTCGGCAGCCCGACCGGAACAGAAAGTTTGGAAGTCTTTTCCAAAGGCTGGATAATAACAAGGCAGATAATGTACGTATGACGTAATATTGAGCCGCGCTCGATCGTTGTTACTGTGGAAAGGTAGTAATTGTGACATATTATCGGTTTGTGTCTTTAGCCTTAGGTATCCAGAATGCAAAACCCATGCTCGGTATTATATTGTTATCTGTAGCCTGTCTGACTGTACCATGCTTTTCCAAATTATCTCATAAACATCTTGATTTTCGAGGGAAGAAATTACTGAAAACAAAATGTGTGTTTTGATTTTCTCTACAAATTTTGTCTGAAACATTTCTCATTCTAAGAAAAAATTCAGCGAGATATTATCAAAAACGTATTTTGGACTTCATGCAAATTATCCATTATTCTTGCTATATTTGTATGAAAATTTAAGTCTCTTCACACATTTTCGAAAAATTCTTGAACTCCAAATTCCATGTAAATCCGTCTAGTTGGATTCGAATTGTTCCATGCGGACACATGGGCAGACAGACAGACAGGCATGACGAAGCCAATAGTCCCTTTTTGCCATTTTTTCAAATGTGCATAAAAGCATACATTTTAATGTAAGAGGCTGTGAAAATTAAGATTGAATTAATCTGGCTCATGACAAGGACAAGTAACGGGTTGTTGTGAACACGGTAATAACAGCCCTAAACATCTTCATCTAGTCATCCAATGACATTGTGTTTACAACTGAACTTAATGATCTTACAGTAATATTTGGTAAATTGGCTGTGAGGGACGAGTCAGAGGATGTGTTATGTGAACTATTAGTGGTCAACGTAACGTTACTTTAGGTGCCTGTCTGTGGGCAGTGTAAGAGGATATGTTATGTGAACAGTCAGTGGCCATTTTTATCTGCACTGCAACTTTTTCAGTGCAAATTACGACAGGATTTCGGAGCTTTTGAGTTTCATTTGTCTTTTTGTGTGTAAATCCGTTGAACTTCACGAGAGTTAGTTTTGGTAGCAAGTGAATAATGGCACCGAACTTGACAGTAAGGGCATCACCTGATGACGTGGAATGTCTGCAAGAGCTTGGCAAGACTGTAGGAGGCGAAGATTTTGCAATTATATATTTGTGCGATAGTTTCATTTTAAAGACCTTACATCACAAAACACATCACGTAGTGATCTAACTTTACCTTGAAAAGTCAAATCATGCTCATTAACATAAATTGTTACGTATGGCAGCAACGATCCATTTTCCAGCAGGCTCTTCTATACTGATTTCCACTTTTGCATCGCGAAAGTAACCGTTTCCTTTCGAACATGCAAGGATCTTCTTAACATTGCATTTCTGTTCAGCCACCTGACTGCAATGTGGTAGACAATATCACCACCGTCTGACCCGACTTTTCCCACAAGATGCTGACAATGACTGCAGTCAACACCGTCTACTGCAGTCACTGATCTCAACCACAGTGTTTGCAAATCTTCTTACCTCCTTCCAAAAAAAAAAAAACAGCAGAACCGTGCCTATTGCTGAATAATGCAGTAAAACACCATCGGATTTTCAGGGCTCCTGTTTCTGATTGCCTCGCAGATTGTTCTACTGCGCGGGTTTTAGAGACATACCTACATTTAGAGACATACCTACATTTGGAGACATACCTACATTTACCATTATCATTTATCACAATTTTCAATTTTCCCCCGCCCAGTCCCAAACTATTCATGCTTCCCTTGCTTTCAGGAACTGATCTTCGCCAGTAATACCAGATAATTTATTTAAAGCTGAGTAAACTAACAAGCTTTCAGGAAAAGAAAGGCACTGTGAGTGAGGAGAGCAAATACCTTCCCAGTGTTCGAGCTGTCAGCAATTCTATCCACTGTCAGTACACAACTGTTTGTGCTGTCAGCAATTCTATCCACTGTCAGTACGCAACTGTTTGTGCTGTCTGCAATTCTATCCACTGTCAGTACACAACTGTTTGTGCTGTCAGCAATTCTATACACTCTCAGCACACAACTGTTTGTGCTGTCAGCAATTCTAGCCACTGACAGTACACAACTGTTCGTGCTGTCAGAAATTCTATCCACTGTCAGTACACAACTCTTTGTGCTGTCAGCAATTCTATCCACTGTCAGTACATCTTTACCTAAATCTGCCGCGAGAATCTAAATTTATTTAAAATCGGACAGTATTACCGGACATGTTGCATACAGAATGAAGTATTGTTTCTGGCGACACAGTTCCTCCAGAAAAGCATTTTGTACAACAGTCAATATTTTTATAATGTTGGCAGTGACGTAGTTCAGCAATACAAACAGAAATTATTATAGCGTTTCAGTTGCAACAATTGTTACGCGAACGCACCGAGATCTTACGTTACACGTACACTGCGTGACTTGCTTTCACGTGGACACACTACTTCACGTGGACACACTACTTCACGTGGACACACCTCTTCACCTAGACACACCACTTCACGAGCACACACCTCTTCATGTGAACACACTACTTCACGAGGACACACCTCTTCACATGGACACACCACTTCACGTGGACACACCACTTCACGAGCACACACCTCTTCACGTGAACACACTACTTCACGAGGATACACCTCTTCACGTGGACACACCACTTCACATTCACACACCCCTTCATGTGCACACACCTCTTCTCGTGGACACACCACTTCACTTGGCCACACTTATTCATGCACAGCTAAAGAAAAATTCGGTAGAGGTGCTTCCTTCTTTCAAACCAGCTAAAGTGCTGCTGAAGGCTCTAATTGCTATTTAGTTTCTGCATTTCTATTTTAATAGTTTTCGAATTATGAATCAAAAACTTTTAAGCGATATCGCTAACATTCACAAGGATTCTGTCTATTGTCGTCAATATTAAAAAAAAATACTACCTGCTTCCACTGTCAGGTGACACCACTACTCCAAAGAAACAGTTCGCCAGATTGTAACAAAATTGTCATCATATATCAGACGTATCAACGACCCAATTCATATATATATATATAAACAGTAATAATAAAATTTGAAAAAATAAAATGTCTGCAAGTAATGCATTATCAAAATATAAACAGTCGGTAAAAACTAAAATATTGAAATATATAAACATAAATGCGGACCGCGCGTTGCAGATTCTTGGTCTAGAACAGTACAGTGACACCGACAATTCAATTACAGCCATGTTGTAATTGTTTGTGGTTTTTTTCGTAACATAGAATTGTAGCGTTGTTGTACCGATATCATTAAAGGACACGGACAAGCGCAAACACACACATTGACAGACGCACGCACGCACATATTCACACACACACGCGCACATATGCAACATGCAATATGATATGAAATTTGTCCTTTGAAAATCGTAGCGACAAATGATGTAATACTGTGGTACTTTGCATTATGATTGCATGCAGTCTGGTAGGTATTTACAGTAGTTTCGAAGGAAATTACTGCCTTCTTGTTCAGGGTAGAAGTACTTTTCTGTTTCGTCGTCCCTGGTTATGACAGTTTGTGTTGCAATAGTTAAGAAGTGTGTGCGCAGCTACAGTAGTGAGGCCTCACAACATGACAGACCACATATTCATGGCTTATTGCTTTGGATGTTTCATATCTAAATACAGATGTAACGGAATTTGGACACGGGTGACCTTGGGGGCCCTGTCCACTGGTAAGTCTCAATGAACGGTGTTCTGATGCGCACGCCCTCCACTGGGTGGCAGAGAGATCGACCTCTGTGGCGTTTTGCTGTGATAATTAGTCCAGAGGCGTGTAGGAGGGAAAGGTGGTATGCGGTTTTGTCGCCAGGTGTCACCACAACCACCTCGTGCCCAGCGATGCTTCCGGATAAGTCGACTTGTGGTTGCGGCGCCTCTGTCCTTCTTGAGCGTAGAATATATGGCAGACCGCGAGCTGGAGGTTGCGGTTTCAAACGGCAACTTCCATACGGAATGAAGGACTTGCCAAGTGTTCACTCTTATAGACTACCCGACACTTCTTCGACCTCTCCACCTGCGCGTGTCTGACGTCGCAGGCGCGAGGAGGTGCCATATTTTAGCCACTGACATTTTGTACCTTTCATTGACCTAATTCTAAACGGGCAGAAGACCAAGTGAAATGTTCACCTTCTACTGCAATGTGGTGCACCGAATCCTTGTGGACGAAGAAGACGTCCTGGGCTATAAGAATGCGAAATTAGAACTCGAGGACATCCAAAAAGGTGTGGTCCTCTAACTTGAAGAATTGGTCGCTGTACGCAAACGTCATATGCATACAAATCCGTAATAAAACTCGAGTCATGCCGAGATATGTATCCACAGATTTTGAAGGGTTTCGTCATTTCCTGCTGCCAATGTCACGATTGTGTCTCCATTGGTCCATGACCTATTCTAAGTCCTTACGAAATCATTCGTCATTATCCTGGTCACAGATTACAATATTACTTCCATGTTTAAACAAATCGATAGCTGCTAATTAAAACAACACAGGCAAAGCACGTATGACGTAAACCTGAGACGCTTTCGCGAGTTGTTGCTTGTAGAAAAGCAAAAAGAATTACATATTCTGAATATATGTCTGTGTTCTTGCCTTTTTTATTCATTATGCAATACGCATGCACCGTATTATACTGTCACCTGTGGTCTGTCCGGCTGTTCCATATTTTCCCACATTATCTCACTGTTTTTGTGACGGCTGTTGGCAAATAAATGGCAGTTTTAACAAACAGCGTACATCAGCGGTACCAACACGTTTTTATTTCTCGTTTTCATTAATTATTTTACTTTAATATTCCCGTAATAAATTAAAATGTTGCTCAGTTACACTAGCTGTAATTGGAACGGCAGGAACTGTGCGTTGTTAATGTTTTGTTGTCTGGTGTTAGGCATAAATGTGCTTTTAGTAATAGTTATAGCGAGGGGATTGTAAAGTTACAAGCAATGGCATTGTGCTGCATGTTGATGTGTTGCGGTCCGTACATCAGCAGCCTGTAAATGAATTGTGTGAACGGAATATAATGATTTAAACGTATCTGAAAATTTTCATTAAACAAGTGAACATCGGGTTGATCAAGTCTCTTACAACTAGACTTCAAAGCGACGGTAATGCCAGAACCTAATATAAACCCTCAAAAGCAGGAAAAATGCTCCGGTACTTAGACCGTGTATAAAGAAAAGGTGAAATGTGATTACGCCTATTTCCTCTTTTGATAAGTCTGTGCCCTATGTATTAGGTGTAGAACAGCGAGCTAGGGTTGCAAAGTGACGCCAACGAGGATCTCTGCCTTATGGGTTCTAAGAGTTGTCCTGTGTTCTTTGTCTACTGTGTTCATAGGCTGTCCTTTGTTCTTCTCCTCACATCGCACATTTCGCCCTAATGTATCTGTTTCCTACCAAATCCCTCTTTCCCCTGACTAGGGACATCACAATAGAAGAATGACGACACAGCCCGTGTTCCTCGCTACACATCTGCAAATCTTTCGTTTATACATAAATATGTGCTTTATCTATCGATATTATTCGATAACAAATGCACTAAATGTAGGCTACGAGGCGACTAAATTAGTTTATGAATGAGATGTATAAAGAAACTTATTTGTAATTTTAATGTCTGACGTCTATCCGCCTTCATGTTCCATTTTAAACGTGTATTTCCATACACGATACGAGATTCTAAGAATCCGCCATAGAGAGGACAATAAATACTTTCAGAAGTGCGGTGTTTTAAGGATAAGTCTGAACAACAGCAGGCGGTTCAGACCGCACAGACAGTTGGCTGCGTCTGAACCTTGAGGATGGATACTGAAATTAGAAATAAATGTGTTAGTTAGAGCAGCGTGATAGAGTGGCGATGAGTGGGCTTTGTGCTCCAGCTGTACCGCATTGTCCCAAAAGAACGCCGAATACGAACTTTGATTTCAGAGCAATAAAACTCTTCCTCCTATGGCCACACAGGTGTGTAGATTAAAGGATGTGTGTGGCTAACATACTGTGGATGTGTACAGAGATCGTACTTATTCTCTGTATTTATTGCAACTGTGATGTCAGGGGACAAGCAATTGCGTCATATTGAAGTGTCATATCGCTGTGTTCAACTGCTGGGAGTGAGAAAAACTCAGATACTGTCCAGTGGCACTGACCAACACTTGAACCGATGACCTGAGCAATGCAAATGAGAGCTTGCAAGTTTCAAATTGACCAGCGGTGAACTAACTAACTAACTAACAGTATATATCGCACTGAACAAGGAATGGAACTAGCGGTATAGCTTGGTTCAGATTGGAAGTTTGGTCGGGCGGGCGGTGGGGGGGGGGGTTTCGAGAAAGGAAAGTGCGTTTTGTGTGTGTGGAGGACGGAAAGAAAACATAACATTGGGAAGATTAACTCCTGAGAAAAACGTGGCGAAAGATAAAGAAGGCGGTAGCTGTCGGGAGCTACTCAATGGTAACAAGACTGCAGAACTGAACAATCTTGGTACACTTGCACACAAGAAAAAGTAGAAGGTTAGAGGTAAATTTCACCTTAGAAGAGGCTGCGAAAGCCCTGATGGAGAGTTTAGGTATTGTTCAAGCCCCGGCCGCGTTACCTCCTGAAAAGACCCGGTACCCATTTTATAGGAGGCTGGGTGGGCTCCACACGCGGTATGGACGAGTACGGTAAACCTTACTTCTCACCGGGATTCGATCCTCGGATAGTCCAGTCCGTACTGAGTCGCTGTACGGACTGAGCTGTCGCGGACCAGCCGAATAGAATTGAACCCATGCTGCAAAGCGAACAGGAACATTCTTGAGATCTGCGCTCTTCTGGGATATTATGCAGCGTATAGTGACAATTCCTTGCAGACGTTCCGGGACAGCCTATCGGTACCACCTTCAAGAGCCAAGTAATCTAAGAACTCATCTACTTCGCGGCGGAAGCACAGGAGCTCTTAGTGTCCAGGAGGTATAGGCTATTAAAAATCATACCCTGGACCAAGAGACGCGAGAAACAAAAGTTAATGCTTGATAAACAGTATGTAATTCAATATTAGGGATGTGTGTTACGGAGAACCTGGTGTTAGCAGTCACATGCCACGAGTTACATAATGCAACTGAATAAGGAAGTACGCTATCTGTAACTGCATACAGTAAGAGACGTCACCAATTTAATTTAATATTTTGATGCTTGTACCAAATTATAGGAGCCGGGATAATTCAGATGGTCCAGCCGAAGGGCGGGACACGCGGTGATGCAGTTGGTTAAAAGGCTGCGTTAAAGTCAGAAGGTCGCAGTTTCGATTCCGGATGGTGTCATCGGAGTTTTTCATTGACATAATCCTTCCGATCGCACTACGGCCCTGGGGTTGACTCAACTTCTAACAGAAATGAGTAACAGTAATATTTCTTGGGGGTAAAGGCGGCCGGTGCGTAGGGCTGACAACCTTACCAACTTACTGTACCGAATGTCATGAAATCTGTGAGCCTCAACCTCCTGGAACCCTCAGGGCCTGTCCAGGCCTGCAATGGGATTGTTTTTATCTTTCTGCAAGTCTAAGGGCTGGTCTATTGAGGGACCTTATTTCGATTTGCGGCAGGGGGAAGAAGTGTTTTTCTTCTCCAGCGCTTTCACACTTTGTAATAAGGTTTGTCACTACAAAGTTAGTATAAGTTCTGTGCTTATTTTGACGCACTAAAATCCGCGAGCCCTTTCTACGGCCATAAAGCACCTGAGGGCATGAGACTCGCTCATCTCCATCTAATGTCGATGTTAAGAATGTGTGGCTATATACCTTCACGCCCCCACACGCCATCATAACGTGGTGATTAAGTAATCCCAGAGAGAGAGTCACGTTGTAACCACATACGCAATCCGGATTAGAAGACTAATTTTTTTAGTTACATAGATGGGTGACACTTCCAGTTGCATGTCTTGTTGTTCACAACTGTACCGACTGGCACGTCGTTTGCTCCTGATTGCTGTTCTTTCAGTAACACAGTCAGTTGATTTATAGTCAGTGTTCTAAACCAGTTCACCCCAAATCGCCATACGGCAGCTGTTAAGCGAAATATCTGCAGGAGCTGACAATCTTTCTAATTACTTGTTTTGTTTTTGTGACGACGTTTTGCTTATGTGTTTGTTCTAACGACGCCGTCATCTGAACCTCCCTGAGTCGGTTGTGGTGACGTCAGTGTGGAGCATTGGTGGAATGGCTCGGCCAGAGGACAGTCGATGTCTGCGGAGTGAAAAACTTCCGAATGTTATTTTGTCCACCACAAATCCTACATGAACTGGCTTAAGAACTGGGATTTGGCTGCCGCGAAAGGACACCTGTTGCTACCGTATGTCAGATATACCTCGGTCTGTAGGACAGCAAACAATTTATAGTTCGGGCTTTTAAATTTTACGTCTTTACTGATTTTGATCAATATATCATATGTTAAATGGAACACATTTCATTCCTCGGTAGCTTCCAGTTTTGAAGATATTTGACTGCAACCGATATTTCATAACAAATACTGAGCTGGAAAAAATACACAATATTTTGTGTTGTTAAGAAACACGAAATAATCCTCTTGCAATTTCCCACTCAAAGTGAGCCTGCAACACTGTAATTTTGTGTAAATTTGCAGGTCCTGCATGTGTAAAGTCAGTTGCAGTATTGGGTGCTGCTCAGCTGTTCCAACTAATATCTGCAGCCGTTCAAGATTATACCGAACACTCTATATAGATATATGTCTATTGGTCCATGCCTGCAAAGGTCATAGAGATCATTCCTGCTTGATGTAAAGACTGTCAGTTTAATTAGCCGGTCCCAGTGGCCGCGCGGTCTAAGGAGTAGGTCTGCCTCCGCTGGCCTACTGAGACTGTAGATTCGAATCGCACGGGGGACATGGATGTCTCTCTATCGGCAGTGTTGTGTGTTGTCAGGTAGAGTTATCTGGGACGAGCTGATCACTCGTCCAGAGGAGTCCTACCGACTGTAGTGTGTCGTTGTGTATTGCCTAGTAACATCGTGAATGAGGAGACCCTGGCCTACTAGGGGCTGTTGCGCCAGAAGAAATCGGTACAATTCATCAAGCACGTTACATTCCATTAACATCTCTTAGCTGCACTGCAACCAAACGAGTACGAACTTTCCAACAAGCGCTGCTCTGAAATTTCTCGCCAGTTATAGCTTCATGTTTCGGTGTTAGAGTGCAATATTGCCTGCCGAGCACTTCAAAATGAAACATCTAATTTAACAACAAGATGTGCTGCTCTGTGCAACGTGAAGATTACAGTATCTACTCAATTATTATACCAACCACTGCACATGTATAAAATTTATAAAATTTACACATTAAAATATTAAAAAAGCTCCGACATGTTTCGGTCCTAAGACCATCATCAGGGAGCCTTATCGTCCTTGCTAAAGTTACACTATAAAAAGTCACATTAATTTCGCTGTACCAGATGGGTAT